>Ga0316201_10005116_pt1 | contig 10031 bp, 10 predicted proteins | sample CS6wburrow_MG_FD_204516 | JGI IMG/M metagenome (GOLD analysis project Ga0316201, IMG submission 204516) | Coastal sediment microbial communities from Delaware Bay, Delaware, United States - CS-6 worm burrow | ecosystem: Environmental > Aquatic > Marine > Coastal > Sediment | place: USA...
TGTTATTCCGCGCAAGCGGGAATCCATGTTGCATCGAACAGAATCCCGGGATGACCCGCTGCGCTTGCCCTGCGGGCGTGCAACGCGCTGTGCTCTTTTGTCCGGGTTTCCACGCTCCACCCGGAATCATCAATGAAACAGAACTAAGCTGGTCCCTGCGATTAACGCACACTGGCGAAGAACTTGCGCGCCGGTGTCGGTAGTTTCAGCTCGTGGCTGAGCAGTATCAGGATGACACGCCACAGGCTTAACCAGACGCCTGCCTGCTCAAACTTCCTCGAGTCGGTCACCACGTAACTGTCCATGGTGTGCGGCGTCGTCGCACGTGCGATGTGTTCGCTTAATATCAGGTCCTCCAGGACAGGTTCATTCGGAAAACCGCCAAGTTCCGTGAACAGTGGCTTGCGGATAAACATGGCCTGGTCCCCGTAAAAAACGCGCGTGCAGCGACAGCGGAAGTTATGCAGCCAGGAGACCAGCCCCAGGCCGATACTGTTGCCGGAAAAGCGATGCCTGAAGCCACCTGCCTGCACGCTGTCAGGCAGGGCCTGCAGGTCAGTCAGCGCCTGATCAGGTAACAGGGTGTCGGCATGCAGAAACAGCAGCCACTCGCCGCATGCCCTGCCTGCACCGATATTCATTTGCCGGGCTCGCCCGGCGTCGCTGTGGAGCAGTTGAATGCGCGAGTCCTGTTCAAGCAGTTGCAGGGTGTTGTCGTTGCTGCCGCCGTCAACAACGATGACCTCGATATCACCGTCCAGAGTGAACAGGCGCTGCAGGGTGGCCGGCAGCGCCTTCTCTTCGTTGAGTACCGGAATGATGACGGAGATCATGTCAGCCGGGGCGTATCCAGCCGGGCAGGGTGGCCAGCAGTTCGTTGCAATATTCATCGGGATCTTCATCAAGTGATATGAATACATCCGACATTTCATGCACCATGACATTGACCTGTTGCAGGTAGTCCGCGGCCAGTTCGGGAATGCGGCTGGCGGCTGCCGGTGTGCTATCGGCCTGCTGTCGCAGCATGCGCAGGCCAAACGCGTAGTGGCTCTGTTCCTGGCGCAACAGGATACGCCGCAGGCGCTTGAAGCCGACACCGTGATTGTCCATGCCGCGGTTGAGGCGTGTAATGATCTGCTCGCCGAAGCCTTCCAGAACGATCTGTGATCCTGTCATGGAGTCGCACAGGTCATTTTTGTCCAGCGCCTGCTGCAGTCGTATGCCATAGCGACGCAGGCTGCCAGGGATGCTGTAGTTGTGTGCGGGTGTGAGCCAGTCGGCGGCGCGTCGGTAGAAGCTGGCATGTGCGGCCTCCTGGCGCGCCTGAACGCCGAGGAAGCGGCGTGCACGCGGATCATCGATCCAGCCCATCTGCTGCATGGCACACTGCTGAGCGAGTTGTTCGCCGTATTCAAGGGCGACAAAAAGACGCGTTGCCTGCCGTCTTGTTTCAGGGTGCATCATTTAACGACCAGTCATAGCGATCACCCGAGATGCGCATGCCAGCCGACAATGCATCACGCAGGGGCGGGGCAGCATAGCGATGCAGATGTGCAACCACCGCGGCATTGTCGTCACCAAAGTCATCCCTGAACCAGCTGTAGATACTGGAGACATACAGCTTGTTGTCCTCGAAGCTCGCGCCGCGTGGATGATTCACGTAGGCTGCAGCGGCCTGCTCCAGCATGGCTTCCATTGTCTCTGCACGAAACGCCGCGGGTTGCAGGTTCGGGCAGCCCAGCGAGGCGCAGTTCAGCGCGTAGTGCAGCCGGGGGTCCTGCCACAGGGGGCGCAGTATGCGGTGCTCGATATCGTTCAGTGACACTGCCTGTCCCTCGATGAGCAATAACTGCTTTCCCCAGGGGCCGTCAGCGAAGAACCCCGGGCTGATGTCGATGTCGCGAATACTCTCGACCGGGTAGTGTTGCAGGACAAGCTGAACGGTCAGTGCGTTATACAGGTTGACCCAGTAGGCCAGTTGCTGTGGCGTGCTGTAATCACGAATCGGCAGCTGCTGCAGGTCGTCGATGTATTGCGCGAGAGCGTTTCGGTCAGCCGCGGTAACACGTGAATACTGCACCCGGATGATGCCGTCTTCTCCGGGCACGGTGTAGGTCTGCAGGAAACGGTCCCAGTACCGGTGGTCAATGACGGCGGTCGAGTCATCGTTTTGCCTGTCCCAGAATGACCAGCGTTCTGCCTTGGGCGCGAACAGTCGCTCGAGTGCATTCGCCTGTGCCTGGGCGGAGCCCAGGGTGTTTATAGCGGCAAGCAGCAGTGTAATGGCCAGGTACCCTGGCCTGGTTTGAAATCGAGGCATGTGCATGGGCGCAGTTTCGTGAGCCAAGTCGACAGCCGCTCGGCTACCGGTATGTTTTGACTACGCGTGCCGGTTAATGTTCCATCCCGCCGGCAACGCGCCGGGCCTAGCGATACTGGCGGTAGTACTGGGGAGGATAGGCGGGTTGCCTGGACTGCGGGTAGTAGCCATATCCCTGCGAGCGGTAGCCACCGGGTGCCGTTGCCGGTGCCGCCGCAGTGGGTGCCGCCGCTGGTGGTGTGGCAGGCTGTGGTGCCGGTTGCGCGACAACGGCCGGTTCAGGCACGGGTGGTTCAGCAACAACCGGTTCAGGTGTCAGCGTTTCAGCAACAGCAGGTTCTGTGAGCGGTTGTTCTTCAACAACGGGCCCCGGCACTGGTTGAGCAGCCACGGTCGGTTCAGATAACGGCTGTTCGACTGCCGCCGTTGCAGGCCCGGGTGATGTCGTCGCTGCTGACGGCGTGACCACGGGCGGCATGTGCGCGGGTTTCCAGGTATCGCCTGCAACAGCGGGGGATGCGCTGTCTGAGTGCATCTCCGGTTGGTCTGCTGTGACAGTTTGCTTTTCAGCAGGTGCAGCAGTCATGGCTGCTGCAGGCTCATCTTGCGAGCGATACCTTTCGGTGATGGCGCCCATCAAGGTGCCGTCCTCGTCGCCGCTCCAGTAGACATAACCCAGCGTCACGGCAACAATCGTAATCGCCAGCAGGGCCGACCAACGCGTGGTCTGTTGCCTGACCGGTGGTGGTGGCGTGCTGATCGCAGGTGTCTCTGTAATGGTTTCCTCGGGAAGGGCCTCTGCGGGGGGAGTTTCAGGGTCGCTCATGGTTTCGGGTATCTCCACTTGATTGGGTGTGGCTGCCTGTTCGCTAATGACGGCTGCCGCGTCGCTGCTGTCAGCCCGGGTTGCCTGTGCTGTTTCCGCTGGTTTCGGCAGCGGTTCCTGCCGCAGGTCTTCAGCTGCAAATTCGATCAGGGCAGCGTCATCGACCGGCATGCCCTCTGCAATCTCTATCAGGCTGGCATCGTCAATCGGCTGCCTTTCCTTGTGCTTCTTGTTCTTGGCAAGGACCGCCTGGCCCTTTTCAGCCTGGTTGGCCTTGACGGCCTTGAGGGCGCTGGTTGCCTGGGCAGACATCCAGGATATGGACTTCGCCTCGGTGTCAGCGGCTGTTTCCGTGTCGGTTGCCGTGTCTTTCAGCAGGGTGCCCTTTCTGGGTGTCTTTTTCCCTGGCGCCTTGCGGCTGGCAGTCTTTTTGCCTTGAGCCTTGCGGCTGGCCACCTTCTTCTTCGGGGAGCTGGTCCGGGCGGCCTTCTTGCGGGCGGTGGACTTGGTGACCTTCTTGCGGGTAGCGGAACTGGTGGCCTTTTTGCTGCCGGTACGCTTCTTTTTACTGGCAGCCGGTGACCCGGGTGCCTTGTTGGCCGGTTTACTGCTCATGTTTACTGGGTTTGATCCGTCAATTCCGAAACTGGGCGCCAATCATTCCCAATATCGCGGGCATATTCAACCTGCCTGATAATGAGACTATTCACAGTGTCGCGAGCATTCCTGTCCAAGTTTATGATATGCATGTGAAAGTCGTCGGCAGTCTGGTGGTTGTCGCGGCACAAACAATCATTTCAGATCGATCAGGAGTGTGGCCATGACAAAGTTGTCATGATTGACCCGGGGAATTCATCATGTCGGTCTTGATGAACTCCATGACACGTTGCGCAATCAGCAGGTGTGCGCAGCGGGTTTTCCCCGGAACTGCCGGGGACGGGCCCCGCCCGGCACATACTGTCCACCATGCCGGGCGGGATTCGCCTCGAGCTGATCGTGCCCTGATGGTCCGGTTCACCGGGACCGGCAGCGCCTGGCGCCACTAGCCGATCATCGTGTCCCTGACCCATTGTCCCGCGCGCTGGCCGTACTCGAACAGCAGCAGACCCGAGAGGATGGCCGCGGTGCCGGCGAGGGTCTCGGTCTGCAGCGCCTCGCCATTCAGCAGGTGCCCCAGCAGCAGTGCAATCACGGGCGTTATGACCGTGATGAGCGCAACCCGGGTGGTGTCCACGTGTTTCAGTACGTAGTAGTACATGGCGAAGCCGAGGACCGAGCCAACCACGCCGAGATAGACGATGGCAAGCAGGGCCCGTGCAGGCACCATCGCCGGTAGGGATTCACCGCTAATCACGTAGACGGCGATCAGCAACGGTACGGTCACCACCAGGCCACCAATCGTCGTGGCCAGTGCCGGTACATCGGCAGCGATGCGCTTGATTGCGACCGCACTGGCGGAGTAGGCGGTTACCGAGAACAACATCCCGGCTATGCCGTAGGCCGCCCCTGGGCCGAGCGCCTGCGAGCCCAGCAACATGATGGCCAGTCCGGCCAGTCCAAGCAGCATGCCGATGATGCGCGATACGCTGAGCGCCCTTTCTGACAGCCACAGCGTCGCCATGACACCGGTGACGATGGGTGCGAGGCCGAACAGGACCGATATCCAGCCGGACGGGATGAACTGTGAGGACCAGTACACCGCAGTCATTGCAAAGAACAGGCCCAGCCCGGCAGCGAGGTAGGTGCGTCGTGCCGCCGCGTGCCACGGCAGCCTGATGCTGAACAGCATGGCTGTCAGCAGGCCGACGAGGACGCCGAGTATCATGCGGCTGGTAATTCCGAACAGGTAGCCGACCTCGGTGCCGCTCCATTGTATGGCGAGCGGTGTGGTCGACCAGATGAGGATAATGCCTATATAGGCTGCCGGTACAGACACCTGACTACCTCCGTTTCCCCGTTGCTGAACACTGTTGCTGCATTGTTTTTTATATTCATGGCGCAATTATTTTCTGGCCGTAACAAAAAAGGCCGCAGGAGGATTACCCTGCGGCCTTCTTGAAGTGTTTGTTGTAAGGCTGTTATTGCCTGGTCGAACTCTCCAAAACGCCACGGGCGCACGCTGCGATATGCCATAGCGGCGGGCGTCGATGAGGGCGTACCCTGCTGTATTGTGACAGAACGAGCATGCTGGCCAGTCTTCCAGACCCGGGTGGCCTGGTCAAGCCGCCTAGTAGGGTTTCCGGGTGAGTACCCTGATTTTTTCTATATCGCTGTTTCTGTAACGGAAGGTATAGGAGCCGCTGCCGGCGCGTTGCGCAAACTCGAGCCGGTTGGCCGAGGCACTGATGAGACGGTATTCCTTTTCAACCACGTTCCTGCGGGTGACCTTGACGGTGGAGCCGATATAGTCCGGGGCATCGTCAACATCGATAGTGATGTAGGTCAGCCGGGAGCGTTGCTGAGCGGGTTTGGCCTTCTTCGAAATGTTCTGCAGGCTGAGTTGTTCGCTACTGGCCGCGGTTCTTTCTGCCTCTTCCTCGACGGCCTGTCTTTCTGCCTGCAGTTCGAGTTCCTTGCGTGCCTGCGCCAGCAGCCCGGATGATTGCGTGTCCAGGCCGGAGTGTTCATCGAATTCGCGGCTGACTGACAACAGTTTGTGGACATCCTGCTCGTTCAGCCGGTGATCAAGGATGGCCTGCTTGACCTGCTGGCTGGTGCGGACCAGTTCCCAGCCGCCCCAGCTCGTGAACAGGTAAAGCGACAGGGATACGGCAGTGAGGAAGGTGATGAGGTAGGCAAGGATTACTATCTTTTCCTGTCTCCAGTACTTGATGCCGAAGGCAATTGCGCCGGGCGGGGAAAGCAACATCACCGACAGGCCCCAGGCGGTATTTTTGTGGAATGCGCGGACGACGAGCAGGGCGAATGCAAGCAGTGCTGTAAATCCGCTGAGGAGGGCAACCAGTGCGGGAGTAGTCATGGGTGAGGGCTTGCATCCTGCTTATTAAAGGTATGACCCTATCGGCGCCTGCAGGGTGACTCTTGAATTCAACAGCCGCTGTGCCGGTCACTGAACCGTGCACAGGTCACAACCCTGGTGTGCGGCGGTTGTAATTTCAGTAATGCGGGGGCGGTGGCTCTTCGCCGGGGTTGGCCGCGTTCGTGTCAGACAGGGTGCGCAGCATGGCCTCCAGGCGTTCGATAGCGACCACCTGGGTCGCGATCAGCTGCTCCTGCTGGAGGACGGTCCGTGTCAGTTCCTCGATGGCCGCTTCCTGGTGCATCAGGCGCAACTCCAGCGATTCAAGTCGTGTGGCCAGTTCGTCCTCGGTCATGTGCGCTCCTTGTTCACAGGGTCGGGCTACAGCACCACATTGATTGCGTCGGCCGCACGCTTTGCCTTGTCACGGGCGGCATCAATGTTGTCAGCAATGGCCAGCGCTACGCCCATGCGCCGCTGGCCGCTCACCCCGGGTTTGCCGAACAGGCGCAGTTGCGTGTCGGGCTCCAGCAGTGCCTGCTCGACGTTAGCAAAGCTTACCTGGCTCGATTCGCCCTCCACCAGCAGTACATTCGAGGCCGAGGGGCCGTATTGACGAATGGCGGGTACGGGCAGTCCGAGAATCGCGCGTGCATGCAGCGCAAACTGCGACAGGTCCTGGGATATCATGGTCACCATGCCGGTATCATGCGGGCGTGGCGAGACCTCGCTGAAGATGACCTGGTCGCCCTTGATAAACAGTTCCACACCAAAGATGCCACGCCCGCCCAGTGCATCCGTGACTTGCCGCGCAATCTCGCGGGCGGACTGCAGCGCGCGTTCGCTCATGGCCTGTGGTTGCCAGGACTGGCGATAGTCGCCATCGACCTGGATGTGGCCCACCGGGTCACAAAAGCTTGTAGCGCCGGCATGACGCACGGTGAGTTGCGTGATTTCGTAATCAAAGTCGACGAAGCCTTCCACGATGACCTTGCCCGCGCCGCTGCGCCCACCCTGTTGCGCGTATTCCCATGCAGAATCGATATCTGCAGCAGATTTGACGGTGCTTTGACCCTTGCCGGAGGAGCTCATGATGGGTTTTACCAGGCAGGGCAGGCCAATCGCGTCGATCGCCTGGTTAAACTCGTCGCGGTTAGCAGCGAACCGGTAGGGTGACGTGCTGATGCCGAGTTCCTCGGCGGCGAGCCGGCGTATGCCCTCGCGGTTCATGGTCAGCCGGGCGGCGCGCGCCGTGGGGATGACCGTGAAACCTTCCGATTCCAGTTCTGCGAGCGTGTCGGTGGCGATCGCCTCGATTTCCGGTACGATGAAGTCCGGCCTTTCCTGTTCGATGACCGCGCGCAGGGCGTCCCCGTCGAGCATGGAGAGGGTATGGCTGCGGTGTGCAACCTGCATGGCCGGTGCGTTGTCATAACGGTCGGCAACGATGACTTCGACGCCAAGGCGCTGGAGTTCGATAACAACCTCCTTGCCGAGTTCGCCGCCGCCGCAGAACAACACGCGGGTGGCGCTGGGTGATAACGGGGTACCAATGCGGGTCATGGAGATAGTCCGGTGGGAAGTTGTGTATGAAAAACGCTGAACATTATAGTCGAGTCACTTGTGTTGTTGTGCCGGCCGACGTGCGGCTGGCTGCAACCCGGGTGATGCCATGAGGCTGCGCATCCAGTCCGTTCTGCTGTTGTGCCTGTTTCTGCCGGGCATCACGCCGCTGCTGGCGGACTATCCCATCGAGGTGATCGAGTTGCAATCCCGTAGCGTCGACGAGGTTCTGCCGCTGCTGCAGCCCCTGGTCGGCAGCGACGCCACGCTGACCGGCATGGGTAACAAGCTGCTGATCAAGGCAAACGCGCAGCGGGTGCAGGAGATCAGACAACTGCTGGCGGAACTGGATCGACCGCCGCGGCAGCTGCGCATCACGGTGGACAAGGGTGATGACGCGCTGCGCGCTTCACGGGGTTATAACGCCAGTGCCGATATCAGGCTCGGCGACAACAGCCAGATCAGTATCAATTCACCGGGTAAACCCGTCGACAGCTCACGGGCGCATGTGCAACTGCGCGACAGGAGCACGACCACGACCCGCACTTCAAAACAGTTTGTGCAGGCGATGGAGGGGCAACCGGCGTATATCAGTAGTGGCCAGCGCGTGCCGCTGCGCACAACCGACGGTTACTACGCTGCAGGTGTACCGTACTACCGCAGTACCACGCAGCTATACGATGTCACCGGTGGTTTCTACGTGCTGCCCCGCGTGAGTGGCGAGGTCGTCACCCTGGAGATCATGCAGCACGATGACCGGCCCGGGCGTCAGCGGGGTGTTATTGATACGCAGCGCGTGAATACCCGGGTGCAGGGGCGGCTGGGTGACTGGATCGAGCTGGGCGGTCTGGATCAGTCACAGGCGAATCAGCAGGACGGCCTCGGCCGCTCGATCAACTCGCAACAGGGGGAGCTACAGGGTATCCGGGTGAAGGTGGAATGCGTGAATTGCTGAGCCACATGGATTGGTGGGGCGGCCCGCACGGCGGTTATACTGTCGCCCACATGGCGCCGGCCATGGTATCCATTGCCTATGATTTGGCGTGTAAAGCATGCGCCAAGCCGCTGTAATTGTGGATAATCATTCTACCCGTAGCCACACCATGGAACGCAGGTCAATGATCATGATGAACCCGAAAAAGTCAGTCGCCAGGGCTGCATCAGTACCATTATGTGCCCGCAGCACGCTGTTTGGGCTGCTGCTGGTGGCCGCCATGCTGTTGCTGGCCTCCACCCGGGTAAGCGCTGCCCAGAATGATGAACTCGATGCCACCATCCAGCACCTGATCGAGTTTGTGAAGCAGTCCGACGTCCAGTTCGAGCGCAATTTCTCCAGTCATGATTCGCTTGAGGCGGCCCAGCATATCGAGAAAAAGTATCAACATTTCAAGGGTGAAATCGATACAGCGGAGAAGTTTATTGAACTGTGTGCGACACGCAGCCTGGTGACCGGGAAGCAGTACCGGGTGATTCTGGTTGACGGTGATGCCTTGCCGTCCGGCGAATGGCTGAACCTGGAACTGGCCCGCTATCGCGCCGGGAATGGACTGCAGTGAGCATCACCCTGCTGCAGGCCTGCCGGCAATTCGGGATCAGCGGCACGCTGCTGGCCGGCATGCTGGTGTTACAGGGTTGCGCCACGGCCGAGCGCCACGTGACCCCGCAAGTGCGTACCTTTGAGATGCCCGGGGCGCTGCCTGACCCGCAGCACGGGTCAAATGCGACACTGCGTGTCATGACGCTGAATCTTGCGCATGGCCGCGGCGAGGCCTTCCACCAGTTGCTGCAGAATACCGACACGACGCTCCGCAACCTCGAAAAGGTCTCTGCATTGTTGCAGCGTGAGCAGCCTGACGTGGTCGCCCTGCAGGAGGCGGACGCTCCGTCTTACTGGAGCGGTAACTTTCATCATGTCGACTACCTCGCCGAGCAGGCAGCCTATTCACACGCCGTGAATGGCTTGCACGTAGACGGGCTGGGGCTTGCATACGGGACAGCACTGCTCTCCGACCTGAACCTGACGCGGGCGCAGGCCGTTACCTTTAATCCCGATCTCGCCATGACACCGAAGGGATTTGTGGTCTCAACGGTCGACTGGCCGGGGCAGGCAAATGTACAGATCGATGTCGTTTCCCTGCACCTGGATTTTTCCAGTGCCGAAACACGTCGCCTGCAGGCGCAGGAACTCATCGACTTCATGCGTGACAGGCGACGACCGATGATCGTGATGGGTGACTTCAATGCCGAGTGGTCTGAAGAAAACACCGCGGTACAGTTGATTGCCGACAATCTGGGTCTGTCTGCCTACCGGCCGCAGGCACAGGGGCAGGGTACCTTTGCCT
>Ga0316201_10005117_pt1 | contig 10030 bp, 8 predicted proteins | sample CS6wburrow_MG_FD_204516 | JGI IMG/M metagenome (GOLD analysis project Ga0316201, IMG submission 204516) | Coastal sediment microbial communities from Delaware Bay, Delaware, United States - CS-6 worm burrow | ecosystem: Environmental > Aquatic > Marine > Coastal > Sediment | place: USA: Delaware...
AGGGCCAGGACCGTCGAGATGATGGCCCACGCCGCCTCGCCACCTCCCAGCGGCGCATCATGTGCCTGGTGGAATCCGTGCTCCATCATGACGTGCCTGGCAGGCTCCATTACCGGTTCCAGCCAGTGGTGGAGCGCGTCTACCGCCGGAAGCACCGGCAGGGCATCCGGAATCTGCACCCAGCCGCCTACCAGCGACAGCAGGGCCAGGATCGCCAGCGGGACCCACATCACGCCGGGAACCTCGCGGATGTGCGGTTTCGCGTCGGCGCCGCTGCGATTCTCTCCGTGGAACGTCAAGACCATCAATCGCGTCATGTAAGCGGCAGTAAGGATCGCCGTGATGATCGCTACGACCCACAGAACCACGTAGCCGTACGACCCGGCGCTCCAGATGATCTCGTCCTTCGAAAAGAACCCGGCAAACGGGAAGATACCGGCAATCGCAACCGTACCGATCCACATGGTGGCCCATGTGATCGGCATCGCGTTCTTCAGCCCCCCGTGGTTCCGCATGTCGTTGGGGTCGTCGTGCCGGTGAACCTGGTGATACGCCTCGTGCATGGCGTGAATCACGGCACCGGACCCGAGGAACAGCAGGGCCTTGAAGAACGCGTGCGTCATCAGGTGGAACACACCCGCCGTGAACGCCCCGATTCCGACCGCCAGGAACATGTACCCCAGCTGAGAGACCGTACTGTAGGCGAGCACCTTCTTGATGTCGTACTGCTGGGTCGCGATCGTCGCCGCCAGGAGGGCAGTTCCCGCACCAACGGCCGCCACGATCGCCTGCGAGATCGGCGACATCGCGAACAGCACGCCTGACCGGGCCACCATGTACACACCTGCCGTCACCATGGTCGCGGCGTGAATCAGCGCCGATACCGGCGTAGGACCGGCCATCGCGTCCGGGAGCCACACGTACAGCGGGATCTGGGCTGACTTACCCGTGGCCCCGAGGAAGAGAAGAAGCGTGGTCAGGGTCACAACTCCGCCGCCGAATACGAGCGTCTCTGGCGCCGCCGCAAACACTTCCGTGAAGTTCAGCGTCCCGAAGTGCGTGAATATCAGGAACATGGCAACCAGAAAACCGAAGTCCCCGATCCGGTTGACGATGAACGCCTTCTTCCCGGCCGAGGCGAACTCTCGATTCTCGTACCAGAACCCGATCAGCAGATAGGAGCACAGTCCGACGCCCTCCCAACCCACGAACATGATCGGGAAGTTCGCGCCCATCACCAGGATGAGCATGAAGAACACGAACAGGTTCAGGTAAGCGAAGTATCGCGAATACCCCGGATCCGCTCGCATGTAGCCGATGCTGTAGACGTGGATCACCGAGGAAACGCCGGTGACGACCAGCATCATGAGAATGGACAGCTGGTCGAACTGAAGATCCACCCCGATCGACAGGTCTCCGACCGCCATCCAGGTCCACAGCGACACGACCGCCGGATCGTGCGGCATGGCGCCACGCATGGCCATGAAATTGGCCACCACGATGGCAAAGGCCCCGATGATGGCCAGCGGCCCCACCAGACTGGGCACGCGCTTGTTGTCGCGCCACAGGAACGCCCCGAGACCGTTGATCACGAACCCCACCAGGGGGAGCAGGAGAATCAGGCCCGGGAGAACCGGGTGATATCCTGCTTCGGCGTGCTGCGCGACCCGAAGGAACGACTCGAGGAAGTTCACCATTTCAGCAGACTAAAGCGATCGACATCCACGAGCTCGTAGTGCCGGAAGATGGCGATAATGATGGCCAGTCCAACCGCGGCTTCCGCGGCAGCGACGGCCATGACGAAGAACACGAACACCTGCGCCTCGATGCCCAGCGATCTGGAGAATACGACCAGCGTCAGGTTCACGGCGTTGAGCATGAGCTCGATGCACATGAACATGATGATCGCGTTCCGCCGGAGCATGACGCCGGCCGTACCGATCGCGAAGAGAAGCGCGCTGAGTATCAGCGTATAGGTTTCGATTTCCATTCCCTACTCACGGTGCCTTTCGGCGCGCCAGCACGATGGCCCCGACGATGGCCACCAGCAGCAGGAGCGAAGTGATCTCGAACGGGACCAGGTAACTCCGGAACATCGGTTCGGCCACAATTCCGACCGCCCCCTGTGACTCCAGCATCGCGTCAATCGTCGCCTGGCCCATCCCCCCGGCCATCGACGTGGCGTGACCGCCCCTGAGCATGACCAGTAGAAGCCCGAAGAAGGCGCCCGCGACCACGATGCCAATCATGCGATAGATCGGGCCGCGCAGGTCTGTCTTCTCCGTGCGCCCGAGGTTGAGAAGCATGATGACGAACAGGAAGAGGACCAGGATGGCCCCCGCGTACACGATCAGGTTGACCGCGGCGATGAAATGCGCATCCAGCAGCACGAAGATGCCGGACAGCGCGAAGAAGGCCATGACAAGATAGAGCAGGCTCGCCAGAGGATTCCGAGCGAACACCATGGCGGTGGCCCCACCGATCGCCATGACGGCGAACAACACGAAGAAGAAGTCTGCGATCATTCGGACGATGGGTCAGCGGGGTCCCACAGCGCCGTGACCGGATGGTCATTCTCGCACAGCCGGGCCAGGTCGTAGACCCAGCGCTCACGGCTGTACTCGGCGTTTTCGTAGTGAACCCCTAGGTGAATCGCCTCGACGGGGCACACTTCCTGGCAGAAGCCACAGAAGATGCAGCGGAACTCGTCGATCTCGTAGACCGCCGCGTACCGTTCCCCGTTTTCGTCCTCCGCCGGAATCAACTTGATACAATTGACCGGACATACGGTCGGACAGAGACCGCAACCTACGCACTTGGCGCGACCGTCCACGTGAACCGCCATGCGGTGCGTCCCACGCCAACGCGGCCCCAGCTCCCACTTCTCATCCGGATACTGCTGGGTTGGCTTGTCGGCGTGCATGAAGTGCCTGAACGTGATGCCGAGCCCCTTGCTTATGGCTCGGATATACGAGCTCTCGCTTTCCGGCCGATCGACGATCCTTACCTCACCCGGCATGTCAGTCTCCCTCGCTTGCAGTCGCGGCCGCCACTCCGGGCACCGCTCGCGTACGCGCAGTTGCACCCATCACCAGCCGGCCACGATCCAGAACGAACAGGAAGATCAGCATGAGCACGAAGTTCAGGCCGAACAGGGCTGCTGAGAACCGGAGGCCCACGGCAACACCCGCCGAATCCAGCGCGAAGATGGCGACCGCCATCAGCATGATGTAGGCCATCAACGCCGGGATGAAAACCTTCCAGCCCAGGTCCATCAGCTGGTCATACCGGAATCGGGGAATCGTCCACCGGATGAACATGAAGAACACGACGAAGAACGTCGTCTTCATGGTGAATGCAACCAGCGTCAACAGAGTCTTCCACCATGTGGGATCACCAATCACCGTGCCGTCCGCAAGCACGCGGATGTTGTCTCCCTGCCAGAACGGGATGTCCCACCCTCCGAGGAAGAACACCGAGATCAGGGCCCCGGTGGTGATCAGGTGAAAATACTCGCCAAGGAAGAACATCCCGAACTTCATGGACGAGTACTCGGTGTGGTAGCCACCCACGATCTCTGCCTCGGCCTCGGGCAGGTCGAATGGAACGCGGTTCGTCTCCGCGAGGCCCGAGACGATGAAGAAGAAGCCGGAGAGCATCAGGGGCAGGATGAACCACATTCCGTAGGTCGCCGGGCCGGCCGCAAAGGACTGCTGCATCGATACGAGTACGGGCATCTCCACGTTGCCGGCGAGCATCAGAACAGGCACCAGACTCATGGCGAGTCCGATCTCGTAGCTGATCATCTGTGCCGAGCCGCGCAATCCACCCAGAAATGAGTACTTGCTGTTGGATGACCAGCCGGCCATTACCACCCCGTACACCGCCAGCGACGCGATGGCCAGTACGTAAAGGAAGCCGACCGGCACGTCCGCCACGATCATGTCTACCCGGCCCCAGGGTGTCGGAAGCGGAGACCCGAGCGGAATGACCCCGAACAGCACGGTGGCGGGAAACAGCGCCAGAGCCGGAGCCAGGATGAAGAACTTCCTGTGGGCGGTCCCCGGAGTGACTTCCTCCTTCAGGATGAACTTGAGCCCATCGGCCATGACCTGGAGGAGACCCAGAGGACCGACGCGGTTCGGCCCGCTCCGATCCTGCATGAAGCCGGCGACCTTACGCTCCATGTACGTCGACAGCGCGACGCCGAGAAGAAGGATGATGAAGAAGACGATGGTCTTCAATATGGTGGCGACGACGAAGGCCGTGCCGGTGACCGCCTCCATTCTTCCCCCTATTCCGCGGCGACGGCCGGCTGCCCGGCCTCGCTGAGAAGTTCACCCCTGAGGCCGAGACCGGCCCACGACATGCCTTCCAGCCCGGCTGTCCCCGTCGCCATCGCGGCGAACGCGTCTCCAATCTCTCTGACTCCCGGCTCACCTCCGAGCTGCTCCAGGAGCCGGCTGAGGAACATCCACGCCGGTCGGGCCACGCCCGGTGCCCTGAGCGCCCGGTGGAATCGCTGCACACGGCCTTCGTAGTTGACGAACGTACCGTCTGTCTCCGCGACCGTCGCCGCCGGAAGGATCGCAGTCGCGTTACGTGCGGCGGGAAACAGGTGCGACCCGATGTACAGGAAGAACCCGGCGTTCGCCCCGTAGTCCGCCGGAGCATTCGAAATGGCATCACCCAGCACCACCAGGGTTGCTCCGTTCGGCACTTCCGGCAGGCCGTCCGCGCGCGTGAACCGATGCAACTCCGCTCCCGCGGCGTTCGGCGCCCGATCAGCCCGCAGCTTGAGCTTCGGGAATCCGCTCAGGGTCACCTCGTCGCCCTGCTCTACCTGAAACGTTCCGCCTTCGACCCCGATTCGATCGAGCAGCGCGCGCGTGTAGAACAGCGCCTCGTTCGATACGCCGGCGGACGCGAGGGCTATCCCGTTCGAATCGCCCAACTCTCCGGCTACCCACGCCAATGCCTCGTTCCAGCTGGCCGGCTCGAGCTCGCCCCCTTGGCGGACCATCGGGGCCTCAGCCCGCACGCCTCGATTCGACATCACCAGGCTACGCCGGCCATGGTCGCACATCCAATAGGAATTCACATCCGGATTCAACCTCGGCTTCGTCCGAACGACCTGGTTCTCCTTGACGTTCACCTCGATGTTGCACCCCGTCGAACATCCGGGGCAGATACCGGGCGACGAGTCCATGTCCCAGGCCCTGGCCTTGAACACGAAGTCCTCGTGCACCAGCGCGCCCACCGGACACACATCCACGATATTGCCGCGGAAGGCGTGATCGAGGTCTCTTCCCGGGAACGTGTCGATGTAGGCCTTGTGTCCGCGCTGGGCCACGACGAGGGCATTGTCTCCGGCGATGTCCTCCATGAATCGCACGCACCGAGTGCACACGATGCAGCGGTCGCCGAAGTAGAGAATGTCCTCCGCGACCCGGTCCCGACCGAGGACCATCTTGGCCTCGGCATAGCGGCTCCGCAGCTGCCCGGTCTCGAAAGCGTAGTCCTGGAGCATGCACTGCCCCGCCGCATCGCAGATCGGGCAATCGAGGGGGTGGTTCAGGAGCAGGAACTCGATCACCGACTTGCGGGCGGTCTCAGCCGTCTCGCTGGTAGTGTGCACTACCATTCCGTCCCCGGCCGGAAAGACGCAGGACGGCTGCAGCTTCGGCTGTCCCTCGATCTCCACCAGGCACATGCGGCACTGCGCCGGACGGCTTGGGATTCCGGGGTGATAGCAGTAGTGCGGCACGACTACGCCTGCGTGCTCCGCTGCCTGCAGCACCGTGGTGCCGGCCTCTACCGAGACCTCCACGCCGTCAATGGTCAGTGTGATTTGTTTCGCTGCGTCGGTCATCCGTCGGCGATCCCTCGATATGGCTCGATTCTCAGCGCTTGATCAGCGCCTCGTATTCGTCTTTGAACTTGTCCAGCGACGAGAGCAGCGGGAACACGACGCTGTCCGCCAGCGGGCAGATGGTCCGTCCGGTCATCTGTTCACACAGGTGGTACAGGGTGTCGAGGTCCTCGGCCGTCCCTTCCCCAATCTCGATCCGATGCAGAATCTTCGCGGTCCAGGAGGTGCCTTCGCGGCACTGGACGCATTGGCCACAAGACTCGTGGGCATAGAACTGGGCGATTCGGCGCATCGCCTGGACAATGTTGGTGTCCTCGTTCATCACGATGGGAGATGCCGTCCCCAGGGCGCTGCCGGCTTCCGCCAATCCTTCGTAGCAGCCCGGGCAATCGAGTTCATCAGCCGTCAGCATCGCGGTCGACGATCCACCCGGTATGACAGCCTTGACCTTCTTCCCGCCCGGAGCTCCACCGCATATCTCGTAGATCACATCGCTCAACTTCATCCCGAGCGGAAGCTCGTACGTGCCCGGGCGCTCGAGGTGACCGGAGCAGCACCACAACTTGGTGCCCGGACTCTTCTCCGTCCCCCATTGCCGGTACCAGTCCGATCCCTCGGCGACGATCATCGGCACGGCCGCCAGGGTCTCCACGTTGTTGACTGTGGTAGGACGGCCAAAGGCTCCAGACTGTGCGGGAAATGGGGGCTTGATCCACGGCTCCGCTCGCCCGCCCATGAGCGAGCTCATCAACCCGGTTTCCTCGCCGGCGATATAGGCCCCGGCCCCCAGGTGCACGGTCACATCGCACGACCAGCCGCTGCCGAGGATGTCGTCACCCGCGTACCCGCCTTCGTAGGCTTCGACCACCGCGTTCCTCAGAATGGCGGTATAGGGGAAGTACTCGCCGCGGACGTAGATATAGACGTGCTCGGCCCGAATGGCTCGCGCTGCGATCAGGCACCCCTCGATCAGCAGGTGCGGCACCCACCGCAGGATCTCTCGGTCCTTGAAGGCGCCGGGCTCGCTCTCGTCCGCGTTGCAGCAAAGGTAGTGCGGCCCGTTCGGTTCCTTCGGCATGAAGCTCCACTTCACGCCCGTCGGAAAACCGGCGCCGCCCCGGCCTCGGAGCCCCGAGTTCTTGACCACCTCCGTGATCGCATCGGGATCCATTTCGAGCGCCTTCGGGAGCGTCGCGTAACCGCCCAGCTCCTTCCAGCCCTCGAGCGTGCGCGCCCGCTCATCACCGAAGTGACGGGAGAGCTGCGTACCGACTTCCAGATCGTGGCTGTACGGGTACCCCATCGGTGTCGCCCGCCTAGTCCAATTCGTCCAGGATCGCCGAAACCTTGCCCGGCGTCACGCTTTCGAAATAGCGGTCATTGATCTGGACCGCTGTCGCAAACCCACACGCACCGAGACACTCGGCCTCGATCACCGTGTACCGGCCGTCTTCAGAGACTTCGCCAGCTCGGGTGCCCGTCTCAGAAAGAAACTGCTCGAACACTTCCTGCCCCTCATTCAGGTGACACGAGATGCACGTGCACACCTGAATGAGGTGCCGGCCGACCGGATGCTTGTTGTACATCGTGTAGAACGTCGCCACCGAACGGACGTAGGCCGGAGTCAGATCCAGCTCGCCGGCGATCTCGGTCATGTTCTCGTCCGAAACCCAACCGTTCCTCTCCTGCGCGTATCCGAGCATTGGCAGAAGGGCGGCCCGTTTCTCGGGGTATCGACTCAGAGCCTTGTCCAGGCGATCACGGCCCTCCGGGTCATCGAACAGTCGCTCCGTGGGCCTGAGATCCGTAACCTGGAATGGCTGCGAGCTCGCAGCCGCCGGGTGCAGGGGCTTCTTCACTTGCTCTCCCATATCGGACTACCTGTCGATCTCGCCGAGGACGATGTCGATCGACGCATTTGCCGCGATCACGTCTGACACGAGTCCGCCTTCCACCAGGTACGGAAGCGCGGCAAGATTCACGAAGGAGGGGCCGCGGAAGCGGCAGCGCACGGGCTTCGGACCGCCGTCGGAAATGAGTCCAAACCCGAGCTCCCCCTTGGTCGCCTCGATTGAATACCAGACGTCTCCCGCCGGAACCTGCACACCCTCCATGACCAGCTTGAAGTGCGAGATCATGGCGTCGATCGATGACATGGCCTCGCTCTTGTCGGGCAGTATCACCGCGGGGTCCTGCACGTTGATCGGACCATCCGGTACACGTTCCAGAGCCTGCTGCAGGATCCGAATGCTCTGGCGCATCTCCTCCATGCGCACCAGGTACCGGTCATACGCATCCCCGACCACACCCACCGGTACATCGAAGTCGTACTCGTCGTACCCCAGGTAGGGCCGTGCCTTGCGGACGTCGTAGGCGATCCCGCTCGCCCTGAGGTTGGGGCCCGTGAGTCCGAATTCGAGCGCCTTCTCGGCGTCGATGACGCCGACATCCACGAGTCGCGCCTGGAAGATCGAGTTCCGGGTGAGGAGGCGTTCGGCTTCATCGAGTGTGGCCGGCAATCCGTTGACCAACTCCCGGCAGGCATCCAGCCAGCCGACCGGAAGATCCGCGACCATTCCTCCGATCCGGGTGACCGACGTGGTGATCCGGCCGCCGCAGTAGGCCTCGTGCAGATTGTAGATCCGCTCGCGCTCCTGGAACGTGTACAGGAACACCGTCGTCGCACCGACGTCCATCGCGCCCGTTCCGAGCCACAGCAAGTGACCGAGCAGACGGTTGAGCTCGCTCATGATGAGCCGAACAACCTGGCATCTCGGCGTGACCTCTACATCGAGCAGGCTCTCGACGGCTCCAGCGTAGCCGATGTTGTACAGCATGGGAGCCAGATAGTCCATGCGATCCGTGTACGGGACCACCTGATTCCACTCGCGGTACTCGCATGTCTTCTCGAAACCCGTATGCAGATAGCCGATGTGAGGTATGCAACGGATGATGGTCTCACCGTCCAGCTGCAGCACCAGCCTGAGCACCCCGTGCGTCGCCGGGTGCTGCGGCCCCATGTTGATGACCATCTTCTCGCCGGCGAGATAGTCCTTGGACTCCGCGTCTTCAGCGGACGCCAGCTCGGCGGCGGGCTCTGCCTCCAGCACCCCGGCCAGAGCAAGTTCCTCCCTGGCATACACGTCTTCCGTCGAGCGATTCAGGGCTCGCCTGACCTGCTCGGAGCGAGTGAAGCGCCCACGGAGCGGGAAGTCCTTCCGCAGAGGAAAGCCCTCGTCGTAGTTCTCCGGCATGAGAATCCGCCGCAGGTCCGGGTGACCTTCGAAGCGAACCCCATACATGTCGTAGACTTCGCGTTCGAGCCAGTCAGCCGCCGGATAGAGGTCCACCACACTCTGAACGGAGAGATTCGCTCGCGGCAGGAGCGCCAGTAGCCGCAGCATGCGACCGTGTTCCATGGACCACAGCTGGTACCACACCTGGATGACCAGGTCGCCCCCCGGATCGGCACCCATCACGTCGAGCAGCAGATCGTAGCTTTGGGCCGCGTCCGTCTTCAGGAAGCTGAGCGCATCGTGGATCCGGGCAGGATCAATCGTTACCACCGGAGTACCGACAGGGTCCAGCCGGACCCCGAGAACCGCCTCGCCGAAGCGACTCCTGAGCGCCTGCACGGATACGCTCGCCTCCGCTTCGGTCACCGGCTCCGCACCAACCACCAGATCGGGCAACTGTTGTGCAAGGGTTGAAGGCATGACTCAGTCCTGGTGCTCCAGGAGACGCTCGCGGCGATCTCTGGGTCGGGAGATGGCCGAGGAACCCTCGACACCACTGATCCGATTCTGTCGGGTCGAATTTCCGAACGGTTGCGCCACAAGCTCAATGGCCTCGGGCGGCAGGTTAGGCTTGCCGGCGGAGTCCGGACTCTCTTCCCGGTGTACCGGGTTCGCGAGAGACTCGCCCTTGATCTTCTCCTGGACCATCATAAGGGCGTACAGGAGGCTCTCCGGCCGCGGCGGGCAACCCGGGACGTAGACATCGACCGGGACGATCTGGTCGATCCCCTGCAGGATCGTGTAGTTGTCGAACATCCCGCCCGAGCTCGCACATGCGCCCATCGAAATGCACCACTTGGGCTGTGGCATCTGATCCCAGATTCTCCTGAGAATCGGAGCCATCTTATAGGTCACACGCCCG
>Ga0316201_10005119_pt1 | contig 10028 bp, 13 predicted proteins | sample CS6wburrow_MG_FD_204516 | JGI IMG/M metagenome (GOLD analysis project Ga0316201, IMG submission 204516) | Coastal sediment microbial communities from Delaware Bay, Delaware, United States - CS-6 worm burrow | ecosystem: Environmental > Aquatic > Marine > Coastal > Sediment | place: USA...
TAAGAAAAACCCCTCCGTAGAGGGGTCAATCGCTTGATTGCTTGCGTTGGTTTACACCTCAGCAAGACCTTGCTCTATTTCATCCAGTGTGCGCTGTACCGCATCACGGGGATTGTCAGCCTGCACGATTGGTCGGCCTATAACGATGCGGGTTGCACCGTTTTGAATAGCCTGGTGTGGAGTCAGTACGCGAGACTGGTCATCTCCCTCGACAATGCTCCATTTGGGACGAATGCCCGGCGTGTTGAGACTCAATCCCAATTCGAAGCGGTTATTCACGATCTCCACTTCTTTTGGCGACAGGATAAGGTCTCCCAGGCCGGCAAGCTTCGCCATGCGTGCAAAACGCAACACGCCCGCCTTGGTTGAACAACTGAAGATGGCCTGACACTCCTCTTCATTCAGGCTGGTCAGAACAGTCACTCCGAGCACGTTGGTGTCTGGAAGTGTCTTCTGCACCGCATGCATGCCGTCAATACCTGCCGCACACATCACCGTAAGAAGCTCAGGCTTACACTCAGCAAGCAGGGCGCCGTCGGTCTCCATGGTGTTGGGGATGTCTATGAGTTTCAGATCAGCGAAGACTCGCACTCCTTCTCCGTGCATCTCGTCTATGAGTCCATAGCCTTGCGCTCGGAGTGCTGAGTTGACCTTAATGTAGACCCCTGTGCCCTGAAGCTGTCTGACAAGCTTCATGACACTTTTGATGACACCGTGTTTGCCCCCTACTTTTCGGGGATCAAAATCCGCGGCAACAATCAATCGCTCTTCTGGTTTCATTTCAACTTCCCTCCTGGTAGTGTGCATTTAGTTTGTCCCAATTGCCTTTGGGTCGGAGGGCTTCTGAGCCCTGCTTGCACAGAGGACACTCCTCCGGCTCCCACATGGGCATGGAGTGGTCGATGAGAGCTATGATTCGCCGACCATCAAGCTCGGTCATACCAGACCTGTTGACCAATACTGGTAGTACCGGTAACACCTCGGCACCCGCCGCTTCGATTGTTTTGATTGTCTTACGGTTGGTCCCGCCTGTTGTCATCACATCTTCAACTATGAGCACCCTGTCGCCCTCGCTCAAGGCGAACCGCTTCAGCACCATTTGCTTCCCATCGTCGGTCTCAACGGGTTCGGTAAAACCCATCTGCACATTGAGCATCTGTGCTATTACATGTGCGATTGTTATGGCGCCGAAGGCGGAACCGATAACTCGATCACATGCCGACTGCCCAGGGAGGGAATCTGCGTGGTGAGCCCACATGTCGACACATGCCTCTTCGAGCAATGCGGGGTTCTCAATGACCTTGGTGGCATTAAAGAAACCATTGCTGTGTTTTCCGGACGTCAGTAGTGCATGTGGGCGTGCGGGATTGTTGTCATGAATCCATAATGCCCCCATATCCGAAAAAGTTTCGGTCCAGCTTTTTTCTTGTAGTACCATCGTCTTTCTCCTTTTTCATGTCCAATCAGTGTTTCAAGTAACCCAAATGTACTATACAGATCATATATTCATGCGCAAATCGAGGATTGTTGTCTTAAAAAAGGTAGCGCCCTGGATTGCAGGGCGCTTGTGATACTGATTGCATCACGAAATATCTCTCATCTTATAGCGTGTTCTGCCAATGCTGACTCGACACGATGCGACAATTGATCAAACTGCTCTCGACATTCTTTCAGCGAACCAAGGATGTCGCGCACCTCTGCTTCACTTCGGTTCTGTACCAAGCTTCGAAAAACTGGGTCGCGCATGAGCAATAGATACTTCGCGTCAGACCCAAGTCGTCGAACAAATGCTAGGAACAGCTTCACATCGTCAGCTGGTTTGCGCTTTCTTCCCCTTCTTGGGCCGTCAGCATTGTTTTCAATAAAGGAGCTTGCCATCTGTAGCTTGGCTGCCCGACTCCCTTCCTTCATTGCAATGTGATATGCCTCCAGCTGCAAATCGTCTGGCAATGCAACGATTTTCTTGGCAAGTGACCTTGAGAGTTGCTCCTTCTTGGGGACCGATGGATCCATGAGCTCAGCAAGCTCTGGCGCCAGCTTCTGAAAGGAAAGGTATTCATATACCCACCCGGTAGATCGCCCTAGCGCGGTGGCCAACTCTGCCACCGAACGACCCACCTCGTTGTACTGATAAGCCAAGGCGTCTGAGATCTCCATGTGCGTATGGGGCTTCGCCATAAAGTTCTGCATGAGGGAATCCAGATGCTGATCACCCTCAGACCCCACCTTTTTTACGATAGCGTCGATGAACTGTATCTCCCCCAAGGTGCAGGCACGAAGCCTACGTTCACCATTCACCAACTCATACTCGCATCCGTCAGGTTGCACTCCTTCGAGCTTCTTTACAGTTATCGCTTCTTTTTGACCTTCCGACTTGATGCTCTCGGCAAGCTCAAGCAAATCTGTCGTCGTGAAGCTCTTTTCTTTTCGCGGGTTTTTCCGAAACGGACGTATGAGATGTGTCGGGATCCTCATCAGGACACCGATGGGTTGAGCTGTGTCCGGCATAACTTCTGCTACGTGTGTGCTCATGTAGCACCTCCAATGACTAGCTTGAATGTTTCCGCCAGCACTATAGCAGACTCTTCTATTTCTTCCAGTATTTGACTCCTCAATGTATTCAACCTAGTATCAGACAGGAACATGTTTTAAGGAGAGCTGCCATGATGCTTACAGAGAGTGATAGGCAACTTGTTCGTCGCATTGCTGGTCAGATATATCGATCTCACCACCATCTCGACATCAACGACATGATTCAAGATGGAATCATCGGCCTCTTACAGGCACACGATAGGTATGACCCTTCACAAGGTGCTTCGTTTGAAACCTATGCGAGCATACGAATCCGTGGTGCGATCCGTGATGGTATGCGCCGCCTCGATCCACGTCCTCGTTCTGTTGGTCGCAATGCTCGTAAGATATCACTTGCGGAAGCTCAGTGTGAGCAACGTCTGGGTCGACCGTGCTCTCATCGAGAAATAGCAAAGGAGATGGGGATAGATGTATCAAACCTGGAAGAGATGCGGGCACGCGAAGTACAAGATGTTCGCTCAGATCTCGAAAATGGTGGATTGGGTACAGATATCTGGCTCTCGAGGAAAGAGTTGGAAAAGGATGACCCGCTCCAGATACTTCTTAGAGAAGAAGAGTTTGCCTTGCGGCGCGACGCAGTAAAAAGGTTAGCTAAAAGACCATTTTTCGTGTATCGCCTATATGCAGAAGAGGAATTAACGCTTCGAGAAATTGGTGACATCATGAATATCTCAGAAAGTCGTGTTTGCCAAATCCTGGCCGAGGTAAAGCAAACTATCGAGGTTGAGGTTGCTTCCAATGCCAGTCTGCAGAAGGCTATCGCTTGTTAAGGCCACATCTTGATTAATGGGCAGGTTGGAATTTTCTAATCTGCCCGTTCGTTTATTTCGAAAAAAATGTTCGTGATATACTCATTTCATGAAAAAGGGTATCGATTATACAGGTGTCACGGTGGTCTACTTATGCCATGATGGTAATGGCAACTTCCTACTTAACAAAAGAAGCACTCATTGCCGAGACGAGCATGGGGCCTGGGACTGTGGTGGCGGTGGTGTTGAGTTTGGTCATACTATTGAGGAGACGCTGACAAAAGAAATTGCGGAGGAATACTGTACTGACATTTTATCCTACGATTTCCTGGGCTATCGTGATGTGCATCGAGAGCATGCCGGCAAAAAGACACACTGGATAGCGCTCGACTTTAAAGTCCGAATCGATCCAGACCAGGTAGCTAATGGTGAGCCACACAAGTTCGACGCAGTTAAATGGTTCGAGCTTGATGCACTCCCCTCACCACTCCACTCCCAATTCCCAAACTTCCTGAAGCGGTATCGCGACAGACTCTAGACCTCATGTCGATGCTGGTGACCTTGCACGGACCCTTGATTCTTTCCAGAGCTAGCGTCAGCAGTGGTGTGCCCTAAGAAAACTACGGCCAGGAGGGTAGTGATGGGCACGGTCAGCACAAGTCCGATACTCCCGACTAGCGAACGGATGATCTCTGTTGCAAATATCTCTCGATTGATGAGCGATACCACGCCCCCATCTGAAAATGAGAAGAGGAGGAGAAGTGGCAGTGCTGCCCCGGTGTAGGCGAGAACAAGCGTATTGACCAGCGCGCCAACATGCTCTCGTCCGACGCGTAGCGCCCGCGCGTAAACCTCTCGTTTTGACAAAGCTCTGTTGGAGCTAAAAAGTTCGCGCACTACGGCAACCTGTGTCACGGCAATATCGTCAAGGACGCCGAGTACGCCGATGATAATGGCCGCAAGGAGAAGCCCCACGAAGTCCAGCTGCCCGCCGGTGTTCAGATTGAGATACACTGTTTCATCTGATGCAAAACCCGTGAGGTGCGTAATACTCACGGAAAAGTAGGCCAATATTCCTGTCAGAAGTACTGCAAGCAACGTCACTCCATAGGCAATTGCAGAGCGTCTATTAAATCCGTGAGTAAAAAAGATGGCACAGAAAAGCACAAGTGAGGCAACAACAGTACTTGTTGGTACTGGTGGATATCCTTGCACCAACGACGGTACGAGCACATACGCGATCACAACAAGGCTTCCAGCCAGAGAAAGGAGTGAACGCACCCCTTGCAGACCACCAAATCCAATGATGGTAGCTATGAAAAGGAGTCCCACCATGAGCATGCCTAAGCGACGGTCCATCTCGCGCACGGAAAAGATCTCGTCGCCATCCATGGTCACAAGGTAGTTCATGTAGAAGGTATCGCCCGCCTCCAGGAGAATGTAGTCGTTGTCAAAGCGAACGTATTGGCCCGCTCGTTCTCCTTCAAGAATACGCACAACAATGTTCTGCACGATGGTCTCTACATCTCCAGGTGGGTAGACCACTGTCTTGGTGTCTCGTACCTCGACCACCTCAGCTCGCCAGACACCTTGCTCCTCCTGTACCAGCTCCTGTGCGTAGGCGCTATTAGACAGGCCCAGTGCTGCCACCAGGAGTAAGATGTGGGACGCTGCTTGTAAGAGAGTTGTTCGCATCACCCTATTCTATCTCAACAAGCAGTGCTTTATGATCAGACACCTCATCTGGCAGAACTCTGAAATCTATAACTGATAACCCCTGCGATGTGAATATGTAGTCTGCATAGGGTTCATCCTTGGTGTAGTGGGATGTGCGTGTACTTGTTACACCGTACTCTACCACGAGGTTTCGAAGTCCTGCATGCTCAAGGAGACCAATGCTCTTTGTGTCTGGGCGCAGATTGAGATCACCACAGAGAATGGTATCTGCTTCAAGTTCATCAATTTGATTGAGTATATTTTTTGACTGTTCGATTCGATGTTCTGAGTCACCCTTTCCCTGCCCATTCCAGAGCCCGTGAATGTTCAGCACACCCAGTTTCTTTCCCTGGAGTTCGATGATTGCATATTGCATGAGTCGCGCGTGATCAGCGAGCTCTGTATCCGAAACATATCCCTTCTCTTGATAGATAAATCGCTCCCCTACAAGCGATACTGGAATATCCTTCCTGATCAGCAGTAGCTGTCCATAATTGTCCCCAAAGCATGGATGAAAGAATGCAGAGTGCGAGTTGAGAAGATCACGAATGTCTTGTAGGCCATGTGTCATGATCTGCGAATGATCGATTTTCCACCCTGCGGCAACCGCGCCCTCAAGGTGTGTGTGTGGTGCTGACCAGATCTCTTGCAAACAGAATACATCAACGTCTCGATGTGCATGAAGAAAAGCGAGAAGCTTCTCTTTTCCCGCCCGTCCACCCCAGGTATTTAGCGACAGTACTTTCATGAAGAAACTCAAAATTTTGTGCCCCTGCTAGGAATCGAACCTAGATTTGAAGCTTAGAAGGCTCCTGTTCTATCCATTGAACTACAAGGGCTATTGGACGTGACGTCACCATACCATGTCCGACGGCTGATACAAGCGCTATCGGTCTAAAAAGAAATCCTTGACTGCATCAAGCACGGTTGCAGCCTGTGCCCCCAAATCATCCGTATCGAGATTAAGCAAGGACGCCTCCCCCTCAGGTATGGTATTTGACTCTGTTGATGTAGCTATATCAGCTACAGGATCATCTACACCATCTTCGACTTCACTCACAGAAATGGCGGGAGTAAATGTGGAAGGGTCTTGAATCATACCACCATTTCCTTTGAGTAGCTCGGAGCGCTCATCTTGTCCCAGTTCTAGTTTCTCAACTTCAATTCGTAGCTGACGTTCAACGGAACCCACAGGCGAGATGTCAGCGATGTCGGGGCTTTCCTCTAAAGAGATCCCGCCGATCGATTCAGTCCACACACCAATAAATACATATCCGGCTAGTGCTATCGATATACCAACACCGATTATCCCCCCTATCAACACAAGCGACCAGTCTCGCATGACCGGTAGACGGAGTTTGGACGGATCTCTGCCCTCCGCTTGGAACCGCCGCTGTGCTTCTGACATTTTAAATAAAGGTTTCATGTACTATTTATTCTCACCGCTATTCCTGTTGAGGACTCGTACTACAATAACGCTATCCCAGAGAGTGCCCCCATCTGTTGCTTGTACACGGGACGCTGCGGTTGAGAATCGTGTAATCACAGCACCAGTCGGCATGGTTTCTAGGAGGCGCAGATATCGAATCGTGTCACTAAATGACGCAGTCGTGCGGAGGGACATTTCGATATGAGTAGGTAAATCTGATACGGTTGAGTCTAATTTTACACCAGTTTCTCGTGCAAGGTTTTCAATATCTTCCAGAAATGCGATAAATGTCTCATCAGTTACAAAACGTCTCTCGAGAACGTCTCGTTGCTCAGAGGTCCTCTCTACAAAATCGAGCAGACTTTGTTCTTCGGTTGTTTTTGCTCCCACATCAGCAAGTTCTAGTGCTATGCGCGATGTGTCATTTGCTTTTGTGTGAATGATACCCCACAACCACCAATATGCCCCCAACAGGGCGATATTGAGTATGATCCCACCCACCAAGAGAATTAGGATTCTGTGTGACTGACCAATCATGAGGTAGAGAGGGTTAGTACTAGTGAGTAATCAAGATCATATGGGGAAGTGTAATTACTTCTCGGATCGTCTATATTTTCAAACAATGGATCGTTTTTTAGAGAATTCACAAATGTCAGAAGGCCTGCGCGATCAGCCGCCATACCTGAGAGAACCACCCTTCCCGATCCTGGTTCGCTTTCATAGGAAATTTTAGTTATCGAGACTTCTTTCGGACGAAGGTCAAATACCGTACCGAGTACGTCTTTCGGTACAGACCGCGTTGAAACAACTTCACTGATACGCGCTAATTCTGCTTTCACATCAGCAAGTATGACCCTTGCGTTTTGCACTTCTTCTTTCTGAACTTCCGACCCTCCCTGGGTAATTTCCACTAACGAATCATGCTTTGCCATAATGAGCATGTAAGGAGAAAGTAGTAATGTGGTACCTATCATGAGCACCGCTGCAAGCATGAAGAGTGCTACCACCGCGAGTCGCCCGCGATAACTACGTCGGACTCGTTTCTTTTGATACTGAGGGAGTAAATTAGCCATAGTCTCTTAACTCTGAAGCAGGGCGAGGCCTATTGCGGGTGCATAGGTCAATGAATAATTGTATGGAATTGGTGGTATGTAGTCCTCGAGGGGGTTCACGTTCACAAATACATTTGCCATGTTAACGTGGGTCTTGAGATTTGCTTCAAGATACTCAGGGAAGCCTGGTAGATTGGCGAGTCCACCCACCAAGGTAATCTGATCAATGGGCGGTCTCTGTTTTCCGTAATTATCTGTGTGTGTATTCCAATACATGTAGTGCTTATTCACCTCATCCTGCATTGCTGAGATAGTTGGCATTAATGCTCGCGCAATCTGAGTTGACTGCGGATCATTTGGATCCGATGTCAGTCCATTTGCCTGCATGAGTTTGTCGGCCTCATCAAACGAAAGTTTGAGTTCACGTGCAAGGGCTTTGGTGAGCGTATTTCCGCCGAGATTAACTGTTGATGAAAAACGGAGATAACCATCTCGAACAATATAAATACCGGTCCGTGTTAAGCCAAGATCCACGAGCATATAGACACCAGGAGCATCTTCGGGTATCACACAGCGTGAAGTGGCATGCGCCTCAATCTCGAAACGAAGCGGGAGTATACCTGCTTGTGCAAAAGCCTCAACATATTTTTCAATTATCGCCCGAGGATATGCGGTCAGGTTCAGCTCCATATCGCGTGCGTCAGGTTCGAGCCCCCGCACAATATCATATGAAAAGACAGCTTCACTTGCAGGGAGCGGCACATGTTCTTCTAGTTGGAGCTCAATATTAGAATAGACGTCCTTCAGCTCCATCTTGGGAATTTTTACGACTAACACATAGCCATGCTGTTCAGGGAGAGATACGTTGGCAAATTTAATGCCATACTTCTTCCGTAGTTGTTTGAGTAGTTCTACAAATGCGGGCATATCCTGTGGGTCACCCTCCTTCAACACTCCTTCAGGTACTTTCTCCGAACCGTATCGTCCAAGGCGAAGCCCGTCTGGTGCTGGCACCAATTCAACCAGATGAATACTTTCATCAGATACATCCATTCCCGTTGCGGGCGTGGATAAGAATTCCGGTGGCGGAAAAATCCTGCGAAAAAAGCCGCTCTTCATTACCCACCATTATACGGGATAGGTCTATTTGAATGAAGTGAATAGAATCACAACTATGGCAAGTAAGATAACCAATGATAGTAGATTGAAGTAGTCATAGAGGAATGTGGAGATGCGTTTGCCGTAGCGATGCACCGCATATCCAATAACACCAAAACGTGCACCACGGCCGATGATAGCAGCAAGTGTAAAAAGTAGTATGTCTATGTGGAACAGTCCCGCGGCAATGGTGAAGACTTTGTAGGGAATCGGGGTGAACGCTGCTGCAAAGAGAGTGATGAACGAATGTTCTTGAAAAAGCTCTCCTATCTCGGCCATTTGCGACTCCAGATGGTAGAACGCAACGAGCGGTGCCCCAATGGTCTCAAAGAGAAATACACCGATCACATACCCAAAGAGCCCTCCGAGAACTGAAAAGAGGGTGGTGATGCCTACAAGCTGCACCCATGCTTTTACCCCCGAGAGAAGTAGAGCGATAAGCAAGATGTCCGGCGGCACCGGAAAAAAAGATGCTTCAGCAAATGCAGTGGCTGCAAGCCACCCTTTGGCATGCTTCCCTTGCGCGTGTTTCGTTGCCCATTGCCTCGTCCACTCCTTCGTCCTATCGAGGTATTTGAACATGTTTATGAAAGACTACTACCTGGAGGAACAGGTATGTTTGGTTCAAGGAGTGCAATCCCTTCTTCTGTGGCACAGGCGACAATCATTCCCTGGCTCTCAAGACCACGAATTTCACGAGCCTCTAGATTGGTCACGAAAGGAAATTGCTTTCCCACGAGTTGTTCTGGATCCGGGTATGTACCGGCAATGCCTGAAACAATTTGGCGCTCTTCGTCCCCAAAATTAACCTTGAAGCGAATGAGTTTGTCCGTATCGGGAACACGCTCTGCGGAGAGTATAGTTCCAATGCGCATTTCTACTTTTTTGAAATCATCGTATGTGATCATGATGTGTGTATTGATTATTCATCAATTTTATCAATGGTACCAGCGTTCTGCCGATCGAGATAGCTTTGCAAGATGATTGTTGCAGCTGAGGCATCAATCATGTCATTCCTCCCCTGCAGAGCTCGAGCCTGAACAGATGTATAGAATTCTGGTTCATAGTACACTGGTAATTTTGCTGACGCTTTCAGATCCTTCACAAATACGTGCACCGCATCCATGATGGGATTCGGTTTTCCGTTTCGGTCTAGTGACTTCCCCATAACGACAGCACCAACTTCCTCGCGCTGACAAATCGAGACCACCTCATCGAGAAGTCCTGGCTTGTTTGCAAGAACGCCATGCGGGAATGCCATCTTCCCCTCTTCATCCGTGAGTGCAATGCCAACACGATGTGAACCGAAATCAATCCCGAGATAGCGCATGT
>Ga0316201_10005120_pt1 | contig 10027 bp, 8 predicted proteins | sample CS6wburrow_MG_FD_204516 | JGI IMG/M metagenome (GOLD analysis project Ga0316201, IMG submission 204516) | Coastal sediment microbial communities from Delaware Bay, Delaware, United States - CS-6 worm burrow | ecosystem: Environmental > Aquatic > Marine > Coastal > Sediment | place: USA: Delaware...
CCGACGTGTATTCCTGCCCCCCGAAGTCCTCGCGGCGGGCGGTGATGGCGAGGTTGCCCTGCCCGTCGAGGCTGACGTTCTCCGCCTGGTCGGTATCGTACTCGAGCTGGGCGTTGCCCCAGTCGGTCCCGAGATCAAATTTCCATTTGGCGGGGTCGGGCAGCTGGCCGGCCGGGCCTTCGAATTCGTCCTGCCAGACGAGACCGAACCCGACGGCCGGTTCTTTCTTGCTGCAGCCGGTGATGACAACGAGTGCCAGGATGGTCGACAACAGGGTCACTTGCCGGTTCATGCGCGAAACTCCTTAGGCACTCCGGTTGGCGGCGGGAATCGGGGGAAACAGGCGGGAGTCCTCGAGGGCGGCCTTCAGGAAGAGGGTGGCCGCACCGATGGCGACCGACCGCGGCCCCAGGTCACTGGCCTTGATCTCCGCGGCGTCGATGGAACTGATGAGGGTCCGGCGTTTGACGACCTCGCGCAGCGGATCGATGAGCAGATCGCCGAGGCGTGCCAGGTCCCCGCCGACCACGACCAGCGACGGGTTCAGGATGTTCATCAGTCCGGCGATGGCCCTGCCCAGGTTGGCGGCCGCCTCCTGGGCCACCTGCAGGGCCAGGGGATCCCCGGCCAGGGCGGCGTTCTCGAGTTCGATGATCGTGCTCACTTTGCCCGCGAGAAGACTGTCGGGGAAATCCCAGCTCAGCTCCTGGGCCCGGGCGACCAGGGCGGGTCCGCCGACCAGGGTGACGAGGCAGCCCCTCAACCCGCAGACACAGCGTTTCCCCTGGGGGTCGATGGCGATGTGGCCGATCTCGCCGGCAATGCCGGTGGCGCCCCGGTAGATGTCCCCGCCGATCACATGTCCGGACCCGATGCCGGTGGCGACCTTGATGTAGGCCATGTCGTCCACGCCCTGGCCCAGGCCCCACCAGAGTTCGGCGAGAGCGCCCAGGTTGGCGTCGTTGTCGACCATGAGCGGGACACCGAATTCCCCGGCGAGATCCTCGAGACCGAGCCGTCCCTTCCAGGCCGGCAGCACGACCTCCGAGAGCTGGTCCGGGAACGTGGGGTCCATCGGGCACGGCACCGCCACGCCGATCCCGACCAGGGGATGTGCCCGGCCCGCGGGCTCCGCGCGACACTCGCGGCAGAGCTCGGCGATGAGATTCCTGGTGCCGGTCGGGTCGGAGCGGACGTGATGCTCGCGGGATTTCCAGGTCAGCACCCGTCCGCGCAGGTCGGTCATCACGACCACCACGTGAGAGGCGCTTATCTCGACACCCAGGATGACGCAGGCGTCGTCCTGGAACTCCAGTACGATGGGCCGGCGGCCGCCCTTGGACGGGCCTTCGCCGACTTCGGTGACCAGGCTCATCGGCAGGATTTCGTTGATGATCTCCGAAACGGTGGAGCGGGACAGATTCGCCTTCCGGGCGATCTGCGCGCGCGAGATCCGACGCTCCTCCCAGATCAGCCGCAGAACGGCGTCGGCCAGGGGGCGGGGACGGTCGGGATCCGACCGCCTCAAACCCTTCCAGATCAGGTTCTCGTAGTTCATCCGGCCGCTTTCTGAAGTGCCATCAATCCTCGCCGACCCGGCCTATTTGTGCCAGTAGACATTGTCCACCAGCACCAGATCGGCGTCCCCCGTGCTCAGGACCATCTGGCCCACGTGCGACCAGTCCCAGCCTTCGGGGATCTGGAAATCCGCCAGGGGGATGTCCAGGACCGACCAACCGCCGGCGACGAACGCCGGGGTGGTGGTGCCGTCCAGGACCACGTCCTGGGTCTCCAGAAAATTGACCGGGTCGCCGCTGATCTCGGGCGGGAAGCAGACGAGTTTGACCCTGAAATTCGTTCCTTCGGGGGCCAGAACGTCGAGATGGAAGTGCGTCATGGCCGAGGCGTCGATCTCCGGACTGCGGAACTCGATCCCCACGTAACTGCCGCCCAGGACGGTGTACATCTTGGTGTTGTCGCCGGCCACCGCGTAATCCTGCACCTGGGCCCGCGGGGTCCAGTCGGTCCGCCAGGTGTCCACCGGGACATTGGTATAGACGCCACTGAACATCGAGATCACGTCACTGGCCGGCAGAGTCGGCGGCGTCGCGGCGACCGTCGGCGCTTCGAAACCCTTCAGGACGATGCGGCCGTTGACCTCGTTGCCCTGGAGGGTGGCGGTAATCGTGGTTTCACCCACGCCGATAACCCTGATCTGGCCCCGGTCCACCGCGGCCACGCCGGGGTTGGACGAGATGTAATCGAAATAGTTGGGCGAGTGGTTGACCGGGACGAAGCCACCGTCCACCAGGAAGATGGTGCTGGTGCCGGCGACCGAGGCGGTGGAGCCGACAAAGACGATGTTGTTCGCCGAGACCATGCTGGGACGGAAGACTTCGATGTTGCCGAGCTTGGCGTACTTGATCTCATCGAACCAGACGTTGTAGCCTTCCGGGTACTCGGGCTGCACGCCCTCGGCCATCAGGAACAGCCCCCTTTCGGCAATCAATTTGGAGGGATCCGGGATGGGCACGACATGGAAGACCCATTCCGCGGTCAGGGCCAGGTTCGTACGTGCCGCGTCGTAGAGTGACGTGCCGGTGTTGTCGTTGCCGAAGCCGATTTCGTTCAACAGGATGCCCTGATTCGTGGGCGATCGCGCGTCGGTGCGGGCGTAGAAGGTCAGGGCGTTGAAATCGGTCAGGTCGCGGGCACCCGCCGACGTGATAACGCCGCCGGTGTAGGGGCCGAGGGCCGAACCCTGGGCCGGGATCTGGAACTTGAGGGACGTGGCGCCGTCAGGGGCGAAGCCGTCGTAGGCATAGACCGAATCAATGGAAATGGCGGTGTAGTGTGTCTCGAAAAACGGCTGCCAGTAAACATCCGGCACGGCGGGGCCATCTTCCCAGACAATGGGATCAACGATAGCACGTGCGGTTTCCAGTTCTGCTGGATCGCGATCGCTGCAACCAGCGGCCAGGATCAAAAGGGTCAGCGCCGTCAGGACGAACAGGTGGCGTCGATTCGATTTCACTTTGCGCCTCCGCGTGGAATGATGAGGATCGCGCCCTGCCAAGGCTCGATGTGCAGGGTACCCCAGCTTTGTACGGTAACCGATCAAAGTATGCCCCAGGGGGCGGGTCCTGTCAAGCCGGGGAACGGGGAGCGGGCGGGTATTTCCCGTCAGGGACGCCCCAGCGGAAGATAGCCTGGACGCCGATCCTGCCGGAGCCTATCCTGCCACACTTCGGGGCGGAATCCCAGCGGGAATACCAGGATTCCGGCCCTCGTTTGCAAGATGGAACCTCACCAGGAACGGCGGTGGACGTGGGGATCGTGGAGACTCTTCTCCTGGCGGTGGGCCTGGCCCTGGACGCCAGCGCCGTGACCATCAGCGCCCGGGCCAGCGGCCAGACGTCCGGTTTCCGCGCCGGTTGGCGGCTGGCCTTCCATTTCGGTCTGTTCCAGGGACTCATGCCGGTGGCGGGCTGGCTGCTGGGGTACTCTTTCGCCTCGTTCGTGACCGCCTACGACCACTGGATCGCCTTCAGCCTTTTGACCCTCATCGGCGTCAATATGGTCCGGTCCGGACTCAGGCCGCAGGACGAATCCCCGCCCCTGGACCCCTCCAAGGGCTGGACCCTGGTCCTGCTGAGCTTGGCCACGAGCATCGACGCCTTTGCCGTCGGTCTGAGCCTGGCCATGCTCGAGGTCGCGGTCTGGGGACCGGCGGTGATCATCGGCTTGGTGACCATGGGCTTGTCGACCGCGGCCTACTGGCTGGGCGCGCGCCTGGGCGCGGCCTTCGGCCACCGGCTGGGCATTCTCGGCGGCCTTGTCCTGATCGGCCTGGGGCTCGAAACGCTGATGAGGCATTTCCAGGGTTGATCCCGGGCCCGGCGATGCGCCGGGCCCGAAAACGGACCCGGTCAGCCGGACAGCTTCTTCACCCGGAGTTCGGGGTCCGACGCGAACGGAGCGGTCCCGTCGGTGCCGGCGACGCTGAAGAAGAAATCGACCTCGGCCGTGCCGTGGTTGGTGTCCTTGATCGTGATCCCGTTGTTCTTCGTCGAGATCTTGATCGCGGGGTTCGGCTGCGTGTTGGCGCTGGTGCGCGTCCAGGAACCCAGGGCGGGCGTCTGCACCTTGACCCCGTTGGCATCGACGTTGTACAGCGTCAGGCTGTCGATCTGGGCGCTGCCGCTGGTGAAGCCGGTGCCGATGTCGACGTTCAGCTTCTTGTTGTCCTCGATGGTCTCGTCCGTGACCAGGTTGCCGTTGCTGTCGGTGAAATTGTAGGTGGTGCCCACCTTGTTGATCTTGATGGTCTTATCGGCCATGGTTTTTCTCCTCGGATATCAGCGTTTTCGGACCCTCACATTGAATTTCCGCCGCCGGGTCCGGTAGGGCGGCGGCAATGTCAGCCGCCGGGTGGCGCGAAGTCGTCCAGGAACAGCTGGAAGTCCCGGCGGGCGAATCCCATCTCCTGGAGGCGGGCCGTGGTCCGGGCCGCTTGTTCCTGGTGTCCCAGCTCGGCCTGGACCTGGGCCAGGACCACCAGCAGCTGGGCGCCGCTTCCCTGACTGACCAACGGCTCCAGCAGTCCGGCGGCCTTCTTGAAATCGGCGTCCGCCAGCTCACGACGTCCGGCGTTACGGTGCAGCCGTCCGCGCTGCAGCAGCATGTCCCCGACAATTCGGGCGGCTTCGGGTTCGGCGCTGGCGGCGAATCGTCCCAGGGCCGGCGGCACCGCGGCATCCAGAATTTCCAGAGCCCGCGTTTCATCACCTTCGAGCCCGGCCAGGTGGGCCTGCGCGGCGCGGAGAGCGTCGTGGATGCTCCGCCAGTATTCCTGATCCGGATTGACGGTCAGCAGTCCGCCGATGATGGCCTCCGCTTCGGCGAGCTGGCTGTGGCCGCGGACGGTGTCGCCCTGCCGCAGCCAGAACATGCCGAAGAAAAGGGATGACGCGGCGTGTTCGGATTTCCAGTCGGCGTTGTCGGGGTCGTGGACGACCAGCTCCCGGATCAGCCGCATGTCCTGGTGGATGTGTTCCAGGGCCTCGTCGCGGCGGTCGAGAATTTCCAGCAGGGTGGCGATCAGGAAATGGTTCGCCGCCAGGCCCTGGAGATTGAGGGTGTCCTTGGGATCGGATTCCTGCACGCGCCGATGCCAGGCCGCCGATTCCTGGAGGGCGCTCAGGGCGTTGCGGTAGTCGCCGCTCTCGTAGCGGGCGCGGCCGGACCACGACAGGGAGTTGGCGAGGCTGCGCAGCATCTCCACGTCGTCGGGTTGCTGCCGATGCAGCTCACGTTTGATCGCAATGGAGCGGTCGAGATAGGCCAGCGCCCGGGGATAGTCACCTGTCTCCTCGCTCATGGCGGCCAGATTGGTCAGGGCGTAACCGACCTCCAGCTGCCAGTCGGGGTTGTCCGGCTCGAGGGCGACCAGCTCGTTGGCGATGTCCAGGTAACGGGCGAAATGTCCGGCGGCCTGGGTGTTCTCGCCGGAGCTGTATTCCACGTTGCCGATCCAGAAGTGGATCGCCCCCAGCTGGGCCAGCCACTCCGTCTGCCGCGGATTGCGGACCAGCAGATCGGTGTTGGCCGCCATCGCTTCGCCGAAGGCCTCCCGCGCAGCGGACATGTTCCCCTGGGCGAGGCGAACCTCGCCGATCTGCATCATCGCCTTCGAGAGCTGGAAGAACTCCTCGTCCGTCAGTTCCGTCTGGCGGCGGGAGGCGTAGTACTCCAGGGCCTTGTCGCCCACGTCGTCGAGCACGTCGAGGCGTCCGACCGGGGTCAGCTTATCACGCAGATCCCCCAGCATGAAATCGATCAGGTTCTCGGCTTGGGCCCGGTGGCCTTCGGCCACGGCGCGTTCCTGTCGCAGATCGACGGTGTACTTGAAGACCGCCGCGGCCATGACCAGCATGACCGCTGCCGCCAGCAGGCGCCGGTTGCGCCGGGTCGGCTTGTTCCGGATCCAGGCCAGGCGTTCCTGTGTTTCCACGGCCGTCGGGCGGCGGGAGGGCGATCGTGACTTGAGCCGCTCGATCAGGCGCGCCAGGTCGTGGTCGATTCCCGTTACGGGCAGAGTGCGGGCTTCACCGACCTGGACCAGCAGGATTTCGAGATCCTCGTTCTCCTCGTAGGCGATCTGACCGGTGAACAGCCACTGCAGGACCAGCCCCAGCGAGTACATGTCGCTGGCGGTGGAAACCGGTTCGCTGGCCGCCTGCTCGGGGCTCATGAACAGCGGCGTGCCCAGGACGCTGCCCGGCATCGTCGGGCTGTCGATGCCGCCTGCCGGCGTGGGTGCGGCCAGGGTGATGGTCTGGTCGAGAGCGTCGGGCGCCGCTGTCGGCGCGGGGGCGGAAACCTCTTCTGCGGCGTCGCCTTCATCCATGCTGCGGGCCAGGCCGAAATCGAGGACCTTGAGCTGGCCGTCGCCCGCGAGCATGACGTTGTCGGGTTTCAGGTCGCGGTGGACGATGTTCTCGGCATGCGCGGCCGCCAGGACGCGGGTCAGCTGTTCGGCGAGGTCGAGCTTGGCGTTGTGGTCCAGGTCGTCGGCCGCATGGAGCAGCGTCCGGCCCTCGATGAGTTCGAGGGCCAGGTAATCGCGGCCTTCGATTTCCAGATAGTCGTAGATGCGGCAGATGCCGGGATGGTCGAGACTGGACAGGATGCGGGCTTCCCGCAGGAAACGGGCCCGGGCCAGGAGTGTCAGTCCGCGACCGGGGCGGATGGCCTTGAGCGCGACCTTGCGCTGCAGATTCTCGTCGAAGGCGACGTAGACTTCTCCCATGCCGCCCTGGCCCAGCATGGCGACAATGTCGAAATTCCGTACTTTGGTGCCGACGAGTGACATGGCCCCCCGGGGACGCGATCGGGAACAGCTGCAGCGGAAAATATCGGCACATGATAGTTGAAACCGGCCGGATCGCATCCTCATGGGCGTTTCCGGACATACCGGGCTCCACCGAGCCAGTCAGGAAAGGCATGCGTACGGTCTTGATATTCATCGACGGGCTGGGCTGGGGCGAATCCGATCCGGACTTCAATCCGCAGCATGCCTACGGGGGGGATCTCTTCCGGCTGCCGCCCCGCAGTACCGGCGGGGTTGTCCCGGTGTCGTCCGGGGGATGGGCGGCGCCCCTCGACGCGGTCCTGGGTGTGGACGGCGTGCCGCAGAGCGCGACCGGTCAGACCACCCTGCTGTCGGGGGTCAACGCCCAGCGAGTACTCGGCAAGCATCTGACGGGTTTTCCCAACGAGAAACTCAGGGAGGTGCTTCTCGCACATTCGGTACTCAAGTCGCTGACGGATCTGGGGCTGTCGGCGCGTTTCCTGAACGCCTTTCGCCCGCGCTTCTGGGAGCTGAGCCGTGAGCGTCAGCTCACGCTCTCGGCGACGACGGTTTCGAACCTGGCGGCCGACCTGCCGTTTTTCGACCTGGAGGACATCCGGGCCGGCCGCGCGATCTATCAGGAGTTCACCAACACCGAACTGCAGGAACGAGGCTTCGATCTGCCCCACCTGACCCCGGCGGGCGCCGGGGCGATCGCCGCGGCCGCGGCGCGCCGTTACGATTTCATCCTCTACGAGTATTTCCAGACCGACAAGGCCGGGCACAGCCAGGACCTGGCCCGCTGCTGCCGGGAACTGGACAAGCTGGACGGATTCATGGAGACGTTGCTGGCGGATCTGTCGGCCGAACTGGAACTGGACACCCTGGTGCTGCTGACCAGCGACCACGGCAACCTGGAGGATCTGACGACCAAGCGGCACACCCTGAATCCGGTGCCGCTGATGGCCTGGGGGCGCGGCGCCCGGTCATTCCTCGAGGGGTTGACCGGACTCGATCAGGTCACGCCGGCCATCGTGGCCCGTCACGCGTCCTAGGGCAGACGGCCTTCCAGGTAGAACACCTCGAACACCTTCTCGTGGAAGATCGGGCCGTGGCCGAAGTAGCCGTCCTCGCCGAACAGCTCGCCGTGGTCGGACATGATCATGAAGTAGGAATTTTCCGGACAGCGGTCCATCAGCTTGCCGACCACGCCGTCGAGATGCTCCACGCAGGCGATCTGCTTCTCGTAGAACTGCCGGAACTGATCAGGGGTGAAGAAGTCGTCCTGCCGGCGGTCCTTGAGGAACTCCGACGGGTTCTTCAGGAAATCGTCGAGATGTTTGAAGACCCCGTGGACACCGCTGATGTGGGGCAGATCCTCGGCCGTTTCACCCGGCAGCAGATAGGGGTAATGGGTCTCGCCGGTGTTGATGAAATAGAATCCCGGCCCATCGGTTCCGGGCTCGATGCCCGGGAAGTTGCCGTCGCCGTCGAGGATCGTGCTCAGGTCGTTGTGGCTGGGCGCCAGTTCGTAACGATCGAAATGGGCGGACATGCTGGTCATCGGATTCAGGACCGGTAGGCTGACCACACCCTCGGTGCGGTACCCCTGGGACTTGAGAAAGTGCGGCAGCGAAAGCTGGGGAACGAACTTGCCGAATTCGACGTCCTTGATGTTCAGCCGCTTCGACCACAGGGCGAACTCGTCCCGATAGACGTTGGAGGCGAACACGCCCTTGGGGCTCAGGTGGGGCACCATGCCCATCAGGAAGGTGTAGTGGCTGGGGCTCGTCCAGCTGGCGTAGCTGTAGCGTTTTTCGGCCTTGCCGATGCGGTCCAGGTTCGGCGTCTTGGCCGCGACGTAGGCGTCGTGGCGGCAGCTGTCGAAGACGATGAAGAACAGGTTGTTCAGCTTGCCCTGATTGCCGAAGATGTTTTTGACGCTGTTGATGATCCCGGCCATGTTCTTCCCTGCCTGGTGGAGATTGCGCTTGTCCGCCCCGTAAATGTGATCCCTCGGGCACCGATGGGCAAGGAATGTGCCGGACAGGCCTTCGCCACAACAGAATGGCCGCCGACCAAGGGGGCAAGGTCGGCGGCCGGGCGAGGGATCGGTTCCCGCTTCGGGTCCGGTCTAGAGAGCTTTGTTCAGGGCCGCAGCCAGGTCTTCCTTCGGTCGCAGGCCGACGAAGCTGTCGACGGTCTCGCCGTTCTTGAACAGCATCACCGTGGGAATGCCCTTGATACCGAACTTGGCGGCCAGGTCCTGGTTGTTGTCCACGTTGACCTTGCCGATCTTGACCTTGCCGTCGAACTCGCCCGCCAGCTCCTCGATGATCGGGCCGATCATCTTGCACGGTCCGCACCAGGGGGCCCAGAAATCGACGAGCACGGGGCTGTCGCTCTTGATCACTTCGTTGTCGAAGTTGGATCCGTTGAATTCCAGAACGTTTGCCATGTTGAATTCCCTTCTTTTCACTGGTCAAATCGACTGCAACGTCGATGGTGTTCATTGCTTGCTCGGGGAGACCTATTGCAGGCCGTGTGCCGGACGAGAGATCGACAAAAATTATTCTATTAAGTATTTTATTGCAATGGATTAAGGACGAAGGAGACGCGACCGTCAGGAACTTTCGCTGGCGGCTGGTGTTGTTTGCAACGATAATGTTGCAACAAAACCGTTGCTTGCAACATCCATGGTCGAGAGTGGAGATATCATGAGCCCGCAACGCCCGGAACTCAGAGGTGATCTGCCGATCGCGCGCCTGCTCGAGGAAGTCGAGCCCGTCAGCCTCTTGTCGCTGATATCGGCGCTCAAGGAGGGGATCCTCGCGCTGGACTCGGAGATGTGCATCATCAGCATGAACCCTGCGGCCGAGGAGATCCTCGGCCGTGCCCGCGCGGACCTGGTGGGCCTGCCGGTGTGCGACCTCTTCGGGCAGAAGGGCTGTCCCCAGGACGTTCTGCAGGAGACACTCCGTTCCGGTGCGCCGATCGTCGATTTCCAGACCACGGTGGAACTGGGAGACGGCCGCCGCGGCCACGTACTGCTGCGGTCGCAGCCCCTGCTGCACCGGGACGGCTCATCCCTGGGCATCGCGCTGATCCTCGGCGATGTGACGGAGGTCACCACCCTGCGGCAGCAGATGGCGGGCAAATTCCGTCTGGGCCAGC
>Ga0316201_10005121_pt1 | contig 10027 bp, 9 predicted proteins | sample CS6wburrow_MG_FD_204516 | JGI IMG/M metagenome (GOLD analysis project Ga0316201, IMG submission 204516) | Coastal sediment microbial communities from Delaware Bay, Delaware, United States - CS-6 worm burrow | ecosystem: Environmental > Aquatic > Marine > Coastal > Sediment | place: USA: Delaware...
GCGTAGCCCGGCATAACGAAGTCCTGGCTGTTTTTCTTAGTGACCCGCTGGAGCGCGAGTTGCCGCCGCCGGGACGTTACCGTCTTGTGTCGCCAGACGACGAACTGGCTATCGATACCTATGCCGCCCCGGCGCGACGTGACTATGAACATGCCTATGAAGAGCGGCTGGAGGAGCTTGAGACGTTCTGCCATCGCTACGGTGTGCACTTGATGCCAATGTCGACTGACGACGATCCCGTAAGTGCGCTGCAGACGGCGCTGGGGCGCAGGACCCACTAGCGATGGACGAGAACACACTGCCATTGCGTGACCTGCACCTGCCCGATGCGATCGGCTGGTGGCCGCTCGCGCCCGGATGGTGGGCCGTCATCGCCATCCTTGGCCTTGTTCTGGGTTACGTCCTCTGGCGGGCCTACCGGCGCTGGCAATTCAACGGCCCGCGCCGCTACGCGCTGCGCGAACTGGCGCGTTACGAATCCGCGTACCTCGTTCACCGCGACCCGGTCAGGCTGGGTAAGCAGCTCTCCGAGCTGCTGCGCCGCGGCATGCTCGCCTATGCCCCGCGCGAGGAAGTCGCCGGGCTTACCGGCAGTGAGTGGCTGGCGTGGCTCGATCGAGGCATGCCGGTGCCGTACTTTCATACCGAAGGTGGCATGAGTCTGATGAACCTGCCGTATCGCGATCCGGAAGGCGACATGTCCGACATTGATATCGGCGCGTTGCTGGCCGCAGTCCGCATGCGTTTGAGTGTGCCGCTCGGAGGTGAATCCTGATGTGGTCTCTTGCCTGGCCCTGGGCGCTGCTCGCGCTGCCGCTGCCGTTCCTCGTGCGCAGGCTGCTGCCTGAGGCGCGCGGCCTCTCGGAGGCGGGTCTGCGCGTGCCAAACCTGCGCGGCTTCGAAACGCTCAAGGATCGCTCGGATGCCGAGCAGTTTTTGAACTGGCGTGTGCTGGTTGCCGTCATCGCATGGTGCCTGCTGGTACTGGCTGCCGCGCGCCCGGAACGAATTGGTGACGAACTCGATGTGCCCGTCGCGGGCCGTAACCTGATGCTGGCTGTCGACCTGTCGGGCAGTATGGATCAGAAAGACTTTGAGCTGGCAGGACGCCGCGTTGATCGGCTGACGGCAACCAAGGCCGTGGCGAGCGATTTTATAACGCGCCGTGAAGGCGATCGTATTGGCTTGATCCTGTTTGGTGAGCGCGCCTATCTGCAGGTGCCGCTGACCCTGGATCGTGACACGGTGAAGGTGTTGTTGCTGGAGGCCGAGATCGGGCTTGCCGGCGAGAAGACGGCCATTGGTGACGCCATTACGCTGGCGGTAAGGCGCGTGCACGAGCAGCAGGAAGACGCGGGCGATCAGGTGCTCGTGCTGTTGACGGACGGCGCAAACACGGCAGGCGAAGTGCAGCCGCTCAAGGCGGCCGAGCTGGCCCAGCAGGTGGGCCTGCGCGTCTATACCATCGGTATCGGGGCCGACTCTCTAAACGTGTCATCGCTGATCGGCGGGCGCCGTAATATCAACCCGTCTGCCGATCTCGACGAAGAAACCCTGACGCAGATTGCGCAGCAGACCGGAGGGCGCTATTTCCGCGCGACCGATACCGCGAGCCTGCAGGACATTTATGCGCTCGTTGACGAACTCGAGCCTGTCGAGGAGCCGGAGTCGGGCTTTCGACCGGTGAAGTCGTATTACTACTGGCCGCTGGGCATGGCGTTCGGCCTGGTCGGTTTCCTCGGGCTTGCGGGCCTGGTGCAACGCGTTGTGCTGCGGCACCGGGCGGAGGTGCAGGCACATGCTGGCTGACTTTCACTGGTTGCGTCCTGCCTGGCTGCTCGCGATTCCGTTCGTGGTGGCCGTCGCCGTACTGCTGGCGAGACGTCAGCTCGGGGCCGGCAACTGGCGCAATATCATCGACCCGGCGCTTATGCCGCATGTGCTGTCACGAACGCCGGGGCGTGGCAGCGACTACCGTTGGTGGTTGCTCGGTCTTGGCGGCGTCATCGCATCGGCCGCGCTGGCGGGGCCGACATGGGAACGTATCGACCAGCCCGTATTTCGCGCCGAGCAAGCGCTCGTGGTGGCGCTCGACCTGTCACGCTCCATGGACGCCCAGGACGTTGCGCCGAGCCGTCTGGAGCGCGCCAAGCTGAAGATTTTCGGCTTGCTTGAGCGACGGCAAAGTGGGCAGACCGCGCTGCTCGTCTACACGGCCAATGCATTTACAGTGACGCCGCTGACCGACGACACGGACACAATCGCGGCGCTGGTCAACAGCCTCAGTACCGAAATCATGCCAAGCCGTGGCAGCTATCCGGAGGTTGGCATTCGCAAGGGACAATCCTTGCTTGAGCAGGCTGGTGTCGGCATCGGTGAGGTGCTGCTCGTGACGGACGGCGGATCCTCGCCTGCGGCCAAAAAAGCGGCGAGCGATCTCAGGGAGGCCGGGTTTGCCCTGTCGATCCTCGGTGTCGGGACGCGCGAGGGTGCGCCTATTCCACGTCTGGCCGGAGGTTTCGTCCGGGACAATCGTGGCAACCTGGCCGTAGCGCGACTCGAAGAACGCGGTTTACGGGATCTTGCGGGTGTTGGTGGTGGGCGGTTTGCCGTGCTGGCAGCCGACAACAGCGACCTCGATTACCTGTTGTCCGGCGAAGTTTCGGCCGCCGCTGCCGCGGCCGCTGACGAAAACTCTCTCGCAACGGATCAGTGGCGGGAAGAAGGACCCTGGCTGGTGCTGTTGTTATTGCCGCTCGCGGCCCTCGCTTTCCGCAAGGGGTGGGTCCTGGTGTTGGTGATATTCATCGTTCCGCTGCCACAACCTGCCGAGGCGTCGCTGTGGGACGACCTGTGGCGCAACAATAATCAACAGGCACAGCGGGCGCTGCAGGAAGGCAGTGCCGCAGACGCGGCGGCCTTGTTCGAGGACACCGAATGGCGCGGCGTCGCACGCTACCAGGCTGGCGATTATGCGGGCAGCGCCGCCGAGTTCGCTGAGAGCGGTGATGCGCGCAATCTCTACAACCTGGGTAATTCGATGGCCCAGCTGGGTGAGTTCGATGCGGCAATCGATGCGTACGAACAGGTACTCGAAATGGATCCCGGCAACGAGGACGCGCAGTACAACATGGACCTGGTCAAGAGCCTGAAAGACCAGCAGGAACAAGAGCAGGAAACGCAGGGCGACGATCAGCAATCGACAGAGAACTCCGGCGGTGAAGGCCAGGAATCCGAGGGCGAGAGCGATCAGGATCAGCAGGGGCAGGAAGGATCGTCTGAGTCGGAGCAGGAGTCCCAGGAAAGTGACTCAGCGCAGCGCGGCGAAGAAGAAATGAGCGAGGAAGACCTGGAGGCGTTGCAGGAAGAACTGCAACGCGCGGCCGAAGAGGCCGAGCAGGGTGAACAGCCTCAGCAGCTGACGGAAGCCGAGCTCGCAGAGCTCCGACAGGTACAGGAGCAACAACAGGCACTGGAGCAGTGGCTTCGCCGCATCCCGGACGATCCCGGTGGATTGCTGCGGCGCAAGTTCCGTTATCAGTACCAGCGTTACGGAAAGGACCAGGAAGGAAGAGACGTGTGGCCCGACGACGAGGTGCAACCGTGGTAAGAAGTTACAGACTAGTAAAGCAGTCGGTCATGCTGCTTGTGTGCCTGTTGTATTCGGTGAATGCCATGGCAACGGTTACGGCGCGCGTCGATCGTCCGACCGTTGATATCAACGAATCATTCACGCTGGAAATCGTGGTCGACTCGAGCACGGACCTTGAGCCTGATTTTACGGTGCTCGAAGAGAACTATGTCGTCGGCCAGGTGAGCAAGCTGAGCAACACATCGATCATCAATGGCGATATTCGTCGCAGCCTGACCTGGACGGTAATGCTGATGCCGAAGATGACCGGCGAGCAGTTCATTCCGGCGATCCCGCTCGGCAACGAACAGAGCAATCCGCTGCGCATTGTGGTCAACGAACAAACCAATGCGCCACCGGGCGAAGCGGATGTGTTTGTGACGAGCGAGGTGGATCTCGAAGAGACCTATGTGCAGTCGCAGATACTCTATCGCATACGTATCTACCGGGCTGTCCCGACGCGCCAGCCAGCCCTGCGCGAGCCAACGATCACCGGTGCTGAAACGCTGGCTGAGCTTGCCGGCGATGAGCGGCAGTACGAGTCTGTGCTCAACGGTCGAGCCTACAACGTGATCGAACGTGTGATTGCGTTGTACCCGCAGGAAAGCGGCGAGATTCAGATTTCACCAACGCGCTTCGAGGCGCGCATATTGCGCGACGGGCGAATAACGGGTCGCAAGGTTTTCGAGTCGCAAAGCCACACGATCAATGTTTTGCCGATTCCGGCGCCGCCAGCTGATTTCCCCGATGCGACCTGGCTGCCGGCGCGTGATGTGCAACTCAGCGAAGACTGGTCCCGTCCACCCGAGGAAATGGAGGCGGGCGAGCCGGTTACGCGCCACGTGACACTGAGTGCGCTCGGGCAGATCGAGACACAATTGCCGGCGCTTGAGCCACCCGACGTTGACGGCCTCAATGTGTACGCTGACAAGCCTGAACTGACGCGCATGCAGGAAGCAGGTGGTTTGCGCGGCGTGCGTAAAGACCAGTACGCCATCATTGGCCTGGCTGGTGGCGAGATAGAATTGCCGGCGCTGCAGGTGCCCTGGTGGGATATCGAAGCGGCCGAATGGAAGGTGGCGAGTCTGCCCGCACGGACACTGATTATCGAGGGGCCGCCAGTGGTGTCGGTCGTCGAACCGGACGCGGCGCTTGTGCCTGCACCGGAGACGGCGGTCCAGGATCCCGAGGAGGCGCTGGCCGTCATCAGCACCTGGCAACGGGCGACTGAAGTCCTGGCGATACTCTGGCTGCTGACACTGGCGGCCTGGTGGTGGTCGTCACGCTCAGCGCCGCGCAGGCATCGTGAACCTCGCGAGTCCGAACCGCCTCCTGCACACAAGCAGCAAGGTCAGTTGCTGAAAACGGCCCGCACGGCAGCGGTCGCTGGCGACGGTGCCGCGGTGCGCGATGCGATTCTGGAGTGGGGGCGCCTGCAGTGGCCCACGGGCGCACCGCGCAGCATTGGTGAGTTTGCGAACCGCGTAGAGCCACCACTGAGCGATGAGCTGCAGCGCCTGTCTGCAGCAAGCTACAGCAGGGACGGCGGGAACTGGGACGGCAATGCGCTTGCTGACGCACTGCGTAGCATGACCTTCGTTACGAGCAGGGACAGCGCAGCGGCGGACGATCCTCTGCCACCGCTCATGCCCCCGGCGGCCTGACTACCAGTGACCGACGCTGGGCATTGATGCCCAGGGTTCCTGCACGGGAAGAGCATCGCCTTTTTGCAGTAACTCGATCGAAATATTGTCGGGAGAGCGCACGAACGCCATGTGGCCATCGCGCGGTGGGCGGTTTATCGTGACGCCCGCATCCATGAGCTTCTGGCACACGGCGTAGATATCGTCCACCTGGTAGGCGAGGTGGCCGAAATTGCGGCCTTCGTCATACTCCTCAGGGTCCCAGTTGTGCGTCAGTTCGACCTGCGCGTCCTCGTCACCAGGCGCTGCCAGGAAAATAAGCGTGAAGCGACCCTGATCGCTGTCGCGACGTTGCAGCTCAACGAGACCGAGTTGATTGCAGTAGAAGTCGAGGGATGCCTCGACATCCGAGACCCGCACCATCGTATGAAGATATTTCATTGCCTTGCTCCCCGTTGGGCTTAACCTCACAATGTTCGTTCATTGCAATCTGGCAGGCAACCGAATCTCGTGAATGGCATCCGTACCATAACGCTCGATCTGGATGATACGCTCTGGGCCATTCACCCGGTCATCCGGCGTGCCGAGACACGCCTCTACGAATGGCTTGGGGAAAACTATCCGCGCATAACAGAGATGTTCGAGCCCGTGGATATCTGGGACGTTCGCAAGCGAGTGATGGAAACGCACGCGCACAGGGCTCATGACCTGACATTCCTGCGTCACACCGTGCTGATCGAAATCGCGACTGCGGCCGGCTACACGGACTTCCTTGTCGATGAGGCCTTCGCCGTCTTCGATGAAGTTCGCAACGATGTCGAAATGTTTCCTGAAGCACGGCCCGCGCTCGAGGCGCTTGCCAAACGCTATGTGCTGGTTGCTGTCACGAACGGCAATGCAGACCTTGCGAGAATCGGCATCGACGATCTGTTCGATGGGCATGTCAGTGCGGCCATGGCCGGCGCCGCCAAACCAGAGCGGCCGATTTTCGATGTAGCGGTTGCCATGGGCGGCGCCAGCGCCGCTGAAACGCTGCACGTTGGCGATCACCCGTTGTATGACGTGCATGGCGCCAACGAGGCTGGTCTGCGCACTGTCTGGGTGAATCGCGACGGCAATGAGTGGCCGGAAGATTACGCGACACCCGATGCCGAAGTGGCACATGTTGGTGAGCTTGAGGCGCTGCTGGGCCATGACTGACCACACGCTGCCACTGATCATCTATATTCCTGGCCTGCTGCCGAAACCAGAGCCGGAGAAGCACCGTCAGGCGCTGCTGCGATGTTTGCTGACGGGCCTGCGGCGTGTCGACGTGGAGGTCGCCGAAGCGATTGAGATGAATGAAAGTGTCTTCGAGCTAGTCTCCTGGACCTACGATTTCTATCACGAATATCGTGATATCTCGATCGATACAGACGCTATCGCTGCGGTGATTGAACAGCACGGGCCAGGCGCAGCGGATATTGCCGAAGCGACGTCCTGGCGACGCAGGCTGACGCGCTGGGTCTATACGCTCGGCGATTTGATGCCGTTCCTGATCCCGCACGTCGCCAGCGAGCGCATGGAGGTACACCTTCGTGACCTGCTGCGCTACCTCGGTGACGCTAACGGCGTTGCCACCCATGCGCGTGGCCTTCTAAAGACCCCTTTGCAGGCAGCCGCGCTTGCGCATCGGCCGGTGCTGCTGCTCGCGCACAGCATGGGGTCCGTGATTGCCTACGATGGCCTCTGGGAACTCAGTCACGACGCACGCGATCGCGCGCGGGTCGACTTGCTGGTAACCATGGGCAGCCCGCTCGGTCAGCGCTACATGCAGAGACGACTGAAGGGTGCCAACAAGTCAGGTTATGGCCGTTACCCGGCCAATATCCGGCGATGGAAGAACCTGGCAGCCGTTGGTGATCTGACGGCCCTTGATCGAGAGATGGCCAACGACTTCACCGAGATGCTGGAGCTTGGACTCCTCGAAGGCATCGAGGATGAGGCGATCCTTAATTACTATCGCCTGAACGGTGAACTCAATGTTCACGCCGAGTATGGCTACCTTGTAAACGAACAGACCGCGCGCACCATCGTGTCATGGTGGCGCGGTCTGAGTGAAGAGTCGTGACCGTCTAGTTAACCTCTATGTTCGGCTTGATCACGATGTCAATGCGACGGTTGCGAGCACGGCCAGCCGCCGTTTCATTGCTTGCGACCGGACGTGTTTCGCCATAACCCGTAGCGATCAGGCGGTAGGTCGGAATACGCATCGCGTTAATCATGTATTGCTGAACCGATTCGGCCCGATCCTGTGACAGCTTCTGGTTGAGGTCGTCACCACCGTGCGAATCCGTATGGCCCTCAATGATCAGTTCGCTGCGCGGGAAAATATCGATCGCTTTCTCGACCTTGCCGAGCAGGTCGAAATTCTCAGGTCTGATTTGCGATGCGCCGCTGTCGAAGCTCAGTCCTACCAGTCGCAGGATCACCGTGTTGCCCTGGCGGAACACGCGGGCTTCTTCTGACCCAAACAGTTTCTCGACCTGTTCGAACTGCTGCTTGACGCGAGCCTGCGCCTCAAGACGCTGAACGAGTGCTGCGCGTTCGGCCGTGGCGCCGCCCAGGCGCTCGTCGAGTGCTCGCAGCTCTTCTTCCATGTCGGCTATGCGAACCTCACTCTCAGCCTTTTCCTGCTGCAGGGCCTGCAATTCGCTTGCCTGGTTTTCAAAGTAGGCGACCAGTTCTGCCGTCAGGCTATCCGGGCCGGCTTTCATGTCTGGTACCACGTCGGCTACACCAGAAATCTGCCGCAGCGGGTCCTCCCACTGCAGGACGAGCTGTTCGGCCGTGAGGTCTTTGTCCCGCACCTTGCGAACGATTTCAGAAAGATAGATGGCGTGTTTCGCCTCGTAGTTGGCGCGGCGCGCAAGACTGCGAGGCAGGTCAGTGTCGTAGCGGTTCTCACTGAGTTCGCGCTCGGCGTCAGCCAGCAGTTGTTTCGCGTTGCCCAGCGTAATGGGGGCATAACGACCAACACGGGCGCGATCGGCATCCGCCAGCAGGCGCCGCGTCTCCGACAGGTACTGTGCCTTGATAGCGACCAGTTCCGCTTCGCGGTACAGGGTGGTTGCCTCGATATCACGGCGCTTGGCGTTCTTCAGGTCGCCGCGTTCCATCAGCCGAATAGCCTCGGCAAACTTTCGCTGCGCCTGCGCCCACAAGTCCTGCGACAGGTCCGGTGCGCGGGCATTAGCGGCATCCTGGCGGCTCTTCATAACCTGCGCCAGTGCGGTTTTTGCAAGTCGGGCTTTGTCGACGGCTTCGTTCAGGTAACGGGTCGCGTCCGCAGCATTCGAGCGCACGGTTTCGATATTGCGGCCACGCTGCAGCGCAAGTTCGGCGTCCGAATATTCCTTCATACCGCGCTCGTAGGTGCGTGGTGCAAGGAGTTTGGCGTCAGCCGAATCAGCGGCCGCCTTGGCGGCGTCGGCTTCCTTAAAGAAAGTATTGCGCAGCTCGTCCTGAGCGTAGCCCTGGCCAGCTGCAAGCAGCACCAGGCCCGCGATAACGAGTTTCACGAAATGGGTTTTCGCAACCATGTTTTGGATACCTCACGGTGTTGCCGGTCAGAAATCCGCCCAAGCGAAGGCAGAAGAAGCCCGATATTACATATGCGACAAGGCGAAATCTGTGCGCCGCGTCAGTTAAGTCCCTGATTTTACGCTTCCGGAGCGTAATTTCGCACCAAATTAGTGACACAAGTCTGATTTTTGCACCAATCGTCGTTTTCACCGGTTTTTTGTGCTCTGGCTCACAGTCGGTTCAGGTTCGCGCGGGTAGTCTGAACCCATGTCTGCCAAGTACTACACGCAATTCATTCTCACCGACGCGGAGTATCGCGGCGGTAATGAGTTTTGCGGGGTCGTCGAGCTGAATAGCCCCATGGCACAGGACTCCGACACGCATGACATTGAAGCCATCCTGGCCCGCAACTTTGACCTGTCGAAAAGCGCGGTCAAGTTAGTTAGCTGGTCCAGGCTGCACTGAACACTTCTGGCGCGTTGTAACAGTTCCCCCTGACTCTCCCGGCTCCGGCCGGGATCTTTTTATGCGACAATGCTGCCCCCGAAAATTCAGCAGCAAATCAATCGCGCATGAGCAAGGCAGACGAAAAACTCCGTAGCATCCCCGTCGTTCAGAGTGGCAGCAAGTACAAGACCGACGCCGGTTTCTCGGCCATCAAGAATGGTCAGAAGCAAGGGCGCGCGTCCGAGCCGCTCGTTCGTGGTGACAAGCCCAAGTGGCTGCGCGCGCAGATGCCATCGGGCAAGGGTTATTCCGGCACCCGCCAGATCGTGCACGAACACAGGCTGAGTACCGTCTGCGAAGAGTCGATGTGCCCGAATATCGGCGAATGCTGGAATGCCGGCACGGCGACGATCATGGTGCTGGGTTCCGTGTGCACACGGGCGTGCCGTTTCTGCGCTGTGGATACCGGCAATCCGAAAGGCTGGCTGGATGCCGATGAGCCGGCCAATACCGGCAAAGCGGTCAAGCTCATGGGACTCGAGTATGTGGTTATCACATCGGTTGATCGCGACGATCTGGCCGATGGCGGCGCCTCGCATTACGCGGAGTGCGTGCGAGAGATCAAGAGGCTGAACCCGAAGACAGCCGTCGAGGCGCTAACCCCCGACTTCAACGGGGTGATGGAGCATGTCGAACTGGTGGTCGACTCTGGCCTTGAAGTGTTTGCACAGAATGTTGAGAC
>Ga0316201_10005122_pt1 | contig 10027 bp, 10 predicted proteins | sample CS6wburrow_MG_FD_204516 | JGI IMG/M metagenome (GOLD analysis project Ga0316201, IMG submission 204516) | Coastal sediment microbial communities from Delaware Bay, Delaware, United States - CS-6 worm burrow | ecosystem: Environmental > Aquatic > Marine > Coastal > Sediment | place: USA...
CCCGGGCATGGTCATCAGCGTCAATGAGCCGGTTCCGGATGGTGGTGGCGACGCCAGTTTCCGCAAGGCGCTTGACTACATGCAGCTTGAACCCGGTAAACCGCTGACCAACACCGCCGTAGATGTCGTGTTTGTGGGCAGCTGTACCAACTCCCGGCTCTCGGACCTGCAGCAGGCTGCAAACATCCTGCAGGGCCGCAAAGTTGCGGACGGCGTCAGGATGCTGGTGGTACCGGGGTCCCAACAGATCAAGAAGGCTGCCGAAGAGATTGGTCTGCATAAGGTCTTTCTCGAAGCTGGGGCTGAGTGGCGCGAATCCGGTTGCTCAATGTGCCTCGGTATGAATGGCGACACAGTTGGCAAAGGTCAGCTGAGCGTGAGTACGAGTAATCGCAATTTCGAGGGACGCCAGGGGATTGGAGCACGCACGGTACTGGCGAGCCCGATGACTGCGGCGGCATCTGCCATCGAAGCTCGTGTTGCCGACCCGCGTCCCTATATATAGCAGGCGAATTGATGCGAGCAATTACGAAGATACAGTCACGCACCACGGTGCTGCCAACCAGGGATATTGATACAGACCAGATCATCCCTGCCCGCTTTCTGACGACCACGACCCGGGAAGGACTCGGTGCCTACCTGTTTCATGACCTTCGCTTCGATGCGGACGGTAAGGCGCGCCCCGAATTCCCCTTAAACCAGGCAGCAGCTGACGGCTGTGAAGTCCTGGTTGGTGGCAACAATTTCGGATGCGGGTCGTCACGGGAACATGCGCCATGGGCATTGCTCGACTACGGCATCCGGGCAGTGATCAGTACCGAGATCGCCGATATCTTCCGCAATAACTCGCTGAAGAATGGCCTGCTCCCGATCATCGTCGATCCAGCAACTCATGACTTTCTGCTCGCGAATCCGGGTGCAGAAGTTGAGATCGATGTGGCAAAGTCGACGCTGACATTGCCAGACGGTAGTGCGATCAAATTCCCGATCGATGGCTTCGCTCGTTATTGCCTGGTGGAAGGAATCGATCAGTTAGGTTATCTGCAACAACAGATGGACGATATTCTGAAATTCGAAGAGCAACGACCCTGGACGCCCTGATCACATTATTGCCTGGTGACGGCATCGGTCCCGAAGTTACCGCCGCGGCACACAAGGTGCTGAAGCGCGTTGCCGACGTTTATGGTCACTCTTTTAAGTTCGAAGTTCGTCTCATTGGCGGCGCAGCAATTGACAGGACACAGAATCCACTGCCAGCCGACACCGTAGCGAGCTGCATGGAAAGCTCGGCTGTTTTCCTCGGCGCTGTCGGCGGGCCCAAATGGTCGGATCCGCATGCCATGTTACGACCCGAGAAAGGCCTGCTCGAATTGCGTTCGGTGCTTGGGGTTTATGCCAATCTCCGCCCTGTTCACGTCATGGATGAGCTGATACCGGCGTCACCGCTGAAAGCCGAGTACCTGACCGGTGTCGACCTGTTGGTTGTCCGGGAGTTAACCGGAGGAATCTACTTCGGCAAGAAAACACGCGGCGAGACTGTCGCTTCCGATCTGTGCACGTATCACACTCACGAAGTCGAACGCATCGTGCGTGTTGCGGCAAAACTGGCGGGTGAACGCCGTAAAAAACTGTGTTCCGTTGACAAGGCAAATGTCCTCGAGACATCGCGATTATGGCGGGATGTAACTGATAAGACGATGCAACGCGAATTTCCCGACATTGCCCTGGAAACCTTACTTGTTGATGCGGCAGCCATGCATTTGCTCAGCCGGCCAAGGGACTTTGATGTCATCGTTACGGAGAATATGTTCGGCGACATTCTGACCGACGAAGCGTCTATGCTGGCCGGTTCTTTGGGAATGTTGCCGTCCGCATCGCTTGGGGATTCGCCGCGCGGTCTCTTTGAACCAATCCACGGGTCGGCGCCGGATATTGCGGGTCTGGATATCGCGAATCCCTGTGGTGCTATTGCCAGCGCCGCGATGCTGTTGCGACACAGCCTGGGGCTCAGCAAGGAAGCCGACTCGGTCGAGGCCGCAATACACACTGCGATTGCAGATGGGGTACGGACGTCAGATATCGCTAGCAACGGTGAAGTACCGGTCTCGACGACCACAATGACCGAGAAGATAATTGCAGCGTTAGGCTAAGGCGCCAATCGCCGCAACCGGCGTCAACGTCGTTGCATGTGTTGCGGCCTCCAGTCCTTCAAGCACATCTGCCACGAGATCCTCAGTACTCTCCAGCCCGACCGAAAGGCGAATCAGGCACTGCCCAATACCCGCATTGGCCAACGCCTCTGCACTGACCGGGGCATGTGTCATCGACGCTGGGTGACACACGAGACTTTCGACACCACCCAACGATTCGGCAAGGGAAAAATACTGCAGGCTGTTCACGAATGCCTCAACGGCAGCCTCGCCACCCCTGATATCGAAGCTGATCATGCCGCCGAAGCCACTTTGCTGTCTCGCGGCAATATTATGCCCCGGATGAGACCGCAGGCCAGGGTAGTAAACCGCATCCACGCCAGGGTGCTCATCAAGGACATTGGCCAGCAGGTTGGCGCTCTCCTCGTGTTGACGCATCCTGGCGTGCAAGGTGCGAACACCGCGCAAGGTCAGGTAGCTGTCGAAAGGCGCTCCTGTAATTCCCAGGCAATTGCCCCACCAGGCCAGCTTCTTCGCAAGTTCGTCAGTTCCCGCAACGATGCAGCCTCCAACGACATCGCTGTGGCCGTTAAGGTACTTGGTCGTCGAGTGAATAACGAGATCGGCGCCCAGCGACAATGGTTGTTGCAACGCCGGCGAGAGGAACGTGTTGTCGACAGCGAGGAGCGCGCCAGACTGCTTCGCAAGCTTCGCGATTTCGGCGATGTCCACAATCCGCAACAACGGATTCGACGGCGTCTCCGTAAGGATGAGCTTCGGCTTGCGTTCGCAGGCGGTGCGCAGAGCTGCCGGTCGGGTCTGGTCGACAAAAATCACCTCAAAGTGCCCTTTGGCCGCCAGGTTCTCGAAAAGCCTGTAGGTGCCGCCATAACAATCGTGAGGGGCCACAAGGACGTCGCCCGGCTCAAGCAATTGACACAGCAGGGTAAGCGCTGCCATACCGGAAGACGTGACAACAGCGTCCGCTCCGCCTTCCAGGGAAGACAGCGCTTCTGCAAGCGCATCGCGGGTCGGGTTGCCTGAGCGCGTGTAATCGTATTGACGCTTCTCACCAAATCCTGCGAACGTGAAGTTCGACGAGAGGTGCAATGGCGGCACAACAGCTCCATGCTGCGAGTCCGTTTCAATTGCGGCGCGCACAGCTCGAGTTGCCGTAGTTGCTCTGGATGTCATTTCCGGTCTCCTGATTCCAATGTCAATCAAACTCATCGGAACCCTACGGAGCCCGTAAGGGTGGGAGTCGTGCCCTGCACCGCCTAGTCACCAAACACGGTGTTGCTACGACTCTCATCTGTCGGTGTGCGTCGCATGACGCGTTACCGTAGGAGTTGGCACCTTTTCAGGATGGTTAGTCCTGCTGGTTGCCCCGGCTTCATTGGGCCTATCCCTCTGCCGGTCTCGATGAGTTTCAACGAGTGTATGGGCTGGATGGTCGCAGGGTCAAGACCCGTTTCTCATTTATTTAGTGTCATCGGAAACCAATAACCATGCGGGTTTCAGTAGTTTCTTCGATATCGACGACCATGGGCTTGCGTATTGCGTAACAATGTATTAGCGTGCTAATACATTGTTACATTTATTTACTTCGTGAGCCAACGCCATGAAACCAAATCGCGAGAACACGCTCGGCCAGCAGGCCGCCGCAGAAGACGCGCTATGCGCCGCATTGGTCAGCCTTACATCTGCGGACGAATGCAGAAATTTTTTACGCGACTTGTGCACTCCGGCGGAGCTGCAGGCATTGGTTGACCGCTGGCAGGTGGTCGAACTGCTCGAGCAGGGTCTGACCTACCGTAAGATCCAGGACCTCACCGGCGTCAGCGTCACTACCATTGGGCGCGTCGCCCGATTTCTTACCGATGGTTACGGCGGTTATCGCACCGCTATTGACCGCGTCAGTACAAACGACAACCCCACGTCTCACTAAGGAAACCCCATGGATACCCCTGAGCAGCGCATTCAGATTGCGGTGCAGAAAACAGGTCGGTTGACCGACCATTCCATCGATCTGCTGCAGCGTTGCGGCCTGAAACTGACGCAGAGCAAGGATCAGCTGTTCCTGTACGGCGAAAACATGCCGATCGACCTGCTATTGGTCCGGGACGACGACATACCGGGACTCGTCAGTGACGACGTCTGTGACCTTGGCGTGGTTGGCTTCAATGTAGTCGAGGAGAAACGCCAGGAGTTGCTTGCTGAGGGTCGTGCAGCCCGATTCAAGCAGGTTTTCGAACTTGATTTCGGCCACTGCCGGCTCTCACTGGCGGCACCGGACGGTACTGAGTATTCCGACAAGACGTCGCTCAATAATTGTAAGATTGCAACAAGTTACGTCAATATCTTGAGAGATTACCTCACTACGAATGGCATCGATGCCGAGCCAGTCTATTTCTCCGGTGCCGTGGAAATCGCACCAAAACTCGGCAGGGCCGACTACATCTGTGACCTCGTTTCGACTGGCAGTACGCTGGCCGCCAATGGTCTGACCGAGGTCGAGACTCTGCTTGAAAGTGAAGCCGTGGTTATCCAGACCGAAGCAATCCTCAGCGATGAAAAACAGGCACTCGTCGACCGCATGTTGCAGCGCCTTGATGGCGTACTCCAGGTACGCGAAAGCAAGTACATCATGCTGCACGCACCGCGTGATGCTCTGCCGCAAATACGTGACTTATTGCCTGGCTCAGAGGCGCCAACCGTTATTCCCCTGGACGGTGCGGGCAACAAGGTAGCGGTGCATGCCGTGTGTCGCGAGAACGTGTTCTGGGAAACACTCGAGAACCTCAAGGCGGCCGGCGCAAGCTCATTGCTTGTGCTACCGGTCGAGAAAATGCTGGCCTGAATGATGGGTATCGAAATCAGCATTTGGAACGAACTTGACCGGGCGACGCAGGATGCGCTCCTCGAACGCCCTGCCCTGCAAAATGAATCAATGCTCCGTGAGCAGGTTATCCCGATACTCGACCAGGTCCGCCGCGAAGGCGACGCGGCGATTCGCAGACTCACACAAGAGTTCGACAAGGTGGATTTGGCGTCGCTGCGAGTCAGCACGAGCGAGATCGACTCCGCCATTAGCGGCCTCGAGCCATCCGCTCTCGCAGCCATTGAACTTGCTATCGGCAATGTGCGCCGTTTTCACGAGCAACAGGTTCCGAAAAGCTACGCTGTAGAGACGATGCCGGGCGTGCTCTGCGAGCGTGTGTGTCATCCGCTTAATTCGGTAGGCCTCTATGTTCCGGCTGGCTCTGCACCATTGCCGTCTGCCGCGATCATGCTGTCCATACCTGCGGCTATCGCCGGCTGCCCGGTGCGCGTTCTTTGTACGCCACCGCGTCACGACGGGACTGCTGACCCCGTGGTTCTGGCAGCGGCTGCGCTGGCGGGCGTAAAAGACATATTCAAGATAGGTGGTGCCCAGGCAGTGGCCGCAATGGCGTACGGCAGCGAAACGGTGCCTAAAGTGCAGAAAATTTTCGGACCGGGGAACGCGTGGGTCACCTGCGCCAAGACGCTGGTCAGCACGCAACGAGGCGGCGCAGCTATTGACATGCCCGCCGGGCCGTCCGAGGTGCTTGTTATTGCCGATGGCGAGGCAAGCGCCGAATTTGTCGCCGCGGACCTCCTCGCGCAGGCAGAACACGGACACGACTCGCAGGTCATCCTGTTGACGACGAGCGCTACGCTAGCCCATGAGGTTCAGTCAGAGGTCCAGGCGCAGCTACAGAGCCTGTCTCGGGCCGCCATCGTGCGCAAAGCACTGCTCAATTCAAGAATTGTTGTCGTCGAGACGGTGGAGATCGCTATCGGTATCAGTAATCGCTACGCACCCGAACACTTGATTTTGCAGATCACCAATGCGCGAGCGGCTCTCGAAGATGTGCGCAACGCCGGTTCCGTATTTGTCGGCGCCTGGACGCCCGAATCGGTGGGCGACTATTGCAGTGGCACGAACCACGTCCTGCCGACCTACGGTTATGCTGATACTTACAGCGGCCTTGGTGTCGACCAGTTCATGCGTTTTATGACGGTGCAGGAATTGTCCCGGGATGGCCTCTCGAACATCAGCTCCGCGGTAATCACGCTGGCCGGTCTGGAAGGTCTCGATGCTCACGCAGCAGCCGTCAGTCGCAGGCTGGAGCCGTCAGCATGAGTATTCGTACCCTCGCAAGAGCTGAGATTCAGGCACTGAAACCGTATCAGGCAGCCGTCCAGGTGGACGATACGATTCGTCTCAATGCCAATGAAGCATCCTGGACGTGCAGCGGAGATCATTTTCGACGGCCACTCAACCGCTACCCTGAAATTCGTCCGGCGGGCTTGCGTGCGTTGCTCTCGTCTCGCTATGGCTGCACGCCCGATAAGCTTATGGTCACGCGCGGCACAAGCGAAGCAATTGACCTGCTGATACGCGTGTTCTGTCGCGCGGGTATAGACAACATTCTTACAACGACACCAACATTTTCGATGTACGAACACTATGCCGTTGTTCAGGGTGCAGAATTGCGACAAGTCACTACAAACGGTGACCGGGATTTCAAAGTTGCCGCCGATGAAATACTGGACGCCTGCGATGAGTCGACGAAGCTGATCTTTCTCTGCTCGCCCAACAACCCGACGGGGACACTGCTGCCGACGCCGGTCCTGATTGAAATCCTCGAGGGTCGTGCCGATCGCTCCGCCGTTGTCGTTGATGAAGCCTATATCGAATTCGCGAGCGAAGATTCTGCGGTTCAGCTTGTCCAAGAGTACGAAAATCTGATTGTGCTGCGCACCCTGTCGAAAGCGCTCGCCTATGCTGGTGCTCGTTGCGGCACCGTTATCGCCGCTCCGGACGTCATCCGTATTCTCGATGTGGTGCAGGCCCCCTATGCTTTGGCCACACCGGTCGTCGAATGCGTCGAGAATGCGCTGCAGGGGGAAAGCCTTGAAGAAGCAGGAAATTGGGTAACGCAGACGATCAGCGAACGCGAACGACTCAGTGTCGCCCTTCGGAGGTTGCCGTTTGTGCGCCGCATCTGGCCGAGTGCTGCCAATTTTATCCTTGTCGAGGTTGCTGATGCGCATGAACTCATGCAACACAGCGCGCACGACAAGATCTTGTTGCGTTATTTCGGTGGTGACCTCGCCGATTGCGTACGCATCACAGTTGGCAAGCCTGCCGAGAATGACCGCCTGCTCGAGTCAATGTCCAGCATGGAGGTGAGCGATGTCTGAGCGGGTGCTGTTCGTTGACCGGGATGGCACCTTGATTGAGGAGCCAGCCGATTTCCAGGTGGACTCTGTCGACAAGGTGCGCCTTGTTGCAGATGTGATCCCGTCACTGCTGGAGCTTGCCGCACACGGCTATCGATTCGTAATGGTGAGCAACCAGGACGGACTTGGTACGGCGTCATTTCCCGAGGCTCAATTCAGCGCCTGCCAGGAGCATATGCTTGCGTTGTTCTCGTCCCAGGGACTGACCTTCGATGAAATTCTGGTATGCCCGCACCTGCCGGACGACCGATGTGAGTGCCGCAAGCCGCGTACCGGTTTGCTGACACGATACCTTGCAGAGACTGACATCGACATCGATAACTCAGCCGTCATCGGGGATCGGGCAACCGACATGGACCTGGCTGAGCGACTGGGGATGCGCGGCATCCTGCTTGATCCCGCAGGCGAACGTTCATCGACATGGCCAGGCATTGTTGACCTGCTGTGTTACTCGGAGCGGACAGCGTCCGTTGGCCGGCGGACAAACGAGACTCGCATCCAGGCACGCGTGAACCTGGACTGTGCGCGGCCGGTCACGATTCATACCGGCATTGGTTTCTACGATCACATGCTGGAACAGATTGCGAAGCACGGCGGCTTCAGCCTGGAACTCTGTTGCGAAGGAGATCTCGACGTCGATGATCACCACACGATCGAGGACACCGCAATCTGCCTTGGCGAAGCGTTGCGAAAGGCTCTCGGCGGCAAGCTCGGTATTGGCCGTTACGGATTTGTCGTGCCCATGGACGAAAGCGAGGCGCGGGCATCCATCGACCTGTCGGGACGCGGTCGCATTGTGTTCGAAGGTAAATTCCCACGTGAAAAGGTCGGCGAATTCGCATCCGAAATGGTCGAGCATTTCTTTCGAACATTGTCAGACTCGCTTGGGGCGGCGATTCACCTCGAAGTTCGGGGTCAGAATACGCACCATATGATTGAGGCGTGCTTCAAAGCGGTGGGGCGCGCACTGAGGGCGGCCATCCAGCGCACCGGCAGTGAGATGCCATCAACCAAAGGAACGCTCAGCTGAATGGCCGGCTCAACGATAGCGATCATTGACAGCGGCGGCGCCAATATTGCGTCGTTGTTGTACGCCTTCGGGAGACTGGGCGCGAGCGCAACTTTGACGACAAATGCTGAGCAGATCCGCAGCGCCGATCGCGTAATCTTGCCGGGTGTCGGGGCAGCGCGTGACGCCATGTCCCGCCTGCGTGATTGCCAGCTGGTCGACGTAATTCGCGGCTTAACGCAACCCGTGCTTGGCATTTGTCTCGGTATGCAATTGCTCACGGATGCGTCTGAGGAGGAAGATGTTGACTGCCTGGGTATCATTCCGGGCACAGCGCGGCGACTGCCGGCCGATACCACGTGTCCGGTGCCGAATATGGGCTGGTGCGCCGTCACATCGATCCGCAGTCATACGATCCTGGACTCAATAGACGACGGCAGCTATTTCTATTTCCTGCACAGCTACGCCCTGCCTGTTTCCCGCTACACAATTGCTACAGCGGATCACGCGAGCCGTTTTAGCGCCATTACTTGCCGCGATAATTTTGTCGCGGCTCAGTTTCACCCCGAGCGCTCGTCCGACGCCGGCTCCAGATTGCTCGCGAATTTTGTTGGGCCTGAAGTATGAAAATCATCCCTGCAATTGACCTGCAGGACGGCAAATGCGTCCGCCTGTTCCAGGGCGACTTCGCACGAACGACTGAGTACAGTGACGATCCGACTGAAATTGCAGAGCAGTTCGCGTCGTTCTCGACCACGGACCTCCACGTTGTTGACCTCGATGGAGCAAGGACCGGGGCGCAACAGAACCGCGAAATCATCGCAAGAATTGCCGCAAGAACCGACATGTCTGTGCAGGTTGGCGGAGGGATTCGCGACAAGGTAACCGTGCAAGGGTGGCTCGATCGCGGAGTTGCGCGCTGTGTTATTGGCAGCCTCGCGATTACAGAACCGGACGCGGTTAAATCGTGGCTCATTCAGTTCGGTGGCGACCATATTGTCCTGGCACTGGATGTAAATATCGATGACGGTGGCGTTCCGTTGATTACAACGCATGGCTGGACCACGCCGAGCAACACATCGATCTTTGAATGCATTGAAGACTACGCGGGATTGGGGCTTCGTCATGTGTTGTGCACGGACGTGAGTCGCGATGGCGCAATGGCCGGGCCGAATTATCAGCTTTACGAGCACATCCTGGGGCGCTTCCCCGATCTGCAGCTGCAGGCCTCCGGAGGCGTTCGCGATATTCGTGATCTCGAAATGCTACGCGACAAGGGCCTCCCCGCTGCCATAACCGGCCGCGCGGTACTTGACGGCAAGATAACCGCCAGGGAGATCGTGTCATTCCAGCAAGACGCATAATCCCATGCCTGGACGTGCGCGATGGCGTCGTCGTCAAAGGCGTACAGTTTCGCAACCACCGGATCGTCGGCGACATCGTTGAGCTCGCCGAGCGCTACTGCAAGGAAGGTGCGGATGAACTCGTCTTCTACGACATCACGGCCAGCCCTGACGGAAGGACTGTCGATCGCAGCTGGGTTGACCGGGTCGCTTCTGTCATCGACATTCCATTCTGCGTGGCAGGCGGCATCCGC
>Ga0316201_10005123_pt1 | contig 10027 bp, 9 predicted proteins | sample CS6wburrow_MG_FD_204516 | JGI IMG/M metagenome (GOLD analysis project Ga0316201, IMG submission 204516) | Coastal sediment microbial communities from Delaware Bay, Delaware, United States - CS-6 worm burrow | ecosystem: Environmental > Aquatic > Marine > Coastal > Sediment | place: USA: Delaware...
TTCGGCGGCGAAGAAAGCGGATGGCGAGATCCAATGCGAGCGGCATGGCGATAGTGTAGACGACACCTATTTTTGAATTACGAATTACGAATTATGAATGATGAATGATGAATGATGAATTATTTCCCGTGCATACCCGAGGGTGCCCGGTACGGCATTGTGCGTAACGTCACGCGAACCGGAGCGGGATGCCGGCACAATGCCGGACCCGGCACCCCGCCGTGGCGTCCTACACGTGTGCTGTGGAGGGTCTGCGAATCCGGCCGCTATGCTTTCCGCGCGCGATAGGTCACCGAACGTACGACTCCCTTGAGGTCGTCGCTGTTGAGTCCGAGTTCCTCCATGGCGCTACTGATCTCCTTGGGCAGCGAGTCGGCGACCGAGGCGATGAAATCGATGTCTTTGACGATCTCGATGGCGCCGAGGCCGGCCGCGGTGAGCATGGCCAGGTAGTCCTCTCGCTGGACAGCGCCCGAGACGCAGCCGACATACGCCATGACGTCGCTGGTGATGATCTCCGGAAGCTCACCGTCGAGCATCACGTCCGAGACGACGAGGCGGCCGCCCGGTTTGAGCACCCGGTGGATCTCGGCGAAGACCTTGGATTTGTCGGGGACCAGATTGATGACGCAGTTCGAGGTGATGGCGTCGACGGTGTCGTCGTCCACCGGCATGGCTTCGAGCCGACCGGCGCGGAACTCGACGTGGTCGACCCCTGCCGACGCGGCGTTGGCGGTGGCCTTGGTGAGCATCTCGGGGGTCATGTCGATGCCGATGACCCGGCCTTCGGGTCCGACTGCGCGGGCGGCGATGAGGGCGTCGATCCCGGCGCCCGATCCGAGGTCCACGACGGTCTCACCGGGTTGGAGCTCGAGGTGTTCGAGGGGGGCGCCGCAGCCGAGACCGAGATCGGCGCCCTCGGGCAGCAGCTCGAGATCCACCACCTTGTAACCGAGACCGGTCGAGAGCCCTACCGGAACGGATCCACAACAGTTGGTTGCCGGTGCGCAGCAGGAACCGCCCTGGGCGATCTTGCCGTACTTGTCGCGAACCGTGGCGACGATCTCTTCATCGGAGCTGTTCGCTTGGATGTGGTCGGTCATGATTCAGTCCTTTCCTGAACTTGTATGCCGGAACCGGCAAAAAGGTGATCGAATGCGCCGGGGCAGCAGGTTTCGGTGGCGGTTCGGATGGCCAGCAGAAGGTCCTCGATGCCGGCCACCGTTTCCGCAGCCGAGGCCCCGGGTAGTTTTTCGAGGATGGTGCGCGTGAACTCGATCTCCTGGTTCCGGACCGAGGCGGCGGCGCTTCGACCGGCGTCGGTGAGGGAGGCGCGGAGGGCGCGTCGATCATGAGGGTCGGGACCTCGGACCACCAACTCGCGATCCTCGAGCCGGTCAAGATTGCGAGACAACGTACTCGGAGCGATGCCGAGGCGCCGGCCGAGTTCACCCAGGCGCAGACCATCTTTGTCGGCCAGAGCTTCCAGCGTAGCGGCCTGAGCGATGGTCATGCCGCAGCAGGCGATATCCGCCCTCTCGGCGAGAGAGAACCGTCGGACCAGGGCACGGATCGCCTCCATCAGTCGAATGGCGAGTTCATCGGATGGGGGGTTAGTCATATTTGCTCCATACAATGAATGTATAGTACAAATAAATATTGTCAAGGGGGGTGAGGTCGCGATTACCGGCACGGATCCCGGTACGCCAGAGGAGGGTGATCGTCGATTCAGAGCTGTAGGCAGGGGCTTCGGCCTCTGCGACCACGCTGCTCGGGCGCCGGCGGCCTGCCTCGTTTCCGGAAGAGCCAGGATGGGGCGTGCCTCCCGGGGGAGCCCGGTATGACATTGTGCGGAGCGTGACGCGGAGCCGGGAGATCGTTCCGGCACAATGTCATACCCCGCACCCCGAGTTGGCGCGAATTCCACGTGCCCTGGTCGGTTTCGGACACGGACGCGGACGCGGACGCGGACACGGACACGGAGACGGGAGCGGATACGGCGCCGGCCGCGACCTCACTCTTCGTCGAGGAACTCCGATTCTTCGAGCCAGGCAGCGTCGGGATAGTAGATCCACACCGCCGATCCACCCTTGATGGCGTCGATGAGCGGTCTCGCAACCTTGGGCCGAACCGAGGGGCAGCCCCAGCTGCGGCCGACCATGTGGTCGTCGGCCCGGGGCTTGGTGACGTAGTGGGCGCCGTGGATGACGATGAGGCGCTCGCGGGCGTTGTCGTTGACGCCCTCCTCGAGGCCGTCGAGCCTCAGGGTGTAGCCGTGCCGACCCTGATAGGTCTCGGCGGTGACGAAGAGCCCCAGGCTCGATTTCCGGCTGCCGCGGCGGTTTGAAAATTCCTTCGCCGTTTCCATATCGCCGCCCGATCCGCGGGGTTTGCCCATCCCGTGGGCGACGATCTCCTCGAAAAGCACCCTTTCCGTCGCCATGTCGATGACCCAGAGGCGTTGCTCGTACGACGGCAGGCTGTAGTCGATGACCGTGAGACGTTTGCGGGTGAAATATCCCTTCTCCATCCCCTCGGCGTAGGCAGCGAGGGCCAGTTCGAGGACCTCCGGTTTGAGGTTTTCGGTCTGGGCCACGAGGCGATCGACGAGGTCCGGGGGCGCACCGTCGTCGGCGTCTGCGGTAGCGACTCCCGACAGGACGACGTGCAGGGCAAGGATGAGAACCCGAATCACCAGATTCGGATTATAGCGGTGAGCGTTGCTAGGAATCTGACTCTCATTTCTTCAAATTCTGCCCAACAGAAAAAGCGCGGGTTGCTCCGCGCTTTTTCTGTTGGGCAGAATTTGATTCAGTTCAACTTCTTGTTCTTCCAGTACTTCGTCCCACTGATGTCGGCCGAGGCCATGAGCCCCTTTTCGGTGAGCTGCCAGACGGCAATGCCGTTGACGAACCCGGTGGTCGCGTTGGCGCCTTCATCACCGGCCGCCGCCTGGGCGGACGCGTCGGCCTTCCATCCCTTTTCGACGAAGTTGAAGAAGGTCTTCTCGTCCTGGAAAAGAAATACGACCTGATAGGCCTGACCGCCGAGACCGAAGCCGATGCCCGCGGTCCCCATCTTCATGTAGGTTCGCTTGCCGGAGCCCTTCTCGATGGCGACCCCATTGCCGCCGCCGCCGGAAATGAGGAATGCGATCTTGAGGTTGTCGAAGGCGGCCCATCCATAGGCGGACTCGAAGAGTTCCTGGGCTTTCCAGTTTTTGTTCATGACTTCGTCGAGGGCGGCGTCGGCCATTTCGTTGATCTTTGCGCGCTTGGCATCGGCCTTGAGCGACTTCCAGTCCTCGCCAGTATCGTCGTCTGCGAGCAGGGTGGCGGGAGCAAACAGCGCAAGGGCGACGAGGAACACAGCGATCACACGGACGGGTCTCTTCATTGGGGCCTCCTGAGATCGATTTCGGTCATCTTCAACGCCGAAAGCGTCTCGCCTCCGGGTCGGCAGTACGGGGCCGGGCGATGTCACTCTGTGGGAGTGGTCTGGGCCGGCGAGACGGGGGCGCACATGGAGGCGTCGCCTTCGCACTCGATCTGCGCCCAACCGCCGCGGATCTTTGTGTTTTCGCAATAGGTTTTGCCAACCGCCATCTGGTTGTTGAGGTAGGCCAGAACATCCGAGCAGGACTCATCGGGTCCGGTCGTGACTTCGCAGGTGCCGCTGTATCGCGGGTTGGAAAAGCAGCACGTGTCATTGCCGATGGCGGTCTCGGTAGCGGGCGGTTCAGCGACGGCCGGGGCGGCAATGGCAACGGTGAAAGCGATGAGAGCGGTCAGGGACAACAAGTGGGCGTTTCGGTTCATTGTGGTCTCCATTTTGTTACTGGTTCCATTGAGTGAAACCTCGTGATTCGACCGATTGATTCCGAGTGCGGCATCATTGTACGGCGTGTTAGGCTCAAAACGACCATGATGAGGCTCAATCGCCGAATCTTTTCCTGTGCCCGCGATCACTCTGCCCGGACGATCCTGTTGCTGGTTTTGATCGGTCTGTTTGGTTTGATAGCCCCACCCGCCGGCGCCCGGGACCCCGAGACCTACTCTCTCGGCCTCGGCGATCTGAATCTGACCACCATCGAGGAATCGCCCGAGACCTCGACCGAGTCCACCATTGTCGAGATCCCGGTGCCCATCACCCTCCGCGCCGCACGCGATGGCAAATTCGGTATTCGGCTGAGGTTGAGCGTCTATTTTTCGTGGAACGATGTCCGGTTCGAGGACATCGAGGGTGAGGACATCGCGGCGAGCCTGGAGACCCTGACCATCGTGCCGGGGATCGAGTTCATGTTTCCCGTGGGCGAGAGTTGGATGGTGCGCCCGTATGCGCAGATCGGGGGACTCAAGGCCCTCGATGTGCCGGGGCATCGGTGGATGGCGTCGTTGGGATCCCGGGCGAGCGTATTTTGGCAGTTTGATCGCTGGGTTCTCTCGGCCGGAGGCCGGTTCGAATACACCGCGGTCTTCAACGAGGACTGGAGCCGGACCGATGATGTCGCCTTCATCGATCTCGGCGCCGACTTCAGCTTTCCGCTGTGGTTCAACGTCAATGGCGAGCGTGCGGCGGCCGGGTTCTTCGTGATCCCGCGCTACTACCTCAATCCATCCGAGATCGTCGGCGAGGACGGCTTCGATCTCGGGGTCGATTCCCACATCGAGATCGGCGTCTCGTTCCAGATCCACGAGCGGCCGAAGCTGTGGTTCATCGAGCTCCCCAAGTGGTACGGGATCGGCGCGAGGTTCGCAGAGAACCACCGTTCGCTGCGGATCTACCTCGGTTTTCCGTTCTGATGCCGGTCGCCTGTCTCGGCGAGCGGCCGCACACGATCGGAACAAAGAACCGATACACATCGAGCGGCCCCGATATACTCTTATGGGTCTTCACCCAAGGAGGAGTGAGTGTTCCTAACGGAATATATTGCGCGGGTTGATCTCGATGCGCTGGCCTGGCCGCAGAGGGCCCTGGTGCGGCTCGTTCAGTTTCTCATCGGTCTTTGGGACCAGTTCAACCGCGACAGGGTCATCATCCGCGCCTCGGGCCTCGCCTACTCGTCGCTGCTGGCCACGGTTCCGCTCATCGCAGTGGTCTTCGCCCTGCTCTCGGCCTTCGGCGCCCTCGATGATCTCAAGGCCCAGGTTCAGGGGTTCCTCTTTTCCAACTTTCTGCCAACCCGGCAGGATGAAATCGCCGGCCTGCTCGACCAGTTCACCTCCAACGCCGCCAGGCTCGGTTTCCTCGGCTTTGCCGCGCTCACCCTAACCGCGATTCTCCTGCTCGACAACGTCGAGAGCAATTTCAACGATATTTTTCACGTTGCGAGCCGCCGCCGATTGATCAGCAAGATCACGGCCTACACCTCGGTCCTGGTCCTGGGAACGCTGTTCATCGGAGCGAGCCTCTCGATATCGGCGCGGGTCAACGCCTGGCTGCACGTCGGTGTTCCCCTCGATCTGAGTTTCGTCTCTCGGCAGTTGTCGTGGCTGTTCCCTCTGGTCCTCGCGTTTCTCGCCTTCATGGTCGCCTACACCGTGGTCCCATACACCAGGGTGCGGATCAAGAGCGCGGTCATCGGGGCGGCCACTTCGGCGGTGCTTTTCGAGCTGGCCAAGGGGGTCTTTGCCAACTCGGTTGGTCAATCGGTACGCTACTCGGTGATCTTGGGGCCGCTCGCGGTGATTCCCATCTTCCTGATCTGGCTCTACGTGACGTGGATCATCGCCCTTCTAGGTCTGGAAGTGGCCTTCACCCACCAGTACTTCCTGACCCTGCTTCGGTCACGAATGATCCGCGGTGGACCCGAGGGCGACCGGGTTGCGACCGGTCTTCGACTCTACACTCTGGTTTCGCAACGTTTTGAAGCCGGTGATGATCCTCCGACCTGCGATCAGCTCTCCCGCCGGCTGCTCGTGCCCGTCGGATCCGTCGAAGCCAGGGTCCAACGGTTGGTTCACGTCGGTCTGCTCCGGCGCGTGGCCATGGGCTCCGACACCGAGGGGATCGTTCCGTCGAGATCGCCGGATTCGGTGATGGTGTCCGAGGTCATCGCGGCTTTTCAACCACAGATCATGGACCCCGGGCCCAACCGCGAGGTCGAGGAGATCGTCAACGAACTCATGAGTGAGTTTCTCGAAGCCGGCCACTCTCGAGTGGACGACATCAGCTTTCGCGATATCGTCGAGCGTGCAGCCAAAGCCCCGGGGGACTGATTCGGCCCACCGGGAAATCCTGGCCTTCTGGAACGGTGGATTCCTGCATTCGGCGTTGCGTCGCCGGCTTCGATCTGGCACACTGAGGGCGCCACGCACCTACCGGACCAACAGAGCAGCGGAAGCCTCTCGGCGCCCTGTTCGGTTTTCGGTGGAGTGGTTGTGGCAGAGATGACCGACAGTCCCGCTGAAGGAATGGGAGGAGAAGCGATGAAGAGAACAATGGGTTTGGCCTTGGTCGCCATGGCGGCCCTGGTGCTGACGCAGGCCTGCGCGCACCATTCAATGAACTTCGAACCTGGGGATATCGATTCCGACTACTACGTGAAGAAGGTCGACCAGTTCATCGTGATCGCCGATGAATCCATGTCCATGGCGGATCGATCTCACCGGACGCAGAAGGTGCAGATCGAGGAGTCGTTCCTGACCAGCCTCAACAACACCATCCCGGAATTCGACTATGTCGGCGGCTTCCGCAGCTTTGGCAAGAGCTGCCAGGGCGCGGGCAAAACGGTCCTCATCCGCGACGTCTCGACCTACGGCACCGCCGAGTTCGCGAATGCCCTCGACGCTTTCGGCTGCATCGGCGGCACGAGCCCGCTCGGCAAGGCCATTGCGGCCTCGGGCGGCGACCTCTCCATGGGGAAAAAGACCGCTGTGATCATCGTCAGCGACGGGCTCAACATGGGCAAGAAAGCGGTCGAAGCAGCGAACGTCCTGAAGGAGGCCCTGGGCGATAATCTGACCATCTATGCGGTTCAGATCGGCGACTCCGGGACCGGCGGTAAGTTGCTGTCGAAGGTCGTGGCCGCCGGCGGGGACGGCTATGCCAAGGAGGCCCATGCTCTGACCTCCGGGCCCGCCATGAAGGACTTCGTCGTCGATGTCTTTCTCTACCCGGACGATGACGGCGACGGTGTGCCCAACCACCTGGACAAGTGCCCCGATACCCCCAAGGGGGCCAAAGTCGATTCCGTGGGTTGTCCGCTGGACACCGATGGTGACGGTGTGCCCGACTACCTCGACAAGTGCCCCGGCACTCCCAAAGGCGTCAAGGTGGATGCCGATGGTTGTCCCATCGATTCCGACGGCGACGGCGTGCCCGACTACCTCGACAAGTGCCCCGACACCCCCAATGGCGTCAAGGTCGACAAGGACGGGTGTCCGCTGGACAGCGATGGTGACGGCGTGCCCGACTACCTCGACAAGTGCCCCGGGACTCCGCGCGGGGTGCCGGTGGAAGCCGATGGTTGCCCGCCTGCTGGAGTCGTGATTCGCGGCGACAAGTGGTCGGTCGAAGGCAGGATCCTGTTTGCCATCAACAAGGCCAATCTGGTGCCGGAGTCCGAGATGCTTCTCGGCAAGGTGGTGGACTACCTCAAGAAGAACCCGCAGTACACCGTGGAGATTCTGGGTTACACCGACAGCACCGGACCCAAGGCATGGAACGATACCCTGTCGCAAATGCGCGCCGACTCGGTCAAGGAGTTCCTGGTTGCCCATGGCATTGCCGCCAGTCGATTGACCGCCACGGGTCGTGGTTGGGCGGATCCAATCGAATCCAACGACACCAAGGAAGGCCGAGCTCACAACCGGAGGGTCGACTTCGACCCGAACGAATAGGTTCGGCGAAGGGTTCTTTCAATAACCATCGACCGGCCCGGCATCGCGCCGGGCCGGTTTTTTCTGTTGCCGGGAAAAAGAGCCGGCTTCCCGTCTTACCTCAAAACGGGTAAAGCTGAAGGGCGCCGGTTTCGGCAGGTGGCGTCCTACTCCGTGGGCAGCTCGCCACCGACGATTCGCTTCATCAGCCGACCCTTCTCGAGAGTCTGGTCGAGCTCGACGCCGTTGATAATGGCCACCTTGCTCCCCTCGGCGTTGGATGGGAACTTCTTGGTGAACTCCGAAAAATCCATTTCCCGCGGCAGCTCGACGATCTCCACCTGCGCCGGTTGGACATCGATATATCGCCGGTTGCTGAGTTCGCCGAAGCTGGCGAGGGAGCGCCGCATGGAGTTGCCGTATTGCGAGAAGGACTCGCCACCGGTGTAGGCAACCAACTGGAATACGGAATTTCGGTGTTGAACAAACCCGACGATGCCCCTGATCACCGAGCCGTCGGATCCGGTGGCGTTGAAATTGTAGAAGCTCTCGCGCCAGCGACCGCCGGGTTGGATGTTCTCCGGTTCGAAGAATGAGCGCGCCGCGGCGTCCGGAGATGGCTCGCCGGCCAGGGTGAGGACCACCAGCGCATCCTCGTTGGGGCTGATGGCGCCGGCGGCCTGACGCTGGTTGACGATCTTCCAGCCCTCGGGAAAGGTCATCTTGAAAGCCATGTCGGGGTGGTAGAAAACGTTGCCGATGGCGTAGCCCGCACGCGGGTCGTCACCGAAGGTCATCCCTTCGAGGCGGCGGAGATAGCTGTCGCGGCCGATCTTCCCGTCGCGCCGCTCGGGCGGGAGCTGGGCGATCTGAGCTTCGATCCTGGTCACCCGATCGGCGGGGTTCGGGTGGGTTGACTGCCAGTCAGGGATTTGGCCGCCACCGGCGAAGTCCTGTATCCGGTCGAATGCACGGAAGACGTTGGGCATCTCCTCGGGGTCGTAGCCGGCGCGGGTCATGTAGCGCAGGCCGAGATCGTCGGACTGGCGTTCATCGTCGCGGCCGAACTTGAGAAAGAGCACCTGGAGCCCGGCCGCGGCATAGCCGGCGTAGGGGCGGAAATCTTCGCTCACGGCGGCGGCGACGCCGAGACCGAGCTGGGCGAGTTGCTGCTGGCTCATCTGCTCCACCGAGTGGCGCGCGGTGACGTGACCGATCTCGTGACCGAGCACCGAGACCAGCTCGGCCTCGGAGTTGAAGTAGCTCAGGATGCCCCGGGTGACGTAGATGTAGCCGCCCGGGTAGGCGAACGCGTTGACCAGCGGGTCATCGAGTACGTGAAAGGCCCAGGGAAGCTGGGGACGTTCCGAAGCGGCGGCCAGGGCCTGGCCGAGGTCGTTGACATAGGTTTGCAACTCCTGGTCCGGGTACTCACCGAAAATGGCGAGCACCTCGGGTTCGGCCTGGCGTCCCATCGCGACTTCCTGGGCTTCGCTGATCAGGGTCAGCTGACGCTCACCGGTGGCGGGGTTGAGCGTGCAGGCGCTGAGGGCGACGAGACAGGCCATTGCGACGACGATGAACGGGGCGCGGCTTTTTGTGTTCATGGTGTTTTCTCCGCCGCTATTCTACTCGCGTCCGCGGCCGAGGCCGCGTCCGCGTCCGTGCCCGTGCCCAAGATGTGGCCGATTGTGGGGCCGGCGCCTCGCCGGCCAAGCTACGAGCGCGTCGAGTACCCACCGCTTTCCCGGCTACGGTCCCGGTCCCGGTCCCGGTCCCGGCCACGGCCTCGGGTACGGCGACAGTCTCGGAGCCTGACATCCGCGGAAGACCCATTCTAGTCCAAGGTCGGGGCAACTGCGATGGAGCTGAGAGCTGAGCCTCGTGCAATCATCCAAGACCTGTCATTCTGAACGAGCGTAGCGAGTCGAAGAATCCCCCGAAGTTCGGCGCGACGCTGAGGGCAACGTGGCTGTACCAACCCTTAGTGGACCCTTCGACTCACTCGTCGAACTCGTTCGCTCAGGGTGACATGCCGGGGTGGATCTGTTTTCGGTGAGAATCTTGAATTTTGCAAGAGGCTCAGCTAGGAGCCAGTACCTGGAAAACTACGGTTTCCGTCCGTACACGAGATCATCCATCCACAGCATCAGGCTCCTGGTCCCCGGGGAGAGACTGATGGCCTTTCGAACCAGGGTGTGCATGAG
>Ga0316201_10005124_pt1 | contig 10026 bp, 9 predicted proteins | sample CS6wburrow_MG_FD_204516 | JGI IMG/M metagenome (GOLD analysis project Ga0316201, IMG submission 204516) | Coastal sediment microbial communities from Delaware Bay, Delaware, United States - CS-6 worm burrow | ecosystem: Environmental > Aquatic > Marine > Coastal > Sediment | place: USA: Delaware...
ACCCTGAAAGAGCCAGCGCGCCGGGCCCGGGCCGAACAAAATAACCCGCGTGACCAGGCAATCTGCTATCGCATCCGCCAGGCTGACGCTGTCGGCGCCGCCACCGGTATCGGGCCAGGCCCAGGATGCCTCGCCCCCCAGCGCCCGGACCACGTCTCCGGCAATCCGGGTGGCGCTGTCTTCCGGCACGCCGCAGACCAGCAGCGTGGCGGACGGGTCAGGGCTCACGACGAGGCGGCCGGGCTCGGGCGGAGGCGGCCGGGCCACCCATACATCGAAACCGAGGGCTTCCAGATAGGCCCGGCGCCGCGATTCGATCATTGCTCTTCCGGTTCGCTCGGAGCTTTCTGGGCGGCGCGACGGCTGCGGCGGCTCTTCCACTGCTTGCGCCCCAGCACGGTGATCACGATACCGGAAGTAACGTAACCGATCCCGAGCAGCATCATGACCGTTGGGGGATCGATGGCCAGCAGAACGAATACCAAGACGACCAGGAACAGGAAACCGACCGGGATTCGGTCGCCCCTGGGCCAGGTCTTGAAGCTGAAGTACCGCACCCGGGAAAACATCAACAGCCCGAGCAAGACCGTTTCCAGCCAGATGAGCCACCGCACGGTCTCGCCGGCAATCCCCTGATCATTGAAAAACCAGACGGTGGCCACGAGCGTTCCCGCCGCTGCCGGCGAGGCCAGGCCCTGAAAATAGCTCTTGTCGCTCTGGGCGGCCTGCGTGTTGAACCGGGCCAGGCGCAGAGCCGCACAGGCAACGAACAGGAACGCGGCCAGCCAGCCGAGCTTCCCGGCCAGAGGCCCCAGCTCGCGCAGGCTCGACAGCGACCAGTTGAAGGCCAGCAGGGCCGGCGCCAGCCCGAAGGAAATCAGGTCGGACAGGCTGTCGTATTCAACGCCGAAATCGCTTTGCGTATTGGTCAGGCGCGCGACGCGCCCATCCAGCCCGTCAAGCACGGCGGCCACGACGACCGCCACTGCCCCGGCGATAAAGTGGCCGTTGATGCCGGCGATGATCGAATAGAAGCCCGCAAACAGCGCGCCCGTGGTCAGCGCATTGGGCAGCAGGAATACGCCTCTGTGCACTTTTTTCTCGCCTGAGTTCATGCAATTTCCCGATCGACCGGTTCCGATGGGATAATAACAAAATGACTATGCTGCGCCCTGTTTGTGTTATAAGCGAATGCGGTTCATGACATGGAAAGCATGATGAAACAACGCCTTGGCCCCTATTTGTTATTGTTGATCTGCACCATGACCGTGGCGTGGACCGCTCCGGCCCGGGGCAGCGAAGTCTACACCTGGACCGACGAGAACGGCGTCGTGCACTACGGCGACGCACCCCATGCCGCCGGCAAGGCGGCGAAGGTCATCGAAGTCGAGGATGGGAGCCGGCCCGAATCAGGGGATTCCGACCCCGACCCTGCCGAGCCTGACTCGCCGCCGGCTGAAGACGTGGACTCCGAACCGGACGACGCGGCCAGGACACCAGCACAGGAAAAGCGCGAGAAAATGGCCAGGGAGCGGGCCGAGCGCCGGCAGACCCAGGCTGAGACCGATCGGCTGTGCGCACTCCACCGGCAGCGCCTCGAGAGCATGGAGCCCGCGCGCCGCGTCTTCTACACCAACGAGCAGGGCGAGTCCGTTCGGATGGACGACGACCGGCGCCTGGAGCTGATCGACGAATCCAGGGACTTCCTGGCGGACAACTGCGACTGATTCAGCCTATCGCCGCGGCTGGCCTGCGGTTAAAATGCACGGTTTGCACGCCAGGATCAGCAAGCGCATGAGAACCAGCACATTCCACCTCATGACCACCCGGGAAACTCCGGCGGACGCGGAAATCGCCAGTCACCAGTTGATGCTGCGCAGCGGCATGATTCGCAAGCTGACGGCTGGAATCTACACGTGGACCCCGCTGGGCTGGCGCGTGCTGAAGAAAGTCGAGCGCATCGTCCGGGAGGAAATGGACCGGGCCGGCTACCTGGAACTCCTGATGCCCGCCGTGCAGCCCGCCGAACTCTGGAAGGAAACCGGCCGCTGGGACGATTTCGGAGACCAGCTGCTGAAGCTGCACGATCGGGCCGGCCGCGGTTACGTCTTCGGCCCGACCCACGAGGAGGTCATCACCGACCTGGCGCGGAACGAACTCCGCAGCTACAAGCAGCTTCCGGTGACCTTCTACCAGATTCAGACCAAGTTCCGGGACGAAATCCGCCCCCGGTTCGGCGTGATGCGGGCGCGGGAATTCCTGATGAAGGACGCCTACTCCTTCCACATCGACGAAGCCAGCCTCGACGATACGTACTGGGAAATGTACGAGGTCTACTCGCGCATCTTCACCCGGGCGGGCCTGCTATTTCGCGCGGTTCGCGCCGACTCGGGCGCGATCGGCGGCAGCCAGTCCCATGAATTCCACGTCCTGGCGGAGTCCGGCGAGGACCAGATCGCATTCTCCACGGAGTCCGATTTTGCGGCCAACGTCGAATTGGCCGAAGCGCTGGCTCCCCCCGGTGAGCCGGCGGCGCCAGCCGAGGAACTTCGGCTGGTAGATACCCCGGAAGCCCGCACCATCGCCGACCTGGTCGAGCAGTTCGATGCGCCCATCGAAAAGACCGTCAAGACGCTGGTCGTTGAGGCGGCCGATGACAGCCCGGCCGGCTTCGTGGCCCTGCTGGTGCGCGGCGACCACACGCTGAACGAATTCAAGGCCGCACGGCTCCCGCAGGTCGCAAGTCCGATCCGCTTCGCCACGGAGGAAGAGATTCGCTCGGTCATCGGCGCCGGTCCGGGTTCGCTGGGACCCGTCGAGTTACCTATTCCGTGCATCGTCGACCACAGCGTCGCGGTCATGTCCGATTTTGCAGCCGGCGCCAACCAGGACGACAAGCACTATTTCGGCGTCAACTGGGGCCGCGACGCCGAGCTGCCCCAACAGGCCGACCTGCGCAACGTGGTCGAGGACGACCCCAGCCCCGACGGCCAGGGCACCATCAGGCTGGCCCGCGGCATCGAGGTGGGCCATATCTTCCAGCTCGGCACGAAGTATTCCGAGTCCATGGGCGCGGTCGTGCTCGGCGAGGACGGCAAGTCCCACGTAATGCCGATGGGTTGTTACGGCATCGGGGTGTCACGTATCGTGGCTGCCGCGATCGAGCAGAACCACGACGACAAGGGCATCTGCTGGCCTGAACCTCTCGCACCGTTCCAGGTCGCGATCCTGCCGATGAACGCCGCCAAGTCCTACCGCGTGAGGGAGGCAGCCGAAGCGCTGTACGCGGAATTGCGGGATGCCGGGGTCGAGGTGCTGCTCGACGACCGGGCCGTCCGACCGGGGGTCATGTTCAACGACATCGAGCTGATCGGCATTCCGCACCGCGTCGTCATCGGCGAGCGCGGGCTGGACGGGGGCGCGCTCGAATACCGGCGGCGCACGGCGCAAGACAACGAGAATATTCCACTGGAAGGCGCCTGCGAGGCGATCCTCGCGCGGCTGTCCTGAGGCGGCCATTCAGCCGGGGCGGTCAGCCCGCCCCGGCAATTTCGAATTCGAGCGAGGCGACGCCCTCCACCCGGCAGGCAACCCGATCGCCCGGGCGAAGAGGCCCCACGCCGGGCGGGGTCCCGGTGAATATCAGATCGCCGGCCTGCAATTCGAAATACCTGGAGAGCTCTGCAATGAGTTCCGGCACCGGCCAGGTCATCGTGGCCGTGCTGCCCGCCTGACGCCGTTCCCCGTTGACGTCGAGACTGATCTCAGCGGCGGCCGGGTGACCGCAACGCTCCACCGCATGAATCGGCGATACCGGCGCCGAATGGTCGAAACCCTTGGACACGGTCCAGGGCCGTCCGAACTGCTTCGCGACCGCCTGCAGGTCTCTGCGCGTTAGATCGACACCCACCGCGTAGCCGAATACGCGGGACAGGGCATCGGCGGGCGTCAGCGCGCGGCCGCCACTACCCAGAGCCACGACCAGCTCGACCTCGTGGTGCAGTTCCCCGGTCATCGGCGGATAGGGAACGACCGGGTCCGTCCAGACCGCATCGGCAGGCTTGGCGAAAAAAAAAGGTGGTTCGCGGCCCGAGTGTCCCATCTCGCGCGCGTGCTCGCGATAGTTCTGGCCGACGCAGTAGATTCGGCGAACCGGAAAAAACGCGGCCTGCCCGGCAACCGGGATGGCGACCCGGGGGGGCGGCGGAACAATCCAGGCGCGGTCGCCCGATTTTCCTGTCATGGTGGCGGGACCCGTCCGGCCCCGCGCCGGCGCCAGGCCGGGCCGGGCAACAGCGGCAATTCGGTGGTCATCAGAGCCCGCGGATGCCCACTGCCTCGCGGATGCGGCCCAGGAATGGCGTCGCCCAGGCTCTTGCTCTGGCGGCCCCGTCGACCAGGGTTTCCTCGATACGCCTCGGTTCCGCCATCAGTGCCTCGTAACGCTCGCGGCCCGCCAATAGCTCCTCGTTGATCAATTCGAAGGTCTGCTGCTTCGCCTCGCCCCAGGCGATTCCATCGCGGAAGGCCTGGCGCATGTCCGAACGCTGCTCGGGGTAGGCGAATGCGGCATAGATCGCGTACAGCGCGGACGAATCCGGGTCTTTCGGCTCGCCGGGTTCCTGCGAATTGGTCACGATGCGCATGATGGCCTTGCGCAATCTCTTTTCGGGCAGCCACAGCGGAATGGTGTTGTTGTAGCTCTTCGACATTTTGCGCCCGTCCTGTCCGGGCAGCACGGCGACGTGTTCATCCACCACCGCTTCGGGAAGCACGAATATTTCGCCGTAGTGATGATTGAACCGCTGCGCGATGTCCCGGGCCATCTCCAGGTGCTGCACCTGGTCCCGGCCCACCGGCACGTGCGTCGAATTGAACATCAGGATGTCGGCCGCCATCAGCACCGGATAGCTGAACAGCCCCATGGTTATCGCGTAATCGGGGTCCTCTCCCGCATCGAGATTTTCCTGCACGGCGGCCTTGTAGGCATGCGCGCGGTTCATCAATCCCTTGGCCGTGGAGCAGGTCAGGATCCAGGTCAATTCGAGAATCTCCGGAACGTCCGACTGCCGGTAGAACACCGCGCGCTCGGTATCCAGTCCCAGCGCCAGCCAGGTGGCAGCGATCTCCAGTGTCGAGCGGCGCATGCGCTCCGGATCCTGGTTCTTGACCAGCGCATGGTAATCCGCGAGGAAGTAGAAGGAACGGACATCCTCGTCGTGGCTCGCCTGAATGCACGGCTTGATGGCGCCGACGTAATTGCCGAGGTGCGGCGTACCCGTTGTCGTTATACCCGTAAGGACCGTGCGCTTCGTCATCTATCTGTGCCTGCTGCGGTCGAAAGAAGGTTATTTTAAATGAATCAGGGGGAGGAATCCGTATGATATGCCCTGAGGATGGACTGGATCGTCTGTTCCCGGGATAGTGATGGACTTGACGCGCATCAACAAGTCAGCAGATGGACTTCGGCAGGTCGCCCTGCTCTGCCTGTGGTCGGCGATGGCTGCCGTCTGGGCCGTGCCGGGCGCCGCATCGCCCGAACCTGCGGAAACCGAGCCGGACACCCCCGTGGACGAGATCCAGCACCCCTTCGGTGAATCCGGGGAGGACGCGGCCCCCGCCGAGACCGAGGCGACTGCCGGACCGCCGATCGAGTCCCGCGACGAGTGTGACTGGGCGCTCGAAGATCAGGAGATCCAGGAGCAGACCCGGGAGGTCGCCCGCAGCTGGTCGTGCCATACCTTCCGCTGGTTCGACAGCTGGTGGGGCGACAAGTATGACTTCGACGAGAATGCGGTGAACGGACTGCTGACCTTCGGCGCGCGCTATACCGAATACTACGGCTTCGACCCCAAGCTCCGGATCAGGGTTCGTGCGCCCCTGCCCAATCTCAGCCGCCGCTGGGACGTGATCCTGGGGCGCGTCGATGAGGAAGCCTTCGTTACTGACACCCAGGGGCAGGACAGAACCTTCTACAATCCCGGCGCCATTGACCGCGGCGAGGAGGACGCCTGGCTACTCGGCCTCGGCCATCGCGGCAAGGCCCGCAAGCATGGCTGGGATTATTCGGTCGGCGTTCGGTTGCGCTTGCCGCCGGAGCCCTACGTCAAGGCTCAGTGGTACTACAACAAGGACTTGAGCGAACGCTCCGATTTCCGCTTCAGGCAGACGTTCTTCTGGCGCTCCGACCGCGGTTTCGGAACCACCAGCCGCGGTGACCTCGCTTACGGCATCGATGAGAAGAACGTGCTGCGCTGGGAGGCCTTCGGCACGACGCACGACAAGATACAGGGCGTGCAGTGGTATGCCGGTCAGACCTGGTACCACCTGTTCGGCGGCCGCAGCGCTTTCTCCCTGCGCAGCTTCGTACGCGGCGAGACCGGGGCCGACGTGACCCTGAAGGAATACGGCGTCGACATGATCTGGCGCCGGCCTTTCACGCGCGAATGGCTGTACCTGTCCGTCGGTCCGAGCGTGACCTGGCCGCGGGAAGTCCTGGAGGACAAACGGGAAATGTCGCTCGGATTCAATCTCTGGCTGGAGATGGAGTTCGGCAACTGGCGCTATTGAGCGGGAAGCCCCGGCGGCGGCTCGCCGGGACAGCGCGCAAGATCCTCCCGCTGACGGGCCGGCGAACCCGAACCGTCCGCCAGACCACGGATGCAGGCCAGCATGTCCGGGACGCCGCGGCGAAGGTTGCGCCGCACCAGGAAGCGCGGGGCCGGCAGGGACGACTGAATGCTCAACTCATAATCGACCCGCGTCCCCTCGGCAGTCTCCTCGAAGATCCATACAGCGTCCAGCGCCCGCAGATCGCCCTCGACCAGGTGGACGTCGATCCGGGCGTAGGGTTGGCGCAACGATTCGAACACGTACGCGTAGGTCGGGCTGAGCCAGCCCTGGTCCACAACCTGGCGGACGAGCGCCCGCGGCCCCGTATCCTCCAGAACTTCGCAATCCTGCAGGCCATCGACGTACGCGTACGCCAGGTCGCAGGAGATGATCACCGCCCAGACGGCTGCCGGCGGGGCGCGCACCAGCAGCTCCATGTGCGCCGAAGCGCCCGCGGCGTCGCCACGGGACTCGTGCGCCACGATATCTCCGGCGACCAGGCGCTCGTCCGTGCCGGCGGCCGCCACGGCAGCCAACGCCGGAATCAGGCCGGCTAACAGGAACATCTTGGAAACAGGAGCTTTCACCGCTCGACCAGTATAATGACTCGGTGAATCTCCGTGCCCTGCAATATTTCGTCAAACTTGCCGACCTGAGGCATTTCAGCAAGGCCGCCGATGCCTGTTTCGTCAGCCAGCCGACGCTGAGCACCCAGATCAAGAAGCTCGAGGAAGAGCTCGGCGTGCAGCTGGTCGAGCGGTCGCCCAAGAGGATCATGCTGACGCCGGTCGGCAAGGAGATCGCGTCCCGTGCCCGGCTGCTCCTGAACGACGTCGAGCAGATCCGCTCGGTGGCGCGGCGCAGTTCCAACCCCGCGGAGGGCACGGTGCGGTTGGGCTTGTTTCCGACCCTGGCGCCCTACTTTCTGCCGCACGTCGTGCCGCAGATCCGTGATAAGTATCCCAAACTGCGCCTCCAACTTGCCGAGGAAAAGACCGAAGACCTCCTGGCCATGCTGCAATCGGGACAGCTCGACGCCGCCTTGCTCGCATTGCCGATCAATTCGGAGGGCATGGAGGTCGACGTGCTGTTCGAAGAGCCGTTCGTCCTTGCGCTGCCGGAAACCCACCCCCTGGCCGGCAAGCGCGAGATAACGCTGGACGACCTGAGGGGCGCAGAGCTGCTGCTCCTGGAGGAGGGACACTGCCTGCGCGATCACGCGCTCGAGGTGTGCACCCTGGCGCAGGCGCACGAGCGCGTGGATTTCCATGCCACCAGCATGGAGACGCTCCGCCAAATGGTAGCGGCCGATGTCGGCATCACGCTGATGCCCCTGCTCTCGGTCAAGCCGCCCATCGCGGCCACCAGGCACGTCGTGCTGCGGCCTTTCAGCCCTCCGGCGCCCAGCCGCACGATTGCGCTCGTGTGGCGCGGCAGCTCGGCGCTGTCGGCGTTTCTGAAAACGTTCGCGCAGATCCTGGGCGACCTGCCCCCGAAACTCCTGAAACCCTAGCCGAACCGACTACCCATCGAGCCCATCGAGCAGTTCCTGGGCCTCGTCCGGACCGTCGGGAATGCTCTCGAACAGCGGCGTGGACAGATAACGCTCGCCGGTATCGGGCAGCATCGCCAGGATCACGGAGCCCGGCTCGGCGCTCTCGGCCACTTTCAAGGCCGCCGCGAAAGTCCCGCCCGCGGAAATGCCGCAGAAGATGCCTTCGTTCACGGCCAGGGCCTGCGAGGTCGCAATCGACTCTTCGTCCGTAACCGGGATGTTCTGGTGCGCGACCTCCCGGTCCAGCACCTTGGGGATGAAGTCCGGCGTCCAGCCCTGGATCTTGTGCGGCTGCCAGGGCTTGCCCTCCAGCAGGGCCGCACCGGCCGGCTCGGTCGATACGATCGTGACCTCGGCCCGCGCCAGGCGGATCATGTGGCCTGCGCCGGTGATGGTTCCGCCGGTGCCGTAACCGCTGACGAAGTAGTCCAGCCGCCGGTTGGCGAAGTCACGCAGGATTTCGGGACCGGTGGTGTTGGCGTGGTAGGCGGGATTCGCCTGGTTTTCGAACTGCTGTGTCATGAACCAGCCATGCTTGGCCGCCAGCGCCTCGGTGACCCGGATCATGCCGGTCGCGCGCTCCGCGGCGGGCGTCAGCACCACCTTGGCGCCAAGGAAGCGCATCAGGCGGCGGCGTTCGATTGAGAACGACTCGGCCATAACGGACACGAATGGGTATCCGCGGACCGCGCAGACCATGGCCAGCGCAATTCCGGTGTTGCCCGAAGTCGCCTCGATGACCGTCTGGCCCGGCTTGAGCGCACCCCTCTTTTCCGCATCCAGGATAATGCCGAGCGCCAGCCGGTCCTTGACCGACCCCATCGGGTTGAAAGCCTCGACCTTTACGTACATTTCGATGTTATCCGGCGCGAGACGATTGACCCGGATGACCGGCGTGTCGCCGATGGTCTCAAGAATATCGTTATAGATCATGGCTGCTTCCTGTGGTCAGGCCGCCGCTGATACGGCGGTATTCTCGATGAGCCAGCAGAGATTACTCCGGCTGGCGGCGGCCTGTCCAATGAGCGGCAGAGCGTCTCGGTCAGGCAGAGCATGGGGAAGTGGCGGCGGAGGAGAACGAAGCGTCAGCTACGCGGATGAGTGAGTCGGCTGCCGCAACAGGTCCGTCAGAGGCACCCCGCGAGCCAGGGCCGGCCCGTTACGGTGCCGGCCGGCAGCACGCTGGAGGAAGGCTTCCCTGGCGGTCCAGCTGCGTGACACGAGACCCATGCCGAGGCGACGCAGCAGGCCAAGCTCCTCCGGCAGGAACAGGCCGCGCAGCCCATGGATGCCGCGCGCCATGACCTCCGCCTCGGAGCGGCGCCAGCGGCCGAAGCGGGTCAGGGCCTTCGCCCCTGCGAAGGGCTCCTGCCGGTGGCGCGCATCCACCAGCACCTCGACCAGGGCGGCGGCATCCAGCAGTCCCAGGTTGACCCCTTGACCCGCCAGCGGATGGACCACGTGAGCCGCATCCCCGATCAGAACCGCTGCACCGGCCGCATAGCGGTCGGACAGCCGCATGCTGAGCGGAAAGGCGGCTCGGGGCCCGCAGGACGACACGGCGTCCGGCCAGTGTCCCTCGCCGCCCGCAGCCGCCTGTTCTAGTTCGGCGCCGAAAGCGTCTTCATCGAGCGCCAGCAATCGCGAAGCCTCGGCCTCCGGCCTCGACCACACGATGGAGGACGAGCCGTCCTGCAGCGGCAGGAACGCGAGGGGCCCGCCGTCCATGAAGCGCTGCCAGGCGACGCCCGGATTGGGTGTTGCCGTGCGCACCACACAAACGACGCCCTGCTGACCGTATGCCCAATAGGACTGACTGATGCCCAGCAACCCGCGGATCGCCGAGTCGGCGCCATCCG
>Ga0316201_10005125_pt1 | contig 10026 bp, 7 predicted proteins | sample CS6wburrow_MG_FD_204516 | JGI IMG/M metagenome (GOLD analysis project Ga0316201, IMG submission 204516) | Coastal sediment microbial communities from Delaware Bay, Delaware, United States - CS-6 worm burrow | ecosystem: Environmental > Aquatic > Marine > Coastal > Sediment | place: USA: Delaware...
GTCGCCGCACGTCTCTGCCCAATATCATCTGCCGCTGCTGCCCGGCACGAACGTAGCGATGATCAATGCGCTTGCCCACGCCGTCGTCGAGATGGACCTCGTCGACGAGGACTACGTTCGCGAGCGTTGTGACACGGAGTCCTTCTCCGCATGGAAAGCGATGATCATGCGACCGGAGAACTCGCCCGAGGCGGTAGCGAAGCTATCAGGCGTCAGCGCGGAACAGATACGCGCAGCTGCCCGCTTGTATGGCGGCGCCGAACGGGGCGCGATCTACTACGGCCTCGGCGTAACCGAACACAGCCAGGGCTCGACGATGGTCATGGGCATGGCAAACCTCGCCATGGCGACCGGCAACCTCGGCTTCTCTGGCTGTGGGGTGAACCCGATGCGCGGCCAGAACAACGTGCAGGGCTCCTGCGACATGGGCTCATTTCCTCACGAGTTGCCTGGCTACCGGCCCGTGCAGGACGAGGACGTCCGCGGCGGCTTCGAACGACACTGGGGAGTGACGCTCGACCCCGAACCCGGCTTGCGTATCCCCAACATGTTCGACGCGGCCTGCGCCGACGAATTCAAGGGTATTTACATTCAGGGCGAGGATGTCGCGCAGTCGGATCCCGATATACAGCACGTCGAAGAAGCGCTGTCGAAGATGGAATGCGTTGTCGTACAGGACCTGTTCCTCAACGAGACCTCGAAGTTCGCACATGTGTTCCTGCCGGGAACCTCGTTCCTGGAGAAAGACGGTACGTTCATCAACGCCGAACGACGTATCAATCGCGTCCGCCCCGTGATGCCACCGAGGCAGGGCAAGGACGAGTGGCTGATCACGCAGGAACTCGCCCAGGCGATGGGCTACGACATGGCGTATCCCGACGCGGCCGCGATCATGGACGAGATTGCCGCGCTGACCCCCACGTTCGCCAACGTCAGTTTCCGCTTCCTCGACGAAGTCGGCAGCGTGCAATGGCCCTGCAACGACGATGCACCGATGGGCACGCCTATCATGCACGTCGATCAGTTCGTTCGTGGCAAGGGGCTGTTTGTGGAGACCGGGTACGTTCCAACCGACGAACGTACCAATCGCAAGTTCCCGCTGCTGTTAACCACGGGACGCATACTCTCGCAATACAACGTAGGCGCTCAGACCCGCCGTACCGAGAACAACATCTGGTACGACGAAGACTTGCTCGAGATACACCCGAGTGACGCCGAGGTCAGGGGAGTCCGCGAGGGCGAGCTGGTCTCACTCGCGAGCCGCAAGGGCGACATCACGTTGAAAGCGACGATCACCGAACGAGTGCAGCCTGGCGTCGTTTATACGACCTTCCACAACCCCGAGACCGGGGCCAATGTTGTTACCACCGAACACAGCGACTGGGCGACGAGTTGCCCCGAGTACAAGGTGACCGCCGTGCAGGTCGCGCCGGCGACGAGGCGTTCGAGCTGGCAACAAGGTCACGACGAGCGGGCGAAGACCTCACTGCTGGTCGCCGACTAGCCGCGACCCTGAACCGGTCGCGGCTGGAAGCCGCTCCCACAAGATCGGGACGGGGTCTCTCCTACTTGTCGAGTTTGGTGAACTTGGTGCCTTCCAGCGTCAGGTTGTACATCAGGCCTTTGGACCCGAAGATGAAACCGACAACCGGATCCTTGACGTTGTCCGAGTCAATCGACTTGCCGGCGCCGAGATCGATCAGTGCCACCGAGCCGTCAACACCGACTTTCCAGCCGCTGGCGTTCTGGAACTTCTTCAGCGAATCCGCCGTCATGAACGCGATCACTACCGACTTCGCCTGGGCGCCGAGCTGCAGGCCGAACGATCCGGCGGTCGTACGATAATACGCTACCGTCCTGCCGCCGACGCGCAATGCGCCCTCACCCGTCTCCGCGCCGACACCAATGCCGGCCTTATAAACCTTCGGGAAAATCAGGTAGCCGGCCGCCTGTTTGAGGAACACCTCGGCGCCGTCCACTTCCTCGCCGAAAGCCTGCAACGCCTTGTTTGCTTCACGGTCGATCTTCTCGGCAGACGCCGCTAGGCCAGCGTGCGAGAACAAGAGCGCCGCAACCACGCCTGTAAAAGCCAATAGCCTGGATAGTCTCTTCATAATTTGTACCTTTGTGACAGTTCACGGAATAGTGCAAGCCGCAAGCATCTTTCGCAATGTCTCCTGCAAGCGACAGCCTTTGGACTCATCGTAGGCCCGGGTAGTTTCGTTCATGTACGCGCGTTGCGCGATTTCGAGTTGTACAGCGTGTACGCCATCATCGGGTGAGCCGTAGTGCCGCGTGATGTAGCCACCCTTGAATCTCCCGTTGAGGATCCACGAGTAGCCGCTCGCGTCTGCAATTGCCATGACGCGCTGCTGGATCTCCGGGGCACAGCTACGGCCGTCGAATGTGCCGATGTTCAGCTCGGGAAGCTGGCCGTCGAACAGGCGCGGCACCGTGCTCGGAATGGAGTGCGCGTCCCACAACACCGCGTAGCCGTGCGTCTCCCGCAGCCGTTCGAGCTCTGCGCTAATGCAATCATGATACGGCCGCCAATAGTCCCGCACGCGACCGGATTTCTCCTCGACCGGTACCGGATCATCGCAGGTATAGATTACGTCACCCGCAAACGTCCGAACCGGACACAAACCAGTTGCTACCTGCCCCGGGTAGAGCGGATCGTCTTCCGCAGGCCGGTTCAGGTCCACGACGTAACGCGAATACCGGGCAACGATTACCGTTGCGCCGATGTCATGCGCGAAGTCATACAGTCGCGCCACGTGCCAGTCGGTGTCCGGAATCGCACGGCCGGACGGCGTCATCCCGCTGCTGATTGCGTCCGGCAGTTTCCTGCCGTCATGCGGCACGCTGACCAGTAACGGCGTATCGCCCTGCTGCAAGGCGTAACAATCGCCCATCAGCTTACGCTCGGCAGCACCGTCTCCGCGTGCGACACGAACGCCCCTCCGTCGATCATGTGTGCGACGCGTTCGATGTCGGCTGACAACGACCGGTCTTCGGCATAGGTTGGCGAGACCTCGCGAATATCGGCGATAACTTTCTCGAGTGCCGCCGAGGTCTTGCACGGATGGTGGAAATCGATCCCCTGGGCAGCGGCGAGTAATTCGATGGCGACGATATGCTCGACGTTGTCGATCATGTTGTGCAGCCGTCTCGCTGCGAAGGTCGCCATGCTCACATGGTCCTCCTGGTTGGCCGACGTGGGCAGGCTGTCGACACTTGCCGGGTGCGCCAGGGACTTGTTCTCGGATGCGAGTGCGGCTGCCGTTACCTGCGCGATCATGAAGCCGCTGTTGAGGCCGCCTTCCTGCACCAGGAAGGCCGGAAGTCCGCTTAGGTGCTCGTCAATCAACAGGGCTATGCGCCGTTCGGACAAGGCTCCGATCTCGGCGATTGCCAGTGCCAGGTAATCCGCGGCGAGCGCGACCGGTTCCGCGTGGAAGTTGCCCCCCGACAACACTTTTCGCGAGTCGACAAAGACCAGCGGATTGTCGGTCACGGCATTGGCTTCGGTCTCGAGTACGCTGCATACGTGTTTCAGCACGTCGAGACAAGCTCCGATGACCTGCGGTTGGCAACGGATGGAGTACGGGTCCTGCACGCGATCGCAGCCGCGATGCGAATCACGAATGTCGCTGCCCCGCATCAGGTCGCGCAAGACGGCGGCTACAGCGGTCTGGCCGCCGTGGCCCCGAACGCTCTGGACGCGGCGATCAAACGGGGTATCACTTCCCTTGACAGCGTCGGAAGACAGGGCGCCCGCTGCCAGCGACGCGGCGAGCATGTTCTCGGTCCGGAATACGGCCGCCAGCGCAATAGCTGTCGATACCTGCGTGCCGTTCAACAGGGCCAGGCCTTCTTTCGGCGCAAGGCGTATCGGCCGCAGTCCGGCTGCCTCGAGCGCGATCGCTGCCGGAACGAGGTCGCCATTGACCCTCGCCTCGCCCATGCCGAGCAGCACTTCGGTCATGTGTGCCAGTGGCGCAAGGTCGCCCGACGCGCCGACAGACCCCTGCGACGGAATGCGGGGGTGAATGTCCTTGTTGATCAACCCGCACAACGCTTCGACAAGTTCGAGACGAACGCCCGAGAAGCCCTCGGCCAGCGCGACGACCTTCATCAGCATGACGAGACGGACGATGCTGTCGTCCAGGTCGGGGCCGACGCCGACGGCGTGAGAGCGCACGAGGTTTTCCTGCAGGTGCTCCAGCTCCGTGTCGCTGATGTGCACGTTGGCGAACTGCCCGAAACCGGTGTTCACGCCGTACACTTCCTCGCCCCCGGCAACGAGCTCATTGACGAGCTCATTCGACTCGGCGATCCTGCGCCGCGCTTCGCGCCCCAATGCGACATTAATCGGCCCCTCCCAGGCCTCACGAAGTTCTGCGAGTGTGACGAGCTGGTTATCGATGGTCAGCGTCATGTTTTTGCTCCCGTGTCGATCATCGGCAGATTCAGGCCGTGTTCTCGCGCACATTCGACGGCTTCCTGATAGCCCGCGTCGGCGTGACGCATGACGCCGGTGCCGGGATCGTTCCACAGCACACGTTCGATGCGTCGATCCGCTGCCTCACTGCCATCGCAGACGATGACGAGTCCTGCGTGCTGCGCGAAACCCATGCCGACGCCGCCGCCATGATGAATCGATACCCACGTCGCGCCGCTGGCCGTGTTGAGCATCGCATTCAGGAATGCCCAGTCGGAAACGGCGTCGCTGCCGTCCTTCATGGCTTCGGTTTCACGATTCGGGCTGGCGACGGAACCGCTGTCCAGGTGGTCGCGGCCAATCACGACAGGCGCCTTGAGTTCGCCGTTCCTGACCATCTCGTTGAACGCAAGCCCGAGCCGGTGGCGCTCGCCAAGTCCGACCCAGCAAATCCGCGCCGGCAGTCCCTGGAAGTGAATGCGCTCGCGGGCCTGATCCAGCCAGGCGTGAAGATGCGGGTTGTCCGGAATCAGTTGCCTGACCTTGTCATCGGTTCTGTAGATGTCTTCCGGATCGCCCGACAGCGCCGCCCAGCGGAATGGACCAATCCCCCTGCAAAAGAGCGGGCGCACGAAAGCCGGTACGAAACCCGGAAAGTCAAAAGCGTTCGCAACGCCCTGGTCGAGCGCAACCTGGCGAATATTGTTGCCATAGTCGAACGTCGGGACGCCCATCTCGTTGAACTCGAGCATCGCGCGAACGTGCACGGCGATAGACTCCACCGCAGCCGCGACGACCGCGTCGGGATCGCTCTCGCGCTTTTCGAGCCACTCCTCGACCGTCCAGCCCGACGGCAGGTAGCCGTTCGCCGGATCGTGCGCAGATGTCTGGTCCGTGACCGCATCGGGCCTGACCCCGCGTTTGACCAGTTCGGGCAGGATGTCCGCAGCATTGCCGAGCAGACCAACCGAAACAGGCGTCTTGTCCTGCACCGAACGTCCGATTATCTCGAGAGCTTCGTCGAGCTTGTCCGCACTCGTATCGAGATACCCGGTGTCGAGGCGCTTTTGTATGCGGTCTTGCTGGCACTCGATTGCGAGCATCGAGGCCCCGGCCATGGTAGCGGCAAGCGGCTGAGCGCCACCCATACCGCCGAGGCCGGCCGTGAGGATCCAGCGACCGGCGAGATCGCCGCCGTAGTGCTGCCGCCCCATTTCCACGAAAGTCTCGTAGGTTCCTTGCACGATGCCCTGGCTGCCGATGTAGATCCACGAGCCCGCCGTCATCTGGCCGAACATGATCAGGCCCTTGCGGTCGAGCTCACGGAAGTGCTTCCAGTTCGCCCATGCCGGCACGATGTTCGAATTTGCAATCAGCACGCGCGGCGCATCTGCATGCGTACGAAAGACACCGACGGGTTTGCCGGACTGCACGAGCAGTGTTTCGTCGTCGCCGAGTTCGCGCAGGGTTCGAACGATGGCGTCGTAGCACTCCCAGTTGCGCGCGGCCTTGCCGATGCCACCGTACACGACAAGCTCATCCGGTCGCTCCGCCACCTCGGGGTCGAGATTGTTCATCAGCATTCTCAACGGCGCTTCCGTCAGCCAGCTTTTTGCCGAAAGCTCGGTGCCTGTTGGTGCCTTGATTTCAGGTCTTCTTTTCATTGACGTAACTTCTCCAGTTGCACGCCGCCGGATGGCGCTGATGCCGGTGTTCCGGGCGGGGCATAGTGCCCGGCCAGCTCGTAGCGGCTTCCCGGGTGGTGCAGTCTCGCGAATGTCACCGGGCGCCCGCGTGACCAGGTACGACGAATAACGACGAGACAGGGTTCGTCTTCGTCCATGTGCAGCCGCTGCCTTACGGCGGCATTGGGGCGTTCGGCCCGAACGACATGTTCGGCTTCCTGCAGGGGGGCGACTGACGTCAGGTAAGCGCTCGGCGTCGTCTGCTGGAAATCCTGCTCCATGCATTGCGGCGCGAACTCGGCCAGGACGTAGCGGTCCTCGACCTGGACAGGGGCGCCGTTTTCGAAATGCACCAGCAGCAGGTGAAAGACGTCGGCGCCCTGCTCGACCTGCAGGGCTTTCGCGATCTCGCCCCGCGCATGTTGCAGCGACTGCCGGATAATCTCGCAGGAGTGGATGTGCCCGCGCGCCGCGATTTCGCGCGCGATGTTCTGTACTTTGAGAACGTGCGACTGGGCACGAAAGTCCGCGACGAACGTCCCGCGCCCTGCAACGCGATCGACGTAGCCCTCATCGGTCAGCTCGCGCAATGCTCGATTGGCCGTCATTCGCGAGACGTTCATCGCGTTGACGAGATCATTTTCGGACGGCACCCGGTCGCGCGGCTTCAGCTCGCCGCTCGAGATGCGACCGATGATCAGGTCCTTGAGCTGCTGGTACATGGGCTTTGCCGACGTTCTCACCTTGCGAGCTCCAGCCGGGCCAGGGTGTCGCCGTAGACGGCGCGGGATTCTGCGCGCGTGACGTGCATGCCGTCGACGACACACCATCGGCCTGCGACCATGACCCTGTCGATCGGCAACCGATATCCCGAAAACACCAGCGCATCGAGTCGCGACTCATCGCTGTGACCGAGCAGCATCGGATCGTCATCATCGAGGGCGACGAGATCCGCAGGCGCACCTTTCTCGAGCCCGCTGATACCCTGGCCGCTCGCCTGCACGCCGCCTTCGAGTACGCGCTTGAACAGCTCACGTCCTACATGCGCATCGTCGAACGCCGAGACGTTGCGTGACTGCGAAGCGAGGCGTTGACCGTACTCGAGCCAACGTAATTCCTCGAACGGGTTGATGGAAATGTGGCTGTCCGAGCCGATGGCGATTCGTCCCCCTGACTCCAGGTACGGGCGCAGGCCAAAAAGGCCGTCTCCCAGGTTCGCCTCGGTACTCGGACAAAGCACAGCAACCGCGCCGGACTCTGCGAGTGCGTCTACTTCGTCGTGGTCCATGTGCGTGGCGTGCACCAGGCACCAGCGGTGGTCGACGTCGTGGTTTTCGAGCAGCCACCGGACAGGACGTCGGCTGTACGCGGCCATGCACTGATCGACCTCGCGCTGCTGTTCCGCGATGTGCATGTGCATCGGCACCCCGCGGCTCGTGGCTACGGCCGCGATCTCCTGTAGCGACGCCTCACTGACCGCGCGAAGACTATGGGCGCCGATTCCGGTGGATAACAGCTCGCTGCCCTGGTCGTGCACGCGGTCGAAATGCGCAAGGAATTCCTGCAACGACAACGCAAACAACGTCTGGCTGCCTTCTGGCTGCGGTTTGTCGAAACCGGCGCGCTCGTAGAGCACGGGCACATAGGTCATGCGCATGCCGCTATCGACGCAGGCCCGTCGTAACGCGTCGAACATCGTGTCATCGCAACGGTCCGCGTCGTTCGGATTGTGCAGGTAATGGAATTCCGCTACCGCCGTGTAGCCGGCCTCGAGCATCTCGGTGTAGGCCTGCCTCGCGATCGCGTATAGCGCTCCTGCATCGATGACGGCCGCGAGGTCGTACATGCGCTTCCGCCAGGTCCAGAAATTATCCCGGCCGGCGGGCGCTCGTTCTTCGGTACGCCCGGCCAGCGCGCGTTGAAAAGCATGGCTGTGCGCGTTGGCCAAACCGGGGATAATGCAGCCAGTGACGCAATCGCCTGCTCTTGAAGCAGCAGCCGTTTCCACGGTCCCGATTCGACCGTCTTCGACGCCCACGCGGACGTCGGCGGCCCAGCCCGACGGCAGCAGTGCCTTGCGCGCGAATACGTAGTCCAAAGAGGAACCGCCAAGTTGTATATACAAGTTACAGAATGGTACCGTCGATGGCCCGCAGGGAGCAAGTGAATGGCCGACTGGGACCTGTTACTGACCGACGCAAGAATCGCCTCGATGGCGGTGAGCGACATCGAGTACGGCACCTACACTGACGCTGCGCTTGCGATCAAGGACGGCGCCATTGCATGGGTGGGTTACGAGCATGACCTGCCACGCTGCGAAGCTGCGGAGAGCCGCTCTGTCGGCGGACGCTGGATCACGCCGGCGCTGATCGATTGCCACACCCATCTCGTGTTTGGCGGCGAGCGGTCGCTGGAATTCGAACAACGCCTCAAAGGAGCCAGTTACCAGGACATCGCCGCGTCTGGCGGGGGCATCATGTCGACCGTGAGGGCGACGCGCAAAGCCGGCGCAGACGAGCTGTACGAAAGCGCGCGGCGCCGTCTGGATGTGCTGGAGTCCGAAGGCGTCGCAACGGTCGAGATAAAATCGGGCTACGGCCTCGACGCCGACACCGAGATCAAGATGCTGCAGGTCGGCCGTCGGCTCGGTGAGACATCGAGGCTGACGGTACGAACGACCTTGCTTGCGGCGCACGCGGTCCCGCCGGAGTACGCCGATGACGCCGATGGCTATATCGACATGGTGTGCGCCGAACTGCTGCCGGTTGCCGCGGAACGCAATCTCGCGGACGCGGTCGACGCCTATTGCGAGGAGATCGCGTTTCGGGCGCCGCAGATCGCCACCCTGTTCAAGGCTGCCCGGAAACTGGATCTGCCCGTCAAGCTGCACGCGGACCAGTTGAGCGAGGGCGGCGGCGCCGAGCTGGCGGCGCTCTTCGATGCGATGTCGGCTGATCATCTCGAATACGCATCAGACTCTGGCGTAAAGGCGATGGCGAACTCCGGCACGGTCGCCGTCCTGTTGCCCGCCGCCTACATGACGTTGAACGAAACGCAGCTGCCACCGATCGATGCGATGCGGGAAGCCGGCGTGCCAATCGCGATCGCGAGCGACTTCAATCCGGGCACGGCTCCGATGTGTTCCATCCGCAACGCGATGGCGCTCGGTACGCGGATATTCGGGCTGACGCCTGAAGAGTGTCTCGCCGGTGTGACGCGTGAGGCGGCACGCGCTCTGCGACTCAATCACGACCGCGGCACTATCGAAGTCGGCAAACGCGCCGACATTGCGATCTGGGATTTCAATCACCCACGTGAACTTTGCTACTGGATGGGCATTCCTCAGCTGGATGAGTTGCTCATCGCAGGGCAATCGTGACGATCGAGCAGAAGGACAAGCGGAGTTTCGTCATCACCCTCGGGCTGATGACGACCGCCGCGGCGGTGTCCATAGACCTGAGTCTGCCGGCAATACCCGCGATGGTCGAAGCATTGCAGACCAACCTCCCCCGCGGACAGCAGATTGTCGGTGTTTTCATGGTCGGGCTGGCACTGGGCCAGATTCCGTTCGGGCTTTTTTCCGACCGGCTTGGCAGGTTGCCCGTGCTCTATGCAGGCATGGCACTCTTCACGCTTGCGGCGATCGCCGCCGCCGCTGCAAACAGCATACAAATGATGCTCGCGGCGCGCCTTGTACAGGGAATTGGCGCCGCGTCGGCGATCGTGCTGTCGCGCGCTATCGTCCGCGATGTTACCCACGGCATGGAAGCGGCGCGACTCATGTCGGTGATGACCATGATATTCACGGCGGCGCCCGTCATAGCTCCCAGCATCGGCGCCGTATTGGTTAATCAATGGGGATGGCGAGCACCGTTCACTTCGATCGTGATTCTGGGC
>Ga0316201_10005126_pt1 | contig 10025 bp, 6 predicted proteins | sample CS6wburrow_MG_FD_204516 | JGI IMG/M metagenome (GOLD analysis project Ga0316201, IMG submission 204516) | Coastal sediment microbial communities from Delaware Bay, Delaware, United States - CS-6 worm burrow | ecosystem: Environmental > Aquatic > Marine > Coastal > Sediment | place: USA: Delaware...
AGTTCGCCCCTTTCAGGCTCTTCCAGAAATACCAGCAGGTGCTTCGACAAATCGGTGTTGAAATTAGGAAAGAAAGCCCGGTTACGGTCATACAGGCTCGAAACCCTGAAGGTTTTTTCATCCTTGGCGTAGGTGCCGCGGTTCGAGTTGATAAACTCCAGGGCATTGTTTTTCAGGGCGCGGTAGACGTCCGTGCCGGTATAGGCCCGGCGGCGGATATTTGGGCCGCCGATGTTGCCCTGGTAAAGCCCGTAGATGATCAGCGGGTCATTGTTGTAATTGTGCCTGAGAATCTTGAATTGAATATCGTTCAGGCTCAGCGGTATGCCTGCCACCGTCAGGAGTTTCTTGTCAAAAATCGACTTTTTGCCTGTCAGTACTTTCTTGAGGCTGCGCTTGGGATAGACCTTGATGAGCTCGTTTATGACAGTGATGTTGTACAGGTTTAGCCAGTAGGCCAGTTGTTCATCGCGTGAGAAGTACTTAAGCGGCGCCTCGCTCGGAATCTGCTCCAGGCTCTCCTGAATATTCAGCATGTATTGACGGGCGTCTTCATGGTCTTCAAAGGTTTCAAAATAGAACCGGTTGGCCTCATTGACGGTCGACCGTTTTACACTGACTTTCATGCGGGTGCCGGTTGCGGCCTGGGTGGGTGCGGCCTTCTCACGCGTTGAGCGGCCCACATCAACGACAACCGTTCGAAGGACGGCCGTCAAGTCATCGTACTTGATCGTATAATTGGAATCGGCATCAAAGCCCTGGAATGGCTCAGGCACGCCGGAACTCGCAGCGTGGACGAAGCCGAAGCTTGCAATTAAAACAAATACTACACAAGCCCTTGAATAAAACCGCCTCATAATAGTGACTCCTGTTATCGACCTTCAATTACAGCATAAAACAAGCTCGCAGGGCACCTGCCAAAAGTCCGGTATGGGCAGGAAAAATTGGAAAGAGGCACAAGCCCGCATTGGGTGATCTTTAATGCGCCCGGGGTCCAGCAGTCGTTTTCCCGGTACCGGGTGATCACAAATTGCTGATCAGATCGTCGGTATCTGCTAACCTGTCCGGATTAGCCAGGTCCGTGCTTGAGCGGATTGGAAAAGACAATAGCCCGGTGTGTTTCGTGGCTGGTTTTCAGGAACAATATTGAACATGAAATTTTGCTTGCAAAGATTGCTTGTGGTTCCATTTCAAGGTACTGCACTGTTGGTTTTACTGGTTTCACAGATGTTCACCTTGCCACTGATGGCTGAGGAATTGAAAAACATCACTGATATTAAGGGGTGCCGGGCAATCGTCGGTGAAAAAGAACGCCTTCTGTGTTACGACACGGTCCTCGATGGTGGCATTTTCAACGAGGAAAAAGTCAAGCAGGTGAAAGTTGAGGAATTTGGCAGTGAGAAAATGCCCAAGCCACCTGCCGAAAAGCCCGCGCCGGTTCCTGCGCCTGAACCCGAGTCCGCCGCAGCCGCATCAGCGGCAGAGACCGCACCACCCTCACAACCGCCCGCCTCAAAAATTGGCGACACCGATGATCGCCTTGCTGTGACGATTGTGCGCAGCAAAAAGGGCAACTATGGTATCCACTACTTTCAGACCGCCGACGGACAGGTTTGGAAGCAAATAAACGCGACAAACTGGACCGTTAAAGCCCCTTATGATGCCGTGATCAAGAAAGGTGTGCTTGGGTCTTTTTTCCTGGTTGTCGAGGGTGGTCAATCGACCCGTGTCAAGCGGGTGAGATGAGGTAGATTCCTTGCGGTTTCGTCCCGGAACGCTACTTATCCTGGGGCTCTCAGTGCTTTTGTCCACTGCTGCGCCTGCCGCGGCGGGTACGCTGAGTGACATGCAGCGCATCAGCAGTTCCTTTCTTGGTTATGACCTGCAATACAGGGTCTACACACCCGCAAACGCTCCGGCAGAGCAAGGGTTACCCAGTCTTTATGTGACAGACGGTGAAGCATACCTTGGCCATGGGAACTTCAAGCAGGTAATTGAAGCCGCAATCGACAGCGGTGCAATCGAACCTGTCCTGGTGGTTTTTCTGGATACCAGGAACCCGGACAATTTACAGGAGGACCGCCGCCACTCCCAATTCATGTGCAATACCGACTTTGCTAAATTCTTCGCAGGCGAACTCGTTCCGGCGATAAGCCGCGACTACCCGGTCAGCCAGTTACGCGATAACCGTGTCATTCTTGGTCTGTCCTTTGGTGGTTTGAACAGCGCCTGCTTCGGCTTGATGTTATCCGAGCTGTTTTCCGGAATTGCAATGCAATCTCCCGCAAGCGGCGAACACGTGGAAGTGGTTCGGAAACTTTACGAGGAAAGGGAAAAACTGCCGCTGAAAGTTTACCTGAGCGTGGGTACTATCAATGACAATTTGAACGACGTGAAACGGCTCAGGCGCACATTAAAAAACAAGGGCTATGACCTGACTTACCACAAAGTCCGCGAGGGCCATGACTGGGACAACTGGGGCCCCTTGCTGGATGAGATATTGCTGACGTTCTTTGGCACTCCACAGTAAGCTTTCAGGTGGCGACTTTTTTAAGCCTGCTGCTGATTTCAGCGCGCGCCGACTGCAGGATCGAATCCCGGTCCAGTGAATCGAGAATTTCATTAACCGTGTCCCTGGGTCCCAGTGAGCCCCAGGACTTACCCTTGGCAAACCAGCTCTCGGCGGCCCGGCCCGTCACGTAGGTGGCATACCATGCCAATGCGCCCTGGGCGCCTGCCGTCAGGGCGGCCGACATACCCGCACTGACAGTTTTCATAGCCGCCGACACCATGTTGACACCCCAGTAAGCCCCCATAAGGAGCAGCATCTGGGCCGATATGGTCAGCAGCAACTTGCTGGCCTCGCGGCGAGAAAGCTGGAAGCCATAGACATTACCCAGGTGTATGACCATCGCCACGTCAGTACCTGCCGCGGCAAGCAGGTCTGCTACCGGAATTGGATTCACGGCGACGACGAGGCCCTTGGCCAGGCAATAATTGTGGATAATCTTCTCGGCGACAGATTTTCTTGCCTGGACAATTTTGCCTGCAATCCTGCTATCCAGTTCACTGGTGAACAGGGCGGCATTCAGTGCTGCAAGCACTTTTCCTTCGTTCTCCAGGATGTTCCAAAGGCGAATTTTCAGCTGGGAGATGTCTGATTCCCTCGGCCTTTCAGATGGTGATTCGTTGCCTTGCTCATCAACCCGGATGATCTTCTCCGGCCTTGGGTTGGCACTGGCGGCGAGGATGTTAACGGGTTCAATCAATCCCTCACAACGCTTTTGCAGATGGCTGAGAATGGAGTCCAGTTCGCTGCTGCTGTAGCGATCAGCTTTGTTCAGCACGAGCAATACCGGGCGGTTCCGCCTGGCTAGGTCACTCACTGCCTGGAATTCTGTTTCCGTCAGATCGCTCTCACAAACCATCAGCACGATATCCGCAATACGCGCTACGGAATGTGCAAGATTCTCCCTTGCCTCACCATCGAGTTCGTCAATTCCAGGCGTGTCAATAAGTACCGCATGCTCAGAGTTGGCCGATGTCCAGTGGCTGCGTTGCTGGGCCTTGGTTTCACCATGAAGTTCGCTGGTGGAAAAGACCTCGCGCCCAAGCAGTGCGTTGAGGATTGATGACTTGCCCGTACCGACCCGGCCGAAGGCGGCAATGTGAATCTCTCCGTTCTGCAATTTTTCGGAGATACTCTCTATCTCGGCAAACTCCTGGAACAGTTCCTGCCTGACAGCGGCGGGGATGCTGGTGTCCGCCAGCATGGTCTGAATCTGCTGGTCCGCGTCTCGCAGGTGACGTTCAGGATTGGCCTTTTTTGACTTTTTCAGCCAGGGCAAGCTTTGCAAAGCGGACTGCACCTGCTTCAAGATTGTCATTCAGAATCTCCTCAAAGGCTTTGGCCGCCGGGTAGGGTCGCAACGCACCCCGGCTGGCGAGCGTTTCCGCTGCGGCACGGCCGAGGCTTTCGAATATCATGCCATAGGCAACGGCGTGCACAAGGCCGCCCGTCAGTGTACCAACACCCGGAAAGGCCTTCAGCGCATTACCGGTGATGGCAAGTGTGATGGCGGTCATTTTCCGGACCCTACCGCCCGCCAGGCGAAGGAATGACTCTATCTCGACGTCCTTTACGGAAACATCATAAACCTTGCACAGGGACTGGATCAGGCGGGTCGCGAGCAAGCCCTGGATGATGATATCCGAACCTGGCGCAACCGCGGCAAGGGCCCCTACCACCGCACGTTTCGAATAACTCTGCACCAGCTCACTGGCCTGTTGTTCGCGATGTGAGTCACGCGCCCGCTCAAGCTTTTCGGACGCCAGCATGAGTACGGCCGTATCGCGTAGCTGTTCCATTAACTCCTGGTTGTTATCCAGTTGCCGCTGTATCGCGATGCGCAGTGGCTGAATTTCCTGCTTGCGTTCCCGCGTGACCGTTTCCTCCGCACCGTCGCTGAGTAACCTGACGACTTCTTCGTGTCCGCCGGTTTGTATGAAAACAATATCTTCCCTGTTGATACCCGTGCGTTGGGAAATATTGTCGGCGATTGACCGCGCCTCCGTTTTAGAGAACCGGTCGAGCTTATTCAAGGCAATGATAATGGGCTTGTCAATGGTAAGCAGGCGTTGTAGCTGCTCCATCTGGCTGCGCGTTATATCGCTGTCACAAAGATATACGACCAGGTGAGCGCGGCGCGCCTCTTCGAGAATTTCCGGGCTATCGTCAAGGTTAAAGCCGGGCAGGTCCGCGATCATCACCGAATCACCGGAGTCAGCCCGCCAACGGTAATGGGCCACATGCCGGGTTGTTCCTCCACGCGGGTCACTTTCAAGGTTGGCTTTCGGCAGCAGCGCTTTGACTAGGCTGCTTTTACCCGTGCTGATTTCTCCAAAGATGGCGATAAATACTTCGCCATTTTGCTTTCGGCGTTGTTGTTCCCGGATTTCCTCAACGGCCGAACTGACGTCAATGCCGGCATTAGCAGACTCCAGCAGTTCCTCCTGCAGGGATTCCGCATTCAGTTCACGGGTTGGCCCGGAGGCCTTCTTGCGAGACGGTTTGAGCCATTGCCAGGTAAACCAAAGCGTCGCGCTGGAGATCAGTACAAGCATGAGCGCGTAGCCCACCTGTATCCACAATGGTGCTTCACCCAGGCGCTGCCAGACGGACATTGCCGTGTCGGTAGCCAGCAACAGCAGAAACAGGGTTACAACAGCAACCAGCAGCACGGCAATAATTAAAAGCAAGCGAACGCGCATAAATGATCTCCCTGAACCCCTGCATTTTAGAAACTCCAATGGGTTTCAGCCAGTGGCAAAAGTATGCCCCTGCGAAATCTGCAGGTCGATAGGTGCTTGGTTTATTGGCGCGGCCCAAAGTACAATCAGCGGTCTGCCGAACGAAAGACCAGAATCACAGATGCTTGAAGCTTACATCAAAGAGCGATCGCTCAAAGAACTCGAAACCCGGATACCCGAAGGCAGGCAAGAGGTAAAGGCTGCCCTGGAGGCCATGGCCGATGACGGGCCATCCAACCCGCACCTGGCGCTCATGCTGGCGCACTGCCACCGGCTCGATGGAGACCTGGCAGAGGCCAAAAAGATACTTGACGGCATGCTTGCGGATGGCGCAAGGGACGTTTCCGTCAAGCTCGAACTGGCGCAGGTACTGCATGCGCAGGGCGACATCGAATCTGCGATAAGGCTGTTGACTGAAGCGACGAATGCACGTCCCGAATTGGTGGATAACTGGCTGTTGTTAAGAGATTACCTGCAACAGGATGGACAGGATCAGGCCAGTGCGGATGCGATGGCGCAATACGAAATGATCAAGGCCTTCAATGATCACCTTAAAACGGCAGAAAAAGCGTTTTTCAGCGCGGAGTTTGTCCGGGCCGACAATATTTGCCGGAAACTGCTCGAGAAAGTGCCAGGGGAAGTCAGGGTGCTGCGGTTGCTTGCCCGGCTTGCCACGGAATTCCGCCATTTCGAAATCAGCCAGTCAATACTGGAAAAATGCGTCCAGGTCCGGCCGGCGGACACGGCACTGGGTTTTGACTATGCGCGTTCCCTGCTCGACTGTAAGCAGTTCCGGGCTGCATTGGAGCAGTGCAACAAGTTGATCGAGTTGGCGCCAGGGGAAATTGACAGCTATGGTCTGAAAGCGGAAATCCTTTTCAACCTGGGTCGCTACGAGGAAGCCGCAGATATATTTCGTGAACTGTCGCTGGTACTGGCAAAACCCGAACCTTACCTGGTGCAGCTTGGTAAGGTGCTGACGACCATGGGTAAGACCAGCGAGGCCATTGACTGTTTTCAGCGCGCAGTAGCAGCTGAGCCGGCCCTTGGCCAGGCGCACTGGGAATTGGCCAGCCTCAAGACATACCGCTTTTCCGATGATGAGGTGGCCTCAATGAGGCAAGTTCTGGCTGAGGGTGAGTTGACGGCCATCAACATGGTGTTGATCGAGTTCGCCCTGGGTAAGGCCTTAGAGGATGCTGGGCAGTACGCCGAAAGTTTCGAACACTACCAGTCTGCCAACAAGGGTTATTCAAAAATTCTGCCTTACCGGCACGCCGGTAACAATGCGATGCTGAAGTCATTCTTCAATGATTCCTATTTTGCCGGTCCGAGAGCATCCGGTAGCGACTCGAAAGCGCCAGTCTTCATTGTCGGGTTACCACGTAGCGGCTCGACGCTCATCGAGCAGATTATTACCAGTCATAGCCAGGTTGACGCGACCGGAGAACTGACCGGAATTACCTCCATTGTCCGCCAGTTGAATGCTTCGACGTTACCTGGCAAAGGGCAGTATCCACAATCGCTGACAAACCTCAACGACGGCCAGCTTCGGGAAATGGCGCGGCAATACCTGGACGAGGCACGGCCTTACGGAAATGGAGCCGAATACTTCGTGGACAAAGCGCCTGACAATTTCAACCATATCGGATTGATCAAGACCCTGTTTCCCCACGCTAAAATCATTGATGTGCGGCGTAATCCGATGGCCAGTGGCTGGAGCATGTTCAGACACTTTTTTGCTGACAGCTTTTTGTTTTCCTACGACCTGGTCAACATTGGTAAGTATTACAATGAGTACGTGGACCTGATGGAACATTGGCACAGCGTTTTACCTGGACAGATAATGACCATCAGCTACGAAGACCTGGTCGGCGACCTGGCCGGACACGTCGACAGGATACTGCAATATTGTGGTCTCGATTTTGAAGAGCAATGCGTGGACTTCCATTTGAGCAAGCGCGCGGTCGCAACCCCCAGCTCAGAACAGGTCCGCCAGCCAATTTATGCTGATGCGCTTGAGCACTGGAAAAACTATGAGCAATTCCTGTCACCGCTCAAGCAAACCCTCAGTCAGGTGAAATAGGGAATCCCCCTGCAGGTGACCGGCAATGAGTAAGAAGCGGAGGAAGGGCAGTAAGAAGACGCATCGGACTGCCAGGCCCACGCGACGCCTTTCCCCCCAGCAAAGCATGCAGTTACAGCAAGCAGTTCGGGCTCATTCTGCGGGAAACCTTGCGGTGGCGGAAAATGCGTATCGGGCCCTGATTGCGGAGAAGATCAGAACGCCCGACATTTATTGCAAATTGGCCGCCGTCTGCGCACAGTCTGGACGTCGTGCTGAGGCCGTGAAGCTGTGGAAACTGGCGCTGGCTATCGACCCCAGGTTTCTTGAAGCGAGAATGAACCTGGCCGATAGCTACCAGTTGAGTGGGCAATTGGAACGTGCCGAAAAACTCTATCGCCGTATCATAGCCGATAATCGCCAGTTATTCGTGGCAAAGTATATGCTTGCTAACCTACTGAAATCAAAAGGAGAGTTTAAAGAGGCGGGTGAATACTATGCGCAGGTGATGGAGCAACAGCCCAACTATACCCAGGCACATTTTTCCTACGCCCAGATTCATAAATACCGGGACAGGGACGATCCGCACATCAATCAAATGCTTGCTCTGTCCCGCTCGACTGAGCTGAACTCTGAGAGCCGGACACAGCTGGCCTTTGCGCTGGCAAAAGCGTTCGAAAATCTCGGTGACTACGTTGCGGCGTTTGAACACCTGAAAACAGGCAACGACCTGCGCAAGGCCGGGTTTGCTTATGATATCGAAAGCGACAGGGCCCTCATCGAGAGTATTATCCGCTGCTTCAGTCGTGATGCAATGTCGCGGGTCAGGGTGCCAAGCGAAGACTCCAGGCGGCCGATATTTATCGTCGGTATGCCACGCTCGGGAACTTCACTGGTTGAAAAAATCATTGCCAGCCATTCCGATGTTTACGGAGCCGGTGAACTGGAATATATTTTCGCGCTGGGAACCCGCCTGTTTCTCAAAAGATCGGCCGATTTTCAGTTTGGAGACCTGGAAACCTACCCCCAAAGCGCGTTCGAGGAATTCGGCCGGACCTACCTGGCGCAAATTCGCGCCTTGAATGACAAGGCCGGGCGCGTCACTGACAAAATGCCATTCAACATGATGATGGCCGGCCTGATCAGGCTCGTATTGCCAAACGCCAGGATCATCCACTGTGTCAGGGACGCCAGGGACACCTGCCTGTCAATTTACAAGCAGAACTTCACCACTGGCAATTACCGTTTTGCCTATGATCTGAAAACCATCGCGCAATTTCACAACGAGTACGAGAAACTGATGCGCCATTGGCATGCTGTCATCCCCGGCGCCGTCTACGATGTGAGCTACGAGGCGCTAACCCACGACTCTGAGACAGAAATTCGTAAATTGCTGGCTGCCTGTGACCTCGACTGGCAGCAAAGTTGCCTCGATTTTGACAAAACCGAGGGTGTTGTAAGAACCGCAAGTGCCTACCAGGCACGTCAGCCCATGTATACCAGTTCGGTGCGTTTGTGGGAAAAATATCAGTCCTTCATTCAGCCAATGCTGGAAGAGTTAAAGCTGCGAGACTGATCCAATTCGCCCGGCGGCGGGCTTGAGTGCAAATACCGGTCCCAGGGTCTATCACCGGAGCCAACCCGGGAAGCTGGTCCGGTTGGCGCCTGCAATTCAAGAGTGGGATTGATTTGTAGGTTCATGGCAATTGACAGGTTTTGGCTTGACGCGGAGAGCAGCATAGGTCGGGCACCCGGTTTTATATCAGGCTGCCGCTGAGTTTGGGTTGCAGCTGAACCGAGGGGTTGTTATTCAGCATCCACTTGAGCACCTGTTCCAATTCGGCGCCATAAAATTGTTCCAGTTTCTGGTAAGTCCGCCTGCGTTTTTCAACACTGAATTTTTGGCCACTAATTTTTGCATCTTGATGGCGTCTGTCGCTGCTGGCGATGTCCATTATGCGGTCGGCTGGAATTCCCAGCTCGAGAAACTGGTTGGCTGCGGTCAGCACCTGCAACGGGTCATGAATCAACTCCTCTCCATACAAAGAGGCCATGGCGCCGGTGGGTGCGAACTTTCGCAGTCCGGCCTCGGCCTGTTCGATCTGCAGCCTCCAGAGTGTCAGGATGATATTCCAGTCAGTCATATGGATCATGGCCGAAATAGTGAGGTTGGACAAATGCGGGAAGTCGCAGCGGATCAGGTCGAACATCGCCCGGATGACGTGTTTGCCAGCTTCGCCCTTTCTCAGCGTTGACAGCAAAAAATTCCTCGCATCAGTGTAGAGCAGCAGGGATTTTGCGGGAGCGGCAATTTGTAACAGTTCAGGAATGATGTTGTTAACAGAATTAATCGGTTTGATAATCAGTTGCTCGTCCGGCCTGGCGTGTTTCTGTAAAAGCAGCAGGGCCAGCCGTGGCAGGTCACGGTAATCCAGACTGGTTGATTGCGAGCGCCATTGGAGCCGCTTGGCATTCGCCGCATCGAGCAGGATTTGCGGTTCCCGCAGGCTTATGCTGATACCTTCAACATCCAGGCAGCGAGCCAGGAAGGTCGAGGCGCAAAAAGCGGTGTGAAATATGAAGCGTGGCGGGTTGTTTGACGGGGCCTGGCTCTTTGGCTCCAACAAACCGGTCAATTCGGCCAGGGGTA
>Ga0316201_10005127_pt1 | contig 10025 bp, 9 predicted proteins | sample CS6wburrow_MG_FD_204516 | JGI IMG/M metagenome (GOLD analysis project Ga0316201, IMG submission 204516) | Coastal sediment microbial communities from Delaware Bay, Delaware, United States - CS-6 worm burrow | ecosystem: Environmental > Aquatic > Marine > Coastal > Sediment | place: USA: Delaware...
GTGGTCGAAATCGCAAACCGGCGCGGACTGGCGCCGGTGATCTTCGCTTGCGAACAGACGAGCCATAAACTTCCCCAACAAACTGACGGCCTCCGACGGGCCGCGGCCGGCCGCCACGCGCATGCGTTCCGGAACGGCCCGCGTGCCAGTGCGCAGCGCCGCGCAGCGATCGCGGCTGCCCTCTCACGCACGCCGAAGGCCGCGCCGGGAAATCAGGTGGCTGTCCCGTGATCCGAGCGATGAAGGCCTATGTCCGCCTGGTGGATCGCGGCAACCGGATTCTCGGACGGATCGTCATGTACGGAATTTTCGTGCTGATGGGGATCCTGCTGTATTCCTCGATCTCCAAGACCTTTTTCGTGCCGTCGCTCTGGACGCTGGAGATGGCCCAGTTCGCGATGGTCGCCTACTACATCCTTGGCGGTCCCTACGCGATGCAGATGGGCGCGAATGTGCGGATGGACCTGCTTTACGGCGAATGGTCGGACCGCAGGAAAAGCCAGGTCGACGCGTTCACCGTCGTCTTCCTGATCATCTACCTGGTGTTCCTGCTCTGGGGCGGCTGGGACAGCCTGATGTACTCCTTCCAGTACGGCGGCGAGCGGTCGTCTTCGGCCTGGCGCCCGTATATCTGGCCGATCAAGACGATCATGGTGACGGGCATCTTCCTGATGCTGCTTCAGGCGGTCTCGGAGCTGTTCAAGGATATCCTTCGTCTCAGGGGCCACGACATGGGCCCGAAGGATGACGAGCCGGTGCACATCGCGCCCGAAGACCTCGATGGAAGACGGCGCGGATGAGCTACGAACTGATCGCCGCGCTCATGTTCTCGACCATGATGCTGATGCTGCTGACCGGGCAGCGTGTCTTTGGCGCGATCGGTTTTGTCGCGGTGATCGCGGCATTCTTCCTTTGGGGCGACCGCGGCGGGTACGACCTCGGCTTCGCCGCCGCGATCAAGGTGATGCGCTGGTATCCGCTGCTCACCCTGCCGATGTTCATTTTCATGGGCTACGTCCTTTCGGAATCGCGGATCGCGGACGATCTTTACAGGATGTTCCACGTCTGGATGGGTGGTCTCTCGGGCGGGCTTGCCATCGGCACGATCGGGCTGATGGTCCTGATCTCGGCCATGAACGGGCTCAGCGTGGCGGGCATGGCCATCGGTGCGACCATCGCATTGCCCGAGCTTCTGAGGCGCAGCTACGACAAGCGCATGGTGACCGGCGTCATTCAGGCGGGTTCGTCGCTCGGCATCCTCGTGCCCCCTTCGGTGGTCCTCGTGCTTTATGCGATGATCGCGCGGCAACCGGTCGGCCAGCTCTGGCTGGCCGGGGTTGTCCCCGGTCTGATGATGGCGGCGCTGTTCGTCATCTACATCGCGATCCGCTGCCGCCTGAACCCGGCGCTCGGCCCGGTGATGAGCGCGGAGGAACGCGCCGAAATCACCTGGAGCGAGAAGATCCGGCTGCTTGGCGCGGGGCTCCTGCCGCTCGGTATCTTCGCGGTGATGATGGTGCCTTTCGTGAACGGCTGGACATCGCTCGTGGAAAGCTCGGCCCTCGGCGCCATCGCGGCCTTCCTCGCGGCGGTCCTGAAGCGGCGGATGACATGGCAGGTGTTCGAAACCTCGGTCAGGCAAACGCTCGGCATCACCTGCATGTTCATGTGGATCATCCTTGCCGCGCTGGCGTTTGGCGCCGTTTTCGACGGTCTGGGTGCGGTCAAGGCCATCGAGAACCTGTTCACGGTCCAGCTTGGGCTGAACCCGTGGGTCATCCTGATCCTGATGCAGCTCAGTTTCCTGGTCATGGGCACCTTCCTGGACGACACCGCCATGCTGGTGATTGTCGCGCCGCTTTACGTGCCGCTGGTCGGCGCGCTCGGCTTCGACCTGATCTGGTACGGGGTGCTTTACACGATCACCTGCCAGATCGCCTACATGACCCCGCCCTTCGGGTATAACCTGTTCCTGATGCGGGCGATGGCGCCGCCCGAAATCACTATTGGCGATATCTATCGGTCCATCATACCCTTCGTGGGCGTGATGGCCGTCGCACTGGGGTTGGTGATGGTGTTTCCCGAAATCGCATTGTGGCTTCCGGGTATCGTTTACGGAAATTGAGCACCAAGAGAAGATCAGCCGGGGCAACCGGCGCTGAATTCAGTTCGACCAACAGGAGAGAATAAATGACCACTTCAAGACGCAGATTCCTGAAAGGCGCCGCGCTGGCCGCCCCGGCTACGCTGGCAGCGCCCGCAATCGTACACGCACAGCAGCCCATCCGCTGGCGCTTCCAGACCTATGCGGGCGGCGCACTGGGCGAGCACGTGACCAAGCCCGCCATCGACTACATCAACGCAAACGCCAACGGCGAGCTGGAGATCGAACTGTTCTTCGCCGACCAGATCGTGCCCACGGGCGAGCTGTTCCAGGCGCTTCAGCGCGGGACCATCGACGGCGTCCATTCGGACGATGACTCCATGGCCTCTCCGACACCGCTGCGCGTGTTCGGCGGCTACTTCCCGTTCGCGACCAAGCACATCCTCGATGTGCCGGTGCTGTTCAACCAGTACGGCCTGGCCGATATCTGGCGCGAGGAATACGCGAAGGTCGGCGTTCAGTGGCTGTCGGCCGCGGGTCAGGACCCGTGCAACTTCAACACCAAGAAGGAGATCACCTCGATCGCCGACCTCGACGGGCTGAAGCTTTATACCTTCCCGACGGCGGGCCGCTTCCTTGCGCAGTTCGGCGTGGTGCCCGTGAACATTCCCTACGAGGACGCCGAGGTCGCCGTGCAGACCGGCGAGCTTGACGGCATGGCGTGGTCGGGGATCACCGAGGATTACACCGTCGGCTGGGCCGACGTGACCGACTACTTCCTGACCAACAACATCTCGGGTGCGTGGATCGGGTCGTGGTTCGCCAACCAGGAGCGGTGGAACGAGTTGCCCGATCACCTCAAATCGGTCGTGATGGCCGGGATCGAGGCCGGGCACACCTATCGCAACCAGTGGTACTGGGGCGGCGAAGCGGCGCTGCGCGCCAATGGCGACAAGCTGGAACTGCGTTCGGTGCCGCCGTCGGAATGGGCAGAGGTCGAGAACGCGGCCAAGGTGTTCTGGGACGAGATCGCGCAGGAAGGCGAAGTGCACGAGCGGATCGTGGGCATCTTCCGGGAATACAACAGCGTCATCAACCAGGCTGGCGTTCCCTACAACTTCGAATAAAGCAAGACTTGGGCGACCCCTTCCAAGGGGGTCGCCCGCAAGACCGGGGAGAACAGTTTCATGACCGCCAACCTGACTTTCGACGCCTTGCAGGAAGCCGCCGGGGATGGCGCGCTCGATACCGTCCTCGTTTGCATGGTCGACATGCAGGGCAGGCTGATGGGCAAGCGGTTCCATGTCTCGAACTTCATCGCGCACGCGCACGAAGAAACGCATTGCTGCAATTACCTGCTGGCCACCGATATCGAGATGGCCACGCCGGACGGCTATGCCTCGACAAGCTGGGAGTCGGGCTACGGCGACTACGTGATGCGCCCGGACCTCTCGACGCTTCGCCGCGTGCCATGGCTGGAGGGTACCGCGATGGTGCTGTGCGATCTTATCGACCATCACACGCACGAACCCGTGCCCCATTCGCCGCGGCAGGTCCTCAAGTCGCAGGTCGCACGCGCCAATAAGCTCGGTTTCAAACCGATGATGGCGACCGAGCTCGAATTCTTCCTCTTCGAGGCCAGCTTCGACGAGATCCGGCGCGGCGGCTTCCGCAATCTCGCGCCGATTTCCGGGTATAACGAAGACTACCACATCCTGCAGACCTCCAAGGAAGAGCACGTGATGCGCCCCGTGCGGAACCTGCTCGTCGCGGCCGGCGTGCCGGTCGAGAACTCGAAGGGCGAGGCCGAGACGGGACAGGAAGAACTCAACATCCGCTATGCCGACGCCGTGCTTGCCGCGGATCACCACGTCATCGCCAAGCAGGCCGTCAAGGAGATCGCCGACAGCCGGGGTCACGCCGCCAGCTTCATCGCCAAGTGGCGCCACGACAAGGTCGGCTCTGCCGCCCATATCCACCAGTCCCTTGCGGACGGTGCGGGCGGGAACGCCTTTTACGACGGCGCCGCGGATCTGGCGATGTCGGCGACGATGCGGGCCTATGTCGCCGGGCTGCTGAAATATTCGCCCGACATCACCTTCTTCATGGCGCCCTATGTGAACAGCTACAAACGCTTCCTGCCGGGGACCTTCGCGCCGACCAAGATCGCCTGGTCGGTCGACAACCGCACCGCCGCCTACCGGCTGGTGGGCGATGGCACCAGGGGCGTGCGGATCGAATGCCGGATGCCCGGGTCCGACATCAACCCCTACCTGGCCTGTGCGGGGCAGCTTGCGGCCGGTCTGTCGGGCATCGAGGAAGGGCTCGACCTGCCGCCGCCCGCAAGCGGCGATGTCTACGGCATGGACGAGATTGCGGAATTTCCGCACACGCTCCGCGCGGCGACGGAGACCCTGCGCAACTCGGCCATGCTGCGCGCGCAGATGGGCGACTGGGTGGTCGATCACTACACCCGCGCGGCCGAGGTCGAACAGGAAGCCTTCGACGCCGTCGTGACCGATTACGAGATCGCCCGCGGGTTCGAAAGGGCATGACAGTGGCAACCATCGACCTCATTTCGCCCATTGACGGTTCCGTCTACCTTACCCGAGAGGTGATGGGCCGGACCGCGGCCTTCGCAGCCGCGCAACAGACGCGTGCCGCGCAGGCCGAATGGGCCGCGCGCCCGCTGCACGACCGCATCGAACGCGTCGTCGAGGCCAACCGCATCGTCGGCGAAACGACCGACCGGATGGCGGTGGAGCTGGCTCACCAGATGGGCCGCCCGGTCCGCTATGGCGGCGAATACGGCGGCTTCTCGGAACGCGTGACCTACATGGCCGGGATCGCCCGCGAGGCCCTCGCGCCGGACGAGATCGAAGACAGCGCCACGTTCCGGCGGCTGATCAAGCGTGTGCCCTGGGGCACCGTCCTGGTCGTCGCGCCGTGGAACTATCCCTACATGACCGCGATCAACACGATTGCGCCCGCCCTGATCGCCGGCAACGCGGTCATCCTCAAACACGCCCGCCAAACCCTGCAGGTGGGCGAGCGGCTGGCAGAGGCGTTCCACGCCGCGGGCGTGCCCGAGGCGGTGATGCGGAACGTCGTGCTGGATCACGACACGACCACCGCCCTGATCGCCGAACGCCAGGTGGATTTCGTCAACTTCACCGGCTCCGTCGGCGGGGGGCAGGCGATGGAGCGTGCCGCCGCCGGCACCTTCGTTCCGGTGTCCACCGAACTTGGCGGCAAGGACCCGGGATATGTCCGGGCCGATGCCGATCTCGACGCCGCGGTCGACACGCTCATGGACGGGGCGATGTTCAACAGCGGCCAGTGCTGCTGCGGGATCGAGCGCATCTATGTCGACCGGACCCTTTATGACGCCTTCGTCGAAAAGGCGGCAGCCTGGGCCGATGCGCAGGTCCTCGGCAATCCGCTCGACCCCGACACCACGATGGGGCCGATGGCGAACATACGTTTCGCGCGGGAAGTGCGCACGCAGATCGAAGAGGCCGTCGCCGGCGGCGCGACCGCGCATGTGCCCGCGATGCCCGCCGATGACGGAACCGGCACTTACCTGACCCCGCAGGTCCTGACCGCCGTCACCCATGACATGCGGGTGATGCGCGACGAAAGCTTCGGGCCTGTCGTCGGGATCATGCCCGTCGAAAACGACGACGAGGCCGTGCGCCTGATGAACGACAGCCGTTTCGGCCTGACCGCCAGCGTCTGGACCCGGGACGCTGCCGTGGCCGAAGCCATCGGCGACCGGCTGGAAACCGGCACGGTCTTCATGAACCGCTGCGACTACCTCGATCCGGCGCTCTGCTGGACCGGCTGCAAGGATACCGGCCGGGGCGCCGGGCTGTCGCATCTGGGCTACCAGGCGCTCACCCGTCCGAAATCCTATCACCTGCGAAAGGCCTGACATGACGCTCACCGGGAATTGGAGTTATCCGACCGCCATCCGTTTCGGGGCCGGCCGGATTGCAGAGATCGGTGGCGCATGCATGTCCGCCGGGATCCGGCGCCCGCTTCTGGTCACCGACCGCGGCCTTGCCGGGATGGAGATCACCACGCGGACCCTGGAACTGCTGGAAACGGAGGGCATGGGCCGCGCCGTCTTTTCCGCCGTCGACCCGAACCCGAGCGGGGAAAACCTGATCGACGGGCTGCACATGTACCGCGAAGGCGGGTTCGACGGGGTGATCGCCTTTGGCGGCGGCTCGGCGCTGGACCTGGGCAAGTGCATCGCCTTCATGGCCGGCCAGACCCGCCCGGTCTGGGATTTCGAGGACGTCGACGATTGGTGGACCCGCGCCGACCAGGCGGGCATACACCCGATCGTCGCGGTGCCGACCACCGCCGGAACCGGCTCGGAAGTGGGGCGTGCGGGCGTTTTGACCAACATCGCGACGAACGAGAAAAAGATCATCTTCCACCCGAAAATGCTGCCATCGGTCGTCATCTGCGATCCGGAACTCACCGTGGGGATGCCCCGGCACATCACGGCGGGCACCGGGCTCGATGCGTTCGCCCATTGCGTCGAGGCGTATTCGTCGCCGCACTTCCACCCGATGAGCCAGGGCATCGCCCTCGAGGGCATGCGGCTGGTCAAGCAGTACCTGCCGCGCGCCTATGCGGACGGCACCGACATCGAGGCGCGCGCCAACATGATGAGCGCCGCGGCCATGGGGGCGACGGCATTCCAGAAGGGGCTCGGTGCCATTCACGCCCTGTCGCACCCGATCGGCGCCGTGCACCATACCCACCATGGCACGACCAATGCCGTGTGCATGCCCGAAGTGCTGAAGTTCAACGCGCCGGCGATCGCAGAGCGGTTCGATTCGGTGGCGGCCTATCTCGGGATCGCGGGCGGGTTCGACGGGTTCCGGGGTTTCGTCGACGATCTGAACCGGACGCTTGGCATCCCGAGGACGTTGAGCGACCTCGGCGTCTCTGACCCAGATATCGACGCGCTTGTCGCATCCGCACTCAGGGATCCCTCGGTCGGGGGCAATCCGGTCGAAATGACGGCCGATAACACCAAGGCACTGCTCGAGGCGTTGCTCTGAGGCCCGGCCGTCGCCCCGCTATTTGTTGGGACGTGTCGTGGTGCGATCCGTTCTGGAGATGAAATGCCGCGCGGCGGTAGGGGAATACGGCTCAACAGAGCTACAGGACCCCAATTTCGCAATCTGCTGTCCCTTGATGCGCGGATAAACGCACAAAGGCCGAACGGCAATCAGGACTCTCGCGTAACAGTAAACCTAGCCGGGGGCAGCACTAAATGAGCAGGACAGCAATCGACCAGGAAGACGGCATCGGCGTGGCCGTCAACGGCACGTCGAACAGCGACCAGAAGATCACGCTGAGCCATGACAAGGCGCTTCAGAGCATTTTCGGCACCAATGATCCCGACCTTGCGCGCGGGCTGATGCAGCACTGCCTGAAGGTGTTGAAGTCCGATGAAGCCAGCGACGACCTTCCCGGTCACGACGAGCGGTTGTTCATGCTCACATCCGTCGCGGAAATCAAACCCCGCGATACGTTCGAGCGCATGCTGTCGATCCAGATGGCGGCGACCCATGTTGCTCTGATCCGCGCAGGCCGCTGGCTGGCTCATGCCGAGAACGTCGCCCAGGTTCAGGCGCATTATTCCGGGTACACCAAGCTGGCGCGATCCTTCGCCGCACAGATGGAGACGCTTCGCAAAAACCGCAACGGCGGAAAGCAGACGGTCACCGTGCACCACGTCAATGTCGCAGATGGCGGACAGGCCATTGTCGGGCCCGTCGCAGCCGGGGGGAGGGCCGACGATGAAAGATGACGTGAACCCCATGGACAGGGCCCACGCCGCCCCCAGATGCACCGCAACCGCCAAGCGCACCGGCGCGCGCTGCAAGGGCCCGGCAGTCGCTGGCTGGGCCGTGTGCCGCATGCACGGTGCCGGGGCGGGCATTCGCAAGGACCGACCCACCCGTCCTGGAAACACGGCATGCGATCCCGTCAGTGGGTCGCGGAACGCCGCAGGCTCAACGAAATGGTACGAGAGGCGCGTGAAAGGTAACACACTTTGATGGTGTCCCGCCGGAAAGGAGGAAGAGAAAGGCACCTTCTGTCAAAGGCCTCTTATGAAGACTTCACCTTTTCAGAAGATTGTTCGACCAAATGGAAGCAAAAAAGGTGATCAGCCCCTGCTTGAACCCCTTGCCGAGGCCACGGTCGCGGCGGGACCTGTCCAGGACGCGGATCGGTGTGTCGTCGGCATGGAGGACCGGAGCGGCCATGACCTCGGCCTCGATCCTGTCGATGATCGGCGCTAGCACCTTCATGGCCCGCCCGCACCAGTCCAGCAGCGTGCTGTCCGGCACGTCCGCGCCCATGCGCGCGTAGATCTCGTTGAGGCGATAGAGTGGGACATGGTCATCGAACTTGGAGACCAGCACATGCGCCAGCAAACCCGGCCCGGCCATGCTGCCGGGGATCGGGCGGCTCGGGGCGGCGGGCTGCACCATCCGCTCGCAGCGGCGGCAGGACTTCTTCACTCGCGCGATCTGGATCACCTTCATCTGCGCGGCGACCATGTCGAGCAACTCGCTCACATCCTCGCCGACAACGCGAAGGTCGCCACCGCAATCCGGGCAGCAGGTGCCGGGATCGAGCTCACGGCGCTCACGCGGGGTCCCGTCGGATACCCGCCTCGGCAGGGCAGGTGACTTCTGATGTCGGCTTCGTTGAATTAGTTGGCAATACCCGCGCGAGGGTCCTGTTCCCCTCGCCAGAGCTGGAGAGTGATTTCGACATACTGGAATTGACGCGCTGAGGCGAACTTTGGGTGGGGCCAGACCAAGGACTGCTCTTCGACAACCATCCTGCGGCCGTCCTTCCAAGGCGTCATGGCCCAGCATCAGGTCCCGTCTGTGATACATCATGGCAGGGCTGCGGTTCAAGCGGGATACAGATCAGCGGCCAAAATCGCATGGCCGCCGCTTTGCTTCGAACCTGCCTTGGCCCGGCCGGATCAGTGCTACAGGTGTGTTGGCGTCTTCCGACCACCTGCGCGGCTCAATCGGGTTTTCTCCAAAACTCCCCTTGTGAGCCCTAGGGGCGCCAGTCGAGAATCTGGCCCTCAGGCCAGTCGAACTTCAGCCGCATCTCGATGAGTTCGGTTTCGCCCGGACCGACATCTAACATCCAGGCATGGACGCCGCGGCGGTCGTCAACATCGCGCGCGTCGGGCTCTGGAACCATCGTGATCCTAAGCCCCAGATCCTCCTGCTCCGCAAAGGGCGTCGCATAGAGCAGGCGCACCGTCTCGGCCTCATCCGAGGTGTTCTCTACCCCGAAGGCAATCTCGCGCTCCTGCGTGCTCTCGGTGGTGAAGATGCCCCGGTCCCCCTCGGCGAGCGAGCGGTCGATCCATTCAAGTCGCAGGTGGTCAATCGGCCCGAAGCCTACCTCCGCCTCTGCTCCGGCCGCTATCAGCGGCAGCCAGTCTTCGCCGATCAGAGCCCCGTCCCGATAGAAGCGGGCCATGCCGGATAGCAGGGGCTCGCCGCTCTCATTTTCGACCGTTGCGACCAGGAAGGCAGTCCGATCATGACGCGGGATCGCTCGAGCTTCCGTCTCGGTCTGTAGAGCGATTGGGTCGAAGGGCAGGACCGCCTCACCCGTTTCGTCGAGGCTCACCGGTTCGCCGTAGACGTAGCGGAGCGAAAGGCCTTCGGTCTCCAGAGAAGCGCGATCGTCGATGATCATGGGCTCCACCATCGGCGCGGGCGCGGTCTCCGCCACCTCGAAGTCGGCGGCGCCGAGCTGGGATCGCTCGGCGGACCGGACAGGGGCGGGCTCGACAATCCGGGCGGGAGAGGGCGAAAGCGTCGTGGGCACGCGCTGGCGGCTCGGTTCGGCC
>Ga0316201_10005129_pt1 | contig 10024 bp, 20 predicted proteins | sample CS6wburrow_MG_FD_204516 | JGI IMG/M metagenome (GOLD analysis project Ga0316201, IMG submission 204516) | Coastal sediment microbial communities from Delaware Bay, Delaware, United States - CS-6 worm burrow | ecosystem: Environmental > Aquatic > Marine > Coastal > Sediment | place: USA...
AGTAATACGACGCTGACCCCGCTCGTCGCGAACTATAAAGTAAACCACACCGAGTACCAGCAGCAGAATGAACAAGGTGGCCGGTATACTCAATTGACCTGTGTTGACCAGCTCAAGCGTTCCCGCAATGGCGCGTGGCAGACCGGCCACGATACCTGCGAAAATGATTAATGAAATACCATTGCCCACACCACGCTCTGTAATCTGTTCGCCGAGCCACATCAAAAACAATGTACCGGCTGTCAAGGTCACCACTGCCGTGAATATGAACCCGTATCCTGGTGCAAATACCATGGAACCCTGGCTCTGCAATGCAAATGCGACACTACCGGCCTGAAATGCCGCCAGAAACACGGTAAATATACGTGTGTACTGGGTGATTTTTTGCCGACCGCTCGAACCTTCTTTCTTTAACTGTTGCAACTGCGGTACCGCACTGCTCATCAACTGCATAATAATTGACGCAGAAATATACGGCATTACACCCAGGGCGAACAACGACATACGTTCCAGGGCGCCACCAGTGAACAGGTTGAATACATCAACAATGGTTCCCTGCTGTGAATCCATAAACTGCAGCAATGCTTGCGGATTTACACCCGGTACCGGAATAAAAGTACCGATGCGATACACAATCAGAGCGGCTAACACGAACAGCAAACGCTGACGCAACTCGGTCAACCGACCGATACCACCCAGTGTATCCGCTACTTGTGAGGGCGTTTTCGCCATTATTCGACCTTTCCGCCCGCCGCTTCGATCGCAGCTTGTGCGCCTTTGGTGACATTCAGGCCTTTGAGCGTTACCGCTCGGCCGACTTCACCGGTGTTAATAACTTTGACCTTTTTTGTATCATGCTTAACGATACCAGCCTTCTTCAGGGTCTCGATATCAATCACATCAGCATCCATGGCGGCAATATGATACAAACGAACTTCTGCCTTGTAGCGTGCCGTTAACGACGCGAAGCCGCGTTTCGGCAGTCGACGCTGTAACGGCATCTGACCACCTTCAAAGCCGACCTTGTGAAAACCACCGGAACGGGACTTCTGACCCTTATGACCACGGCCGGCTGTCTTGCCATCGGTTGAGCCGATACCACGACCTACGCGTTTGCGGTTTTTTTTACTGCCTTCAGCCGGGCTGATTGTATTCAATTTCATGTTCGTACTTTCCTTTTGAACAGGCTCGCAGAAGCGGTCTAGACCTCTTCCACTCGTACCATGTAATAAACCTTGTTAACCATGCCGCGAACAGAAGGAGTATCCTCCAACGTTACGGTCTGGTGCATGCGTTTGAGACCAAGGCCGCGTACGCACTCCCTGTGTTTGGGCTGTGTACCGATCGGAGAGCGGACCAGCGTCACATTTATCTGTTGTTTCTTAGCCATCATTTTGCTCAACTATGGTTTGCCATAATTTCTTCAACTGACTTGCCACGTTTGGCTGCAATTGATTCCGGGTTAGCCATTGACTTCAGGCCCTTGATGGTTGCCCTGACCAGGTTGACGGGGGTGTTGGAACCGACACTTTTTGCCAGTACGTTACGAACACCGACCGTTTCCAGGACAGCACGCATCGCGCCACCGGCAATTACGCCAGTACCTTCCGATGCGGGTTGCATGTAGATTCTGGATCCACTATGACTGGCTTTCACCGGGTGCCACAAAGTGCCTTCCTTCAGGTCAATCGTAACCATGTCACGACGAGCCTTTTCCATTGATTTCTGGATTGCAATAGGAACTTCCTTGGCTTTTCCATAGCCAAATCCGACCTTGCCATTGCCATCACCAACCACACTCAAGGCCGTAAAGCCGAACACACGTCCGCCCTTAACAACCTTGGCAACACGATTGACGGCTACCAGCTTTTCGAGCATCCCGTCGCCGTTATCTTTGTCCATTCTCGACATTTTTATACCTGCTTTCCTGATTCAGTTCTGGAGCGAATTAAAATTTCAGCCCGCTTTCGCGTGCCGCTTCTGCCAACTCTGCAACCCTACCGTGATAACGATAGCCAGAACGGTCGAATGCCACATCCGATACACCTGCAGCTACCGCTCTTTCCGCCACTGCCTTGCCTACGGCCTTGGCAGCGTCCTTGTTACTGGTGCTGGTCAGTTCTGTACGCAGATCCTTTTGTACTGTCGACGCTGCTGCAATAACACTGCCACCTTCGGCTGCAATAACCTGTGCATAAATATGACGTCCACTGCGGTGCACCGTCAAACGGGGCACACCCAAACGACGAATGTGTGAGCGTGTCTTTTTCGCTCTGCGCAAACGTGCTGTTTTCTTATCCATTACTCTTTCCTCTTAGGCAAGCCGGGCCAAATTAATAAACATTAAGCCTTCTTGGCTTCCTTCCTGACAACGCGCTCATCGGCATAACGCACACCCTTACCCTTGTAAGGCTCAGGTGGCCGGTATGAACGTATTTCTGCTGCAACCTGACCGACTTTCTGTTTGTCGCATCCGCTTACAATAATTTCCGTTTGTGAAGGTGTTTCAATCGTAATACCTTCAGGCGCACTGTATTCAACCGGGTGGGAAAACCCCAGGGCCAGGTTGAGCTTACTGCCTTGAAGTTGCGCACGATACCCAACACCAACCAGCTGTAATTTCTTTTGAAAACCGGTGCTCACACCGGTCACCATGTTACCGATCAGCGCCCGGAATGTACCCGCCATGGCCATATTCTTGTCGCTATCCGGTTGAACCAGGTACTGGCCGTCATTCTCATCCAGTGAAATACCCGGGTGCAGATCCAATGCTAGCTTACCCTTGGGTCCTTTTACATTCAGCTGCGAACCACTGATGTTGAGGTCAACACCTGCAGGCAGACTGATCGGATTCTTGGCTACGCGTGACATAATGGTCTCCTAAATTTCAACAGGCCCTAGGCCACGTAACAAATAAGTTCGCCACCATGACCGGCAGCGCGTGCAGCAGCATCGGTCATAAAGCCGCGCGAAGTACTGACAATGACAATACCCAGACCATCCAGTACACGTGGTAATTCATCTTTACCACGATACACACGAAGACCGGGGCGACTCGCACGTTTCAGACTGTCGATAACACCACGTCCCTCAAAGTACTTAAGCGTAACTTCGAGATTTGGTTTACCGTTGTTGTCATCCACACGGAAGTCGGTGATGTAGCCTTCGTCCTTCAGGACGGCCGCTATACCTGCCTTGACTTTCGAGTTCGGCATGCTCACCGTCACTTTGTTCGTAGACTGCGCATTCCTGATGCGTGTCAGCATGTCGGCAATCGGATCACTCATACTCATGATTAAATACCTTGTTTCAAATTAGAGCCGGCTCAAAGACCAGCCTGTTACCTGTTACCAACTGGCCTTTCTGAGCCCTGGCACATCACCACGCATAGTTGCTTCGCGTAGTTTGTTTCTGGACAGTCCAAACTTGCGGTAAAACCCGCGGGGACGACCGGTTATCTGACAGCGGTTCCGTTGCCTTACCGGGCTTGAGTCCCGCGGTAATTTTTGCAACGCAAACATTGCCTCTTGCTTCTCTTCAAACCCTACTTCCGGGTCCGCAACGATCGCTTTGAGTTCAGCACGCTTTTTGACATACTTGCCAACCAGCTTGGTGCGCTTCTTCTCACGATTGATCATGGATACTTTTGCCATGTGCTTAGTCCTTACCGTGTGTCTTTGAAGGGGAAGTTGAAGCTCTGTAACAGCGCCAGCCCTTCCGCATCGTTTCTTGCCGTCGTGGTAATGGTGATATCCATACCACGAAGTGTGTCAATCTTGTCAAAGTCAATTTCCGGGAACATGATCTGTTCGGTAATACCAAAACTGTAATTACCCCGACCGTCAAAAGACTTACGGTTCAAACCACGAAAATCCCGAATTCGCGGAATCGAAATATTGACCAGACGATCCAGGAACTCATACATGCGCTCACGGCGCAGCGTCACCTTGCAACCAACCGGCCAGCCATCGCGAATTTTGAATGCTGCAACGGATTTACGGGCAAGAATCACGATGGGCTTCTGACCTGCGATAACCGCCATGTCGCCCGTTGCATGACCCATGACTTTCTTGTCAGTAACCGCCTCACCGACACCCATATTCAAGGTGATCTTGGTGATTTTGGGCACTTCCATGATGTTCTTAAGCTCAAGCTTTTCCATCAATTGCGGAATGAGTGTTTCTTTGTACTGTGTTTGTAATCTGGACATTTTAATGTGCTCTAGATATCAACGGCTTCGCCGGTGGATTTAAAAATACGCACCTTGTTGCCGTCTTCCAGTGATTTAAAACCGACACGGTCTGCTTTCCCGGTCACCGGATTGAACATCGCCACGTTAGAAATATGGATGGGTGCTTCACGTTCAACAATTCCACCTGGCTTGTTACGACCAGGATCCGGTTTTGTATGGCGCTTGACCATGTTCACATTTTCAACAAGCAGGCGTTCGGTATCCAGTACCTGGAGCACATGCCCCCGCGTGCCTTTGCTGCGACCTGTTGTGACGATGACCTCATCACCCTTGTGTATGCGTTTCATATTCTGCTCCTCCCGCTCAAAGCACTTCAGGTGCCAGCGAGACAATCTTCATGAACCGTTCCGAGCGTAATTCACGCGTTACCGGTCCAAAAATACGGGTACCGATTGGCTCAAGTTTCGGACTCAGCAGCACAGCTGCATTTCCGTCAAACCGGATCAAGGAACCATCACTGCGGCGCACACCACTCCTGGTACGCACAACAACAGCATCGTATACCTCACCTTTCTTGACTTTACCGCGCGGAATGGCATCTTTGACGGTGACCTTGATAATGTCACCGATACGCGCATAACGCCGCTTGGAACCGCCCAGCACTTTAATACACATCACCCGACGTGCACCGCTGTTGTCTGCGGCTGTCAACATGGACTGCATCTGAATCATTTCTGTATTCTCCGGCTTTAACCGATGGTCGGGCTATTGTGCCCGTTCCAGAATCTCAATTACCCGCCAACTCTTTGATTTAGAGAGAGGACGGCACTCAGCGATTTTTACCTTATCGCCTTCTCCACAGCTGTTTTCTTCGTCGTGCGCAAGAACTTTTGTGGAGCGTTTTATGTACTTTCCATACAGCGCATGCTTGATCTGACGCTCAAGCAAAACCGTGACACTTTTGTCCATCTTGTTGCTTACAACGCGTCCGGTCTGCGTGCGCTTGATTTCCTGTGTAGTAGTCATGCTGCATTACCTTCAGTTGATTTTTCAGTCATGACCGTCTTAACCCGTGCAATATCACGGCGTACACGACGCAATTCATTGACATTGGTCATTTGACCCATTCCCTTTTGCATTCTCAGGTTGAATTGCTCCTGCAACAGGCTCTTCAGCTCATCACGCAGTTCAACGACGGTCTTGCTTTTCATTTCATCTATATTCATCACATCACCGACCTGGAAACAAAGGTGGTTTTAACCGCCAGTTTGGCAGATGCCAGGCGGAAGGCTTCACGGGCAGCTTCTTCAGAAACACCCTGGATTTCATAAAGCATACGACCGGGCTGAACCGGGGCTACCCAGTACTCAACATTGCCCTTACCCTTACCCATACGTACTTCAACCGGCTTCTTGGTAATCGGCTTATCGGGATACACACGTATCCACAATTTGCCGCCACGTTTTACATAACGGGTAATAGCACGACGTGCTGCTTCGATCTGACGTGCAGTAATAAACCCACGTGTCGTCGCTTTGAGACCATACTCACCGAAGCTGACACGGTTACCCACCTGTGCCAGGCCGCGGTTACGGCCCTTCATCTGCTTTCTGAATTTTGTTCGTTTTGGCTGCAACATCACTCAGTCTCCTAGTTGGCGCCTTTCTTGCTGCCAGATTTTTCAGGTTGGGCTGCATACAAGTCGAATATTTCGCCCTTGTAAATCCATACTTTGACGCCCAGGATGCCATAGGTAGTGGCTGCTTCAACCACCCCATAATCCACATCTGCGCGCAGGGTGTGCAAAGGCACCTGGCCTTCGCGATACCACTCGCTACGGGCAATATCAGCGCCATTCAAACGACCGGACAGTTTCACCTTGATACCCAGGGCACCCAGGCGCATGGAGTTACCAACCGCGCGTTTCATTGCGCGGCGAAACATAATACGGCGTTCCAACTGTTGCGCAATACCTTCAGCAACCAACTGGGCGTCCAGCTCCGGTTTACGAATTTCAGCAACCGATATATGCGTTGGAACACCCATGCGGGCACTCACTTCACGCCGAAGCCGCTCGATGTCTTCACCTTTCTTACCGATCACAATACCCGGCCTGGCCGTGTGTATGGTGATACGGGCAGTTTTTGCCGGACGTTCAATCTGTATACGGCTTACCGCTGCCTGTTGCAGACGCTTCTGCAGATATTCCCTGACCGCGAGGTCGGAATTCAGCATTTCTGCATATTCGCCGCGCTCAGCGTACCAAGTTGAATTCCAGTCTTTGGAAATCCCTAAGCGGATGCCAATTGGATGTACCTTTTGACCCATAATATTTGTCCCGGTCTATTCGCTGTCGGCCACAGTCAACGTGATGTGACTGGTCCGTTTCAAAATTCGTGTACCACGCCCTTTAGCGCGTGCCCTGCCTCGCTTCAACGTCGGGCCTTCATCAACCATGATGGCTGAGATGCTCAATTCGTCAATATCAGCACCATCATTGTGCTCAGCATTTGCAATGGCAGAAAGCAGTACTTTCTTCATAATGCGGGCAGCTTTTTTGGTGCTGAAAGCCAGCAGTTGCTCGGCTTTTTCAACCGGCATCCCACGTACCTGGTTCGCTACAAGGCGTACCTTTTGCGCAGAAATTCTTGCGCCTCTTAATTTTGCTGTTGCATTCATGGCTCTTACCTACTTGGCCTTGCGGTCGCCGGAATGACCTCTGAAGGTCCGGGTCTGCGCAAATTCACCGAGTTTATGTCCAATCATTTGATCATTGATCAGGATTGGTACGTGCTGCCGTCCGTTGTGAACTGCAATGGTTAAACCTACCATCTCAGGCAGAATCATCGACCGTCGTGACCAGGTCTTAATCGGACGCTTGTTATTGGTCTCAACTGAGTCTGCTACTTTCTTTGCCAGGTGATGGTCAATGAAAGGTCCTTTTTTAATCGATCTTGCCATGTTCGCTACCTGTTATTTTCCAGACCGTCGGACGATATATTTGTCCGTACGCTTATTGCTGCGAGTCTTGTATCCCTTGGTCGGAACACCCCATGGTGAAACCGGATGACGTCCACCTGACGTACGTCCTTCACCACCACCGTGCGGATGATCCACCGGATTCATGGCTACACCACGAACCGTAGGACGCACACCACGCCAGCGCTTGGCACCGGCTTTACCCAGTTTTTCCAGGTTATGTTCTGAATTCGATACTTCACCGATCGTTGCACGGCAACGTGTCGGAATCTTACGCATTTCGCCAGAACGTAACCTCAAAGTTGCATACTGACCCTCACGTGCGACCAACTGTACGGCTGCGCCGGCACTGCGAGCAAGTTGCGCGCCTTTACCCGGCTTCATTTCCACGCAATGTACGACTGTACCTACGGGGATGTTGCGCAATGGCAGGCAGTTACCCGGTTTGATGGCCGCGTCACGACCACTTTTGACCGGATCACCGGAACGTAAACCCTTGGGCGCTATGATGTACCGGCGTTCACCGTCGGTGTACAGCACCAAAGCGATATGCGCCGTGCGGTTCGGATCATGTTCAATGCGCTCAATGCGGCCTTCGATACCGTCTTTGTCACGTTTGAAGTCAATAACACGATAGTGCTTTTTATGACCGCCACCACGATGACGCGTGGTTATACGACCCGCATTATTGCGACCACCTGTACGTGATTTTTTCTCCAGCAGCGCAGCATGGGGAGCCCCCTTGTGCAAGTGATCATGCTTGATCTGCACAACACCACGGCGTCCTGGCGAAGTTGGTTTTGCCTTAATAATTGCCATAACCAAATATCCTTAAACTGATTCTCCGCCCAGGAAGTCAATAACTTGCCCTTCCTGTACGCGGACGTATGCTTTTTTCCAGTCGTTACGCTTTCCGGCACGGAGCTTGAACGTCTTGCTCTTGCCTTTAACATTAACAATGCGAACTGACTCAACATTAACCTCGAACAGCTTTTCTACAGCGTCCTTGATCTCGTTTTTATTGGAGTCGGTAGTTACCTTAAATACGTACTGGTTACTACTTTCACTGACCCGGGTTGACTTTTCAGTCACCCGTGGAGAAAGCAATACCTTGTACAAGCGTTCATTGCTCATCCCAGCCACTCCTCAATCTTCTTGACTGCATCAACAGTCATGATCACTTTATCTGCACCAACCAGGCTGACAGGATCCAGGCTTGCAACATCCAGTGCATAAACACCGGGTACGTTGCGCGATGCCAGGAACAGGTTTCCATCAACTTCTGCTGTCACGATCAGACCTTTCTCAAATCCCTGGTCCGCCAATTTTTTCAGTAGCTCGGAGGTTTTTGGTGCACTGAGCTCAATCGCATCCAGCACGATCAGCCTTTCCTGACGTACCAGTTCCGAAAGGATAGCCTGCAAAGCACTACGGTACATTTTGCGGTTAACCTTTTGGGAATGATCCTGTGGACGGGCAGCAAATGTTCTGCCACCACCACGCCATAACGGGCTGCGGATAGTACCGGCGCGTGCACGGCCTGTGCCTTTCTGTTTCCAGGGTTTACGTCCACCACCACGAACCTCGGAACGGGTTTTCTGTGCCTTTGTTCCCGCGCGTGCGCCTGCCAGATAGGCAGTCACAACCTGGTGAACAAGCGCCTCAGAAAAATCACGCCCGAAAGTGGCTTCTGATACATTAATGGCGTTTCCGCCTGCAACTGTGAGTTCCATCATCATTCTCCTCAGTGCATCTTCACGGCAGGGCGAACCGAAACCTGGCCACCTTTGGCGCCAGGAACCGCACCCTTGATCAACAAGAGATTACGTTTGGTATCAATTTGAACCACTTCCAGATTCTGGGTGGTGACACGCTCGTCACCCATGTGGCCGGCCATTTTCTTTCCCTTGAACACACGTCCCGGAGTCTGGCACATGCCAATGGAGCCCGGTGCGCGATGCGCCAGAGAATTACCGTGAGTGGCGTCCTGCATACTGAAATTGTGACGCTTTACACCACCGGCGAAACCTTTACCTTTACTGGTTCCGGTTACATCAACCATCTGGCCGGTTTCAAACTGCTCGACATTCAGTACCGCACCCGCTTCAAGGTCCGTACCTTCCTTATCATCCAGTCTCAATTCCCACAGACCTTCACCTGCTTCTACTTCAGCCTTGCTGTAGTGTCCGACCTCAGGTTTTGTCAGCAGGCCTGTGCGCTTTGTTCCCAGGGTTACCTGCAATGCACTGTATCCGTCCGTTTCCACGGTCTTGACCTGCGTCACACGGTTCGGACTGACCTCGATGACCGTCACAGGAACACTATCGCCCTGCTCGGTAAACACTCGGGTCATTCCCCGTTTGCGACCTATTAATCCAATCGTCATTGTTCTGCCTATTGTCCTGCCAATCTATCTAATGTATTCAAACCGATCAGTACAACTTGATCTGTACATCTACGCCAGCTGCAAGATCCAGCTTCATCAACGCATCCACGGTTTTATCATTGGGATCAATAATATCCATCAGGCGTTTGTGCGTACGTGTCTCATACTGATCCCGCGCATCTTTATTTACATGCGGCGATGTCAATACGGTGTAACGCTCAATACGGGTGGGCAACGGAATCGGACCACGCACCTGGGCGCCTGTCCGCTTCGCGGTTTCCACAATTTCACTGGCCGAGCGATCGATCAATCGATGATCGAATGCTTTCAGCCGGATACGGATTCTTTGATCAGCCATTTTTTTAGCTCGCTCTACTCGTCTTATTCAAAGATCTTGGCAACAACGCCAGCACCAACGGTACGGCCACCTTCGCGAATCGCGAAACGCAGACCATCTTCCATCGCAA
>Ga0316201_10005130_pt1 | contig 10023 bp, 22 predicted proteins | sample CS6wburrow_MG_FD_204516 | JGI IMG/M metagenome (GOLD analysis project Ga0316201, IMG submission 204516) | Coastal sediment microbial communities from Delaware Bay, Delaware, United States - CS-6 worm burrow | ecosystem: Environmental > Aquatic > Marine > Coastal > Sediment | place: USA...
ATCTTTTATTTTCTCTTTTAATTCTTCCTTATTCATATTCTCAGTTTTAGTTAGTTAAACAACAGCCCGCCTAGCTGTCCACACCTATTACAATTCAGAAAAAGGAGCCAAAGATAAACTTTGATACTACCCTGTAGCTACTGTAAGTTATAATTTCAGTGTCCTCATAATGAGTCTGCGCTTTTTAATCCATCCATTTAGAAAGAGTTTCTATTATAAGTTCTCTTTCTTCTTGGGTATGCAAAGTAGAGTTTAATAGAAATTCATCTAAACTACCTTTACCATTCCCTAATAATTCTTCCCTACTCCAATTATCTTTAATAGGATAAATAGTGATAGTGTTGTCTTTAGGATTTACTTTAATTTTACCATAGTTAGGGTTAGGAGAAGTATTATCAAATATTAATCTATTACCTTTATACTGTTTTACACCGCAATATTTTTTATTGTCAAACTCAACCAACACTTCAGTAATAGGATTACCTTGATTGTACATCTTAACATATTTCTCAATAAATCCTTGAGATGGTTGAGGTAATCCTAAAGAACTATCTACAGTAGCCAAAACTTCTCTATATCCTGTATCAGTTTTACAATAGTATTTGTTTTTATATTGTATTATTTCCATCCTTCTTTTCTTTTAATTCGATTAATAGTACTTACATGGACATTAAAATATAATGCTAATTCTTTAGATGATAAACCAGAATTTCTAATTTCATTTACTTGTATTTGAGTAAGTTTAGAATTACCATTTCTTTCACCGCAAGCAGATAATTTATTTTCAATAGCGTGATTTACATTTTCTCTATAAGTACACCATTCTAAATTATCTACACGATTATTCTCTTTATTTCCGTCTAAATGATTAACCTGTTTTTTATTATCAGGATTAGGAATAAAATATTCAGCTACTAACCTATGAATAGATTTAAAATAAGGTTTTGTATTTTTATAAAGAGCAACTCTGTAGTATCCTCTACCTGTAATTAAAGGTTTTAATACTCTTTCCTTTCTTGTTGCTTCATTAGCAGTTATTTTCACATTACCTAAGTTTGATACTTGATAATCTTCAAAATCTTTAATAGTTTTCCAAATTTCCATATTTATTTAATTTAAAATTATATGCAAATATAAGATAACTTTTTAAATAAAGCAACTATTTAAGCATATTATTTAGGTAATTCTTTAATCTCATCATTTGATAAGATATAGAGATGTTGAGTAAAGGTCTTTTTAAATCCTTTATAGTTTTTAAAACCTATTTCTGAATAATATAATTCATTATTCATTAATGATAAATTACTTTCTAATTCAGTAGGCAATATAACTACCTGACATTTTTCTTTTAACGTGCTCATAAGCTTTGTTTTAAGTTAATAATTAGTTTAGCACCATCTATAAAGCTGAGACTTTACGACTATACGTATGCCTCATTTAATATACACAACATTCAATGAATTTCACATTGTTTTAGTATAACTATTATAGATAGTCACGAGATAATCAGGCTTCCTAGCTCTAACAGAATTAACTGCTAAGTGTTTGCCATGTCTAACCAAAGTTAGAAAAACACACTGCACTTTTATTACTTAAATAGTAATATTGCTTCTTTGTTATCTCTTGCTGTGAACTCCTAAGTGTAGTACTATTTTAAACTATTATTTCCGCTTCTTAGGCTTGGTATTTCAACCCCTAGTTTATAGCAACAATCCAACATATCACAATACAGTTGGTACACTTGATAAGGTTATATGTCCATTTACTCAGCTTTATTAGTCCTAAGACACAATGAGCAACAACTACACTTTCCCTTATCTTTCTTTAGTGATTAATTATCTTAGTCTAACTTCCCACTTCACAAATGTCATGTAGGTATAAAGACTGTAAGAGTTCTTAGTAAGTAATTAAGTCACTAAGGTCATCGGTTTGACCTTTAATCAATAGGATAATGAATTTTTTCATACTCCTCAATTCTGTCAGCTAAATTATCAGCTTCATCAGATTCAGGAGTACCTTCTTCAGCATGCATAATGTTGTAAAGTCTTTCTAATGCTTTTTGGTACTCCTCTTCAGTTTCTATCTTATTCATAGTTATAAATTATCTTTAATAATAAACTCTTCTAAGCTGTCTGGATGAATTTGATATACGCTATCTTCATCTGTAGTTATTTCAACCCATTCATGTAAATCATTACTCTTTAGGTCAATATAATAATCATACTGCATACTCTCTTGTCCTAAATAATAAAAGTATGCACATAAAAAAATTGCAGACCCAAGACCTAATATAAGATAAACAGATGCCTCACTTCCCCCTAATTCTTCATTAATTATAACAGCTCCTACTACTATTGTTATAAATAATACTATTGAACAAATTATTAAAAATCCAAACATAATTTCTAAGTTTTAGTTAATATTAATCTTCTATATGGAATAGTCTATTTACCATCCTTTTTATAAAAGACTTTTTACCTTGATGCTCTCTCAGCCTGATATAGCTTCTAATAGCTATAATTATATTTAATATAGGTATAAGACTTGCACCTAAAAAATAAATAGGCTCTTCCTCTATATCAGATGCATATGTAGTACGGACATCTATATGCTTCCTAATCATCCTTACACATATAGTGAAAGGTATGAATATTAGTAAAAATATTATTAATAAAATCATAATAGTTAGTTTTAGTTATTCTTTCCATTGTTTAACCTCTTTTACAGGCCTTTTAAGGACTTTATTAATAAGCCCTGGAGCAACAATACCCCCATAAATTATTATTCCATTTAAAGCTATTGCACATTCTGGTATATCCCTAATAGTTAATGCTATATCTCTCTCTACTACACTAACATTTTTAGCAATATTAGGAATAGTTTTAGAAACAGAATTACCATTAGAGTGAATTTTAGTTAATGTAATATGGTTCATAGTAGTTAGTTTTAGCTATATTAATAATAAACAGGGAACACACTAAACCCTGTTAATTGTGTGAAGTTGAATATGTATGATTAAACATAATAATGTGTGTTTTTAATACCTTTACCTGAACTTATTAAAAGGCTTGATATTCTGTATTACCCTCTCCTTTAGTTCACAGGGGCTATTTTCAAATGTAGCACCATTATCTCCCATAATAGCAACTACTGAATCATCATTTTTAGCTAGTTTAAGAGCTTCTGTACCGCTTTCTGCTTGTGTTACATCAAACCCTAATTCTAAGGCTTTCTGCACTACTGTAGAGCCTACCATAGCAGTCCCAATAATGATTATTGTTTTAGTTTTAGTCATAGTTATTGTTTTAAGGTATGTATAAATTAGTTGGATTATTTTTATGAATATCTAATTTAGGCATAAACTCTCTAGTCCTTAATGTTTCAAACATCATTGTATTAAAAGGCTTAGTAATTAAATGTATACCATTTTTACTAGGTATTTCAGCTATTATCTTATCACCTTCAGGTAACAATTCAGGATTGTTTAATATCCTCTTAAAAACAAGTAAATACTTTAATTCAGGACTGTCAATATCAACAATCCAACATTTATCCTTAATAGGATGATATTTACCTGATACATTATTCCAAACTCTTGAGTTGTTGTAATTAGTACTCTGTATATTTCTAGACAGTTGTACCATCATCTCAATAGATGAAGCATAAAAACTCCTCCTGTTTAAACCAATCATTGCTCTAGCATTAAATAGGTTACAAACAGCTTTTATCTCCTCATACTTATCAACTAATGACTCTCTGGAGGTTATATTATAAGTTCTAATTAACCTAGCTGAATTATTAGTACCAGATACTTTAAATGTAGGCTTATCCTTCTTCCTAGCAATTATTTGTAGGAAATAGTAATCATCCTCTGATTTAAAGTTTAATAGAGGTAGTATTATGTCTAGATTATCAGTCATAGTATTAAGTTTTTAGTTAAGAATGAGGCATCTCACCTCTTTACACATGGCTGTTACATAAGCGTAACTAAGTGTGGCTGTTCATAAACTAGCTTAAGTAGTACTCTCACAAGGTTGCAACCCTTAATTATAATAAATGTATTATGAAATAATCATCCTATAAGCACATCACTTATAGTTTAACATTTATCCTGCAATTGGATGAGAGTATTTAATAAGTTTTAACTAAAATTTAATTATTTTAGATAGTAAGAATTCCTCTAAATCATATTCTTTAGTTATAACTGCTAAACTATCTAAATTAGATTTTATAGCCGTAAAAGTAGAACCATGATTGAATTTAAATGAATTAGTAGCATACAGCCTAACAAAAACTCTCCTTACTTGTGGTATTATGTTACCTCCTAATAAAGTAACCATCTCAGATAAATTCTTACAAGCTAATTCACCATCAGGATTATTTATTACAAACTTACCCTCTTTTAAAGGCTTTATACCTTTACCAGAATCATAAGAAGTTTTTAATCCAAGAATGACTGCTAATTCTGAGTAACTTAAATTGTATAAGTTGTGATACTTAAATAAGGTCATATAATCAGGCTTAAACATTTTATAAGCATTTACATAATCTTTTAATGTCCAAGATTTAGAGGTACTGTTTAACATACCCATTTTATGAACAATATCTAGCTCATCATTAACAGGTATAATTACATAAGGAATGGCTATATTTAACCTTTGACAAGCATTAACTAAATGTTGCCCATCTAGTATGTACTTCTTTTTAATACCATCTACACAATTAGTTTCACATAATACTACAGGTCTAATAATACCCATAATATTAATACTGTCAACCATTGACTGTACATGTTTAGAATTTACTTCCCTATTCATTGGTAAATAATGTAGTGAGGAATATGATTTTGTTTCTTTTATTAGTAGTTTCATTTGATTAAAATTTAAGTTAGTAGAATCTGTTATTTATAACCTTTGGCTATATTTATAGTATAGTAGTGAGTAATTGATGTTGTTTAAAATGGTGTAAAAGTGTGTGAGTGATATACTGGTACAGTTACTTGTACTGTTTTCAATAAAAACCCCTACCACTGTTACATGGTAGAGGCTATTAACTCATAGTAAAACACTAAGCTACACTGAATCTATCATAGTAGCCTAGACCTTTTGCTCTAGCTTTCTTAGCTGAGAACAATATCCTAAGAAATCTCCTGTTCTTCATAATCTTTAAGTTTTAAGTTATTAATAGAATAAATAGCAAGGAATAAAATTAATAATGAAACTAACATGACTGTTATCTGATTTGGTTACTGAAATTGTAAATGGTACTGTACTGTTAAAAAAATATGGTTATGCTTTAAATTCTTCAGCCCTTTGTTAGGCCTAGCTCCATCCACCATAAGGACAAATACAGACTCTTGGATATTAACAGATGACCTTTATCTAGAGCCATCATCATCTGCCTGTAGAACTTACTTGGTGTCTACAATAAACCAATAAAGGGTAACAGGATTTACCTGCTACCCTCAAGTTTTAGTTGTTAAGGATTAAGCCTTGATAGGTTTATCCTCTTCAGCTTCTTCAGCTACTTCTTCCCCTAATAGAGAAGCAAAGTCAATAGACGTAGCTTTACTAGCTTTAAGTTCAGATAATCTATTAGCTACAAGAGTCATCTGACCCTCTTTAGTTTCATAGTCATCTACCTCAACTTTAACTAGTTCACCTGGCTGTGGACAGTAGAATCTACTATCTCCAGTAGGAAAGCTAACAGTTAAGTTATGGTTAGTAGCACCAGAGAAGTCTCCCTCTTTGATATCAGCAATAGCTTGCTGTGCATGGTAACCAGTCATAGCCTGTAGATTTACAATGGTTCTAGGTCCATTGTCAGTCTGGATATCATTAACACCTGCTACACGCAAGTTATAGATACCAGATTCTTTGATTTGCTTTCTTTTGTTAAGCACACGTAGTGCATCTTCTTTCTTAAATTCAGACATAATTTCTGTTTTTATTTATGTTAATAATTAATGTAAAAGTAGCTAGCACAATCCTCATTATCAAGTTGCAGTTCATCTATCCATGCTAGGCAAGATAACTGGAGAGCTTGAAATAATGCTGATAGAATCACCCAGGGGGTAGAAACTAGCCAAAGTTAAGTGGGGGTCTTTGATATTGGTGGTATAAGCAATTAAATACACAGACAATTTTAAAAAATTTCAAAAAATATATGGAGGTATATTTGGAAATATAAAACATTATCCCTATCTTTGTAGTATGAAAGATTTAAAAGGTGAGTATAAAGTATATGAAATTGATACTTATAAAGGTAAAATCAAAATAGGGGATACATTATATCTTATTTATGATTATAGTTACACATCAGATGAAGATGGATATGAAAAGCAAATTTATAATCCTAGTGTGGTACATAGTATAGAAATAGATGTTAAAGGATATGATGATTGGGTTATATTAGATAAAGAAGGGCTAGTAATTAGAATAGATGATATATTTAAAATAGTACCTAAAGGTGAGTAGGTTTAAGAGAAGTTCTAAGGAAAAGAGGCTAGAGGCTATAAAGTTACTTATAGATACTAAAGGAGAAGATGCCTTGTTCTTATTATCCCAGAAAGAGTTAAAAGAGTTTCAGGTGGAGATAGAAGAGTATAGTGGTATTAAATATAATGTAAAAAAGATATAGAAAAATTTGGATAATTCATTTATTTGTTTTATCTTTGTATCATGTTAATAATTAAAAGAAAGTTAGTCCCCTAGTTACTGTGAAAGCAAATTCAACTAGGGGCATTTCTCCTTTTAATTTAGAAAAAAGATGAGTAAAGAAGTAAAATATATAATCATAGATGGAGAGAAAATTAAAGTTCTACCAGAAGGCCTTAAAGGAAATGGTGATTATATAGATACTAATAATGAATCTAGTGGTTGGAAAAAGAGAAAGAAGGGTAAAACTAGATACTCTTTCAAAGCAAGAAGAAGGCACTAAGATTAATAAAATATAAAGTTGACCATAAAGGCACACCCTACCAAGAGAATAAAGGATATGAAGTAGGGCTACTAGGTCTAAGGTTGTGTGTTTAGTGAGCACACAATAATGAACAACAAAACATATGACTTTAGGTTGGATATGTTTACTGGTGTATGAAACTTACAGCAGTTTTTTAGGCGAGAATTAAAACACAAAAAACAAGGGAGGAGATAAGTGTTACAATATCTTGAGGAGGAGAGGTTGAAGCCCTCAGTAAGTGCAGGTAAAAGCCTCCTTTACTCCCGATAATAAAATAAATTAGATTATGAATAAGTGGAAGAATGTTAAAATAGGTGAAGAGGATGTGAATGTTAAGTGGTCTGATAAACATATGAGGTGGGAAGTAATCTACAATAATAAGATGTACTTCTGTCATGGGGTTGGTAAGAGTACTAGTCCAGTACAGGTAGCAGATATCTTTTATAGAGAAGGAAGAGATACTACAGTGTTCTACGTGTAGTATTTTTTTAGATAAGCCAAGAATATTTATCATTACAATAAAAAAAGTTAAAGAATTATTTGGATATGTCAAATATTTGTTTTATCTTTGCAGTAAATTAAAAAACAATGGAAGAAGGGAAGAAAAAATATAAGTATATAAAGAAGACAAGTGAAGGGATAGAAACCATTGAGGTAACTAATGAAGACCTAACTCCAAAAGAGACTAGGATGTTCTTATCAGAGTTAATAGAGAACTTCAATAATTACCCGTCTAAAGTAAGAGCTGAGTTTGTACTTAGACTATTAGACCAGGTAATGGAGGAAACCCAAAACGGAGGAATGAGAGATTTGAAAGCATAATGGAGTTTACAATAGACATAGAACTAAGGGAGTTCTTTAAGTTATACTTAAGGATACTTAACCCTATTAAGAAACTGAAGACTCGTGAGATTGAAGTTATGGGTGCCATACTAGCTGTTTACTATGCTAATAGGGAAAAAGCATCCTATGACAAATTAAATGAGCTATTATTCTCTAAGAAATTAAGAAAGGTTATTAGAGAATCAATATCTATGTCAGAGGCAAGTTATAATAACCACTTAAGACAGTTGAGAGAAAAGGAATACCTTACAGAGGATAATAAGATATCACTAGAACTATTGAAGGGACTAGAAGGCCTTAGAAAAGGTTCTAAGATGGTATATAAATACACTGTTAATGTATGGTAGACCCTACTCTAAAAAAGATAATAGAAGCTGTTGCTAAAGAGGAGGGATTAACTCCTTATGAAGTACAGTTAATATTTGAGTCTCAGTTTCAATTTACCAAGGAAGTAATGTCAAAGAAAAAAGGTGAATCAGTGATGTTTAGATACCTAGGTAAGTTTTTAGTTGAGGAAAGTAGATTAAGTAAACTAAAAAGTAAAAATGGCAGAGCCAACAACAGAGGAACAGATGCAGACAATGTTGATGTTCATGGGAAGAATAAAGGGGTATGCTCAGACAGTAAATGATGAGATACTCTTAGAGTTAATAGAAGAATTAGAACAAGTATATAATATAAAAGTAGAAACAAAATGAGTGATAAAAAAAGATTAGGATTAGAGGTAGAAGGGAAGAATATCTTTGTATATGAACCACTAATTGAGGAGAAGACAGAGACTGGTATTATTAAGTCTCCAGATATGATTGAAAAGGAAATGGAGGATAGAGATTCTCATGCACTAGAGATTGCTGCAGTAGGTCCAGAAGTAGAAGGATTTAAAGTAGGGGATAAGGTGCTTATTTATAATAGACACGTACCCATTTTTTCTGTACACGGGACACGTTATATTGCTATCCTAGAGTCAGATATTGTTGCTAGAGTGTACGAGGCACCGTCAGTAATTGAAGATGCTAAAACTGTAGCCTAATGACTAGTCCCTTAATTAACTTTGATATTGATGTTAATTTCTGGGATAACAATACTCAGTTAAAGCTTGTTAAAGCTTTTAATGAGATATGGGAAGAGGATAAAACAAAGAAGAAGAAAAATAGCTCACAGATAATGTGGGCTATTGCTCTTTGTTATGACCCAGAATCAAAATACATAAAGTGGACAGAAGAGGACCGCAGAAAGCTTGTAGAAGATGATTTCATTCACGGGAAGATTGATTGGAGGAAATATGAAAACGCTATAAAGACTTACATAGGCCTATATACTACACAGGCAGAGAGGTCATTGATGGTCTGGGAAAAGAAACTGAAAGAGAGAGATGACTATTTAACGAGTAAGAAATACAGTGAGGTAGATTTAAAAGATGCTAAAGCATTGGATGATTTACTTGCTAATACTCCAAAGTTATACAGTCAATATAATATGATTTTAGAACAACTTGATGAAGAACAGGCTAAAGCTAAGACTAAAGGGAATGCTCCTGAATCTGCGTCTGAGAAAAAAGAAATATAATGAGATTTAAGATAGAAGTAATATCAGAAGAGAATATGGAAAGAGCTGAGGATTTAGGAATAGATTCTGATTCATTTTCTGAAGTAGTGGATATACACATTAAAAACTCTAGTATTAATGCAGTCTATGCGCATGAGGATAAACTAGTAGTGGAGAGTAATGGTATTGTTTATGCTTGTATATATGATTCGGCTATGCATGAAGAGGCAATTAACATTATAGAAGGAACAGATGGATAGGTTCATTACCATTGAGAATAGAAAGAATTTTTTATTATCAGAGGTACCAGAATTACATCCAGACTCTAATGCCTATTTAACATTTTGGCGTAGACATAAGAAAAGATGTATAGAAGGGTTCTGGTCCTTAGATAGGGAAGGCGTTACTATTGAAGTAGATAGTAATGTAGACGGGAAAGAACTTTCTAATAAATATGATGCTGGTTGGAGGTTTATGCCTCCCCAGCTTTATTTTTATGTGAACTTTGGTACTATACTCCACCAACCTGAGGATGGACCTAAAGCAGCCCCTAAGAAGAGAATACGCCCACTATTAAGGGATATAGAATGGGAGTTCTTTTATAATTGGTTAGAGGCTAGGGGATTTTCTGGATTCTCAGATGATGAAGAGTACTCATGTGTGCGGGAGCTAAAA
>Ga0316201_10005131_pt1 | contig 10023 bp, 7 predicted proteins | sample CS6wburrow_MG_FD_204516 | JGI IMG/M metagenome (GOLD analysis project Ga0316201, IMG submission 204516) | Coastal sediment microbial communities from Delaware Bay, Delaware, United States - CS-6 worm burrow | ecosystem: Environmental > Aquatic > Marine > Coastal > Sediment | place: USA: Delaware...
TCGCGGCTGAAGCCGCTCCCACAAAAGCCGCTCCTACTCTTCTTCTTGCAGGACCTGGGGGGCGACGCGGATGATGTTGTGACGGATTTCCTGGCTCAGGATGTAGCGCGAGTCTTCTGAGATTTGCTGGATGACCGAATTGAACTCCAGCTTTTCATCGTCGTTGGTGGTGAGCACGCCGGTCTCGCGCAGCAGGGAGATGAAATGGCGGAACAGGTTGCGGTCGTAGAATTCCGGCGCGGCGAACTCATTGAGCAGGGAAATACGCTGTGCGGTGAGCGTGCAAAGCCTCTCGAGTTCGGCGCGGGTCAATTTGCCTGAGCCGTTCTTGGCCAGGACCGCCACCGTGATGTAAAACCGCTCGAACGTCTGCAGCATGGCATGCCCGAGTATCCTCAGCTGCAGGTCTTCCGGTGATCCACCTTTGGGCTTGCTCATCAGGCCATTGTCTTCCTTGCAGGCCAGCAGGTTCTTGTCCGTCAGCCATGCGAGACAATGGTCGATTGCGTCATCGAACTGCTCGTCATCCCATGGCAGAAACAGCTCGAACTTCAGGAACGGGTAGACCGCACGGGCGATACGATGCAGGTTATTGCGTTCCACCTCGTCCGCATTCAGGAAGCAGCTGGCCACCAGGGAGGGCACGGCGATCAGGTGCGCAATGTTGTTGCGGAAATAGGTCAGCAGCACCGACTGCTCGGGGACCACGGAAATGATGTCACCCAGTGGGTTCTCGATAGTCTCGACGACACCCAGATCGATGCCGTACTGGATGATTTCTTCGGCCGACTTTTCGGTGACCGTGGTGCGGTCGGAATACGTGCTGCACTCGAGCAGGTTGCGGTACAGGTTCAACTGGGCGATCAGTTCGTCACGACCGATCGCCAGTTTGCGTGTCGTCAACAGGATGACAGCCAGCAAATTGATCGCGTTGACGTGCGTGGCCTTGTTCATGCCAACCATGATGCGCTGGCCGAGGTCATTCACCAGCGGTGTCAGCCAGGCCGGTTTGTCATCGCTGTCGGTGGCCTGGTCTCGCCATGCGGGCTCGTACTGGTCCAGCATGTCGTCGAGGAAAATGGGCTCGGCAAAGCTGACATGAACCTGGCCATAGCGCTGCTTCAGAATGCCGAATACCTTGAACAGGTCCAGCAGCGATTCGCTTTTCTTTTCCTTGCCTGACAACTCGGCCGTGTAACTGTTGCCTTCCACCAGGCGCTCGTACCCAACGTAAATGGGCTGGAACATCACCGGGCGGGTGCGCGTACGCAGGAAGCTGCGCACGGTCATGGACAGCATGCCGCCCTTGGGTTGCAGCAAACGGCCGGTCCGGCTTCGCGTGCCCTCGATGAAATACTCGATGGCGGTCCCGTTGGACATGATCTGTGCGAAGTACTCGTGGAACACGGCCGAGTAGAGCGGTTGGGAACGGAAGCTGCGACGCAGGAAGAAGGCGCCGCCCTTGCGCAGCAGGCGGCCCACGATGGGCAGGTTCAGGTTGACGCCGGCCGCAATGTGCGGGGGCACCAGGCCGTTGTGGTACACGAAATAGGAAACCAGCAGGTAGTCAATGTGGCTGCGGTGGCAGGGCACGTAAATGATCTCGTAATTGGGCGCCAGTTCCTGGAACTTGCGGAAATGCTGCAGTTCCACGCCGTCGTAAATCCGGTTCCAGAACCAGGTCAGAGCGAATGAAGCGACCCGCACGAAACCGTAGGAATAGTTCGCGGCGATTTCGTACGCGTCCTTGCGGGCCTGCGCGGTGGCCTTGTACTCGGTGACCTTTTTCTTGCGGGCATAGTCGGTAATGGCGCGGGTCACGGGCGGGCTGCGCAACACCTTGTCGATCACCGTGCGGCGATGCGACAGGTCCGGCCCGATGGCGGCGGCGCGGACACGCTGGAAATGCACGCGCAGCACACGGTAAACCTTGCGCAGGCTGCGCTCCGGCCCCAGCCCTTCGGCTGCCAGTTCTTCCAGTGAAAGCGGATCGTTGAACTGCACCATGGTGTGCCGGCCATTGATCAACGTGTTCAGCAACCGCCAGAAGCGTCCGCCGATTTCCCAGGACTCGGTGAAGAAAATCTTCGCCAGGCCGGTTTCCTTGTCCGGGGCGCGCCCGATCAGGACGGTGACCGGAACCAGGTGAATGTCCTCCACCTTCTTCTCGCAGACCTGTTTTACCATCCGCTGCAGTGTTTCGGAGTGACTGCGAACTTCGGTGCGACGGATGAACAGGCCTTTCTTGCGCCGCAGAGCCAGGTAGGAGCGGGACTCATCGCCGGCCGGCGTGTGCATGGGCCAGAGCGGTCGGGGCAGACCCAGGTCTTCACAGGCCTTGTCCAGGATCAACAGGTTGACCAGGGAGTAGGAGTCGATGATGAAGCAAATCGGTTTTTCGAGATCAAGCTCGAGATCGCTGAAAGGCTTGGGCAGGACGTTGGCCCGGACCCAGAGGTGCAGAATACCGCGCATCAGCTGAAACCACGCCAGCTTCAGACGGGTGAGAAAGCCGAATGTTTTGTGCTCAGTATTCATCGGTAAACGGCCTGTGCGCGGTCGTTCGAACGGCGACGACCCATTCTAAAGGATTCGCAAGGGTCCCGCTTTGGGCAAAAAAAATCCGGGCTGGTAAGACACCCGCCCGGAAATCCGGCAGAGCCGGAGAGGATCGTAAAAGCCTTTTAACTGGTTTATGTCTTGCAGTCCACCAAAGCTGTTTTCATTCATTATTATGTAGTTACGAGCGTATCGTAATGCAGTAGTTTAGCTTTTGCAACTTCTTTTTTTGCGCCCGGCTTCAATCCAGCTCCGCCGCGATCTGGCGCTGGATTTCCTCCGCCGCTGCCCTTGGGTCTGCAGCATCCCGGATGGGACGCCCAACCACCAGGTAGTCGGCCCCGGTGCGGATGGCGAGCCCGGGAGTGACGATACGCTGCTGGTCACCGGCGTCCGCCGCTTCGTCATTGAAAATGGGGCGAATTCCGGGACACACGGTAATCAGTGCGTGATCGACCGACTCGCGCAAGGCCGGTACTTCCAGGCCGGAAGAGACCACGCCGTCGCAGCCCAGCGCGAGTGCCCGCCGTGCCCTCGAAAGAACCAGGGTGCGCGCGTCGCATTGAAAACCAAGATCGTCGAGATCACCCTGGTCGAGGCTGGTCAGCGCCGTAACGGCCAGTATCCGCATGGAGCCCTTGGCTTCTGCTGCGGCGCGGAGCATGCTGTCGTTGCCGTGCACGGTGCAGAAATCAACTTCGTGGCGCGCCAGTTGACGCACCGCGGACGCGACCGTGGCGGGAATGTCGAACAGTTTCAGGTCGGCGAAGATTTTTTTGCCCTGTTCCTTGAGTTCCGCGGCCAACTCGAAATAGTGCCCGGAAAGGAAGAACTCCAGGCCCAGCTTGTAGAACACGACCGAGTCGCCCAGTTGATTTACCAGGCTGCGCGCCCGTTCGAGATCGGGAACGTCGAGGGCGAAAATGAGGCGCTCTCGCGCCGGGATGCCGGTCTTGATGGGTGATGGGGAGCTTGGGTTCATGCGCTTGTTCCTGTCGTGTCGCCTGGCCGTAATTCAGAGGGCAGGGTGGTCAATCTTTGCAGTGCTGTCAACGGGCCTGCAGCCTGGCATAGGCCAGCACCAGCCACTTGGCGCCCGCGTTGTCGAAATTTACCTGGACGCGGGCATGTTCTCCCGAGCCCTCGAATGCCAGCACCATGCCTTCCCCGAACTTGGGGTGAACCACGGGCTGGCCGAGTTTGAACGGTGTGCTTTCCGCGGATCCCGTCATGGCAGCCGCGGGGCTTGCGGGCCGGTAGGGGCGGCTGGAGGAAATACCCGGGCGGACCTCCTGCAGGAACTCGGTCGGCATTTCGTCGATGAAGCGGGAAGGGCGGCAGTAATTCTCGGACCCGTGCATGCGCCGCACCTCCGCGTAGCACAGGCACAATTGCTCACGCGCCCGGGTCATACCCACGTAGCACAGGCGTCGCTCTTCCTCGAGGCGGCCCGCGGCGTCTTCCACCGAGCGCTGGTGCGGGAATAGGCCGTCTTCCATGCCGGCGATGAATACCAGGGGGAATTCGAGGCCCTTGGCCGAATGCAGGGTCATCATCTGCACGCAGTCATCCCAGCTTTCGCCCTGGGTCTCGCCCGCTTCGAGCGCCGCGTGGCTGAGAAAGGATTGCAGTTCGGTCAAACCGGCATCGGCGTCTTCCTGCGGCAGGATGAAGGCGTCGGCGGCGTTGACCAGTTCGCGCAGGTTCTCGACCCGCGTTTCCATCCGTTCGCGCGGCTCTTTCTCGTAGTGCGACACCAGGTTGCTGTCGTCGATGACACCCTGCATCTGGTTGCCGAGGGTCCAGCCGGACATACGTTCCCGCATCCCCTCGATCAAGCGGATGAAGCCGGAAACCGCGTTTCCCGCCCGGCTGGCGAAAATGCCCTGCGATACCGATTCCTGTGCAGCCTGCCACAGGGTCAGGCCGCTCTCGCGTGCCTGCAGGCGAATGATGGAAACGGTCTTTTCGCCGATGGCCCGCACGGGCTTGTTGATCACCCGTTCCATTGCGGCATCGTCATTGGGGTTGTGCAGCAGGCGCAGGTAGGCCAGTGCGTCCTTGACCTCGGTGCGCTCGAAAAACCGCAGGCCGCCGTACACGCGGTAGGGAATGCCGGCCCGCAGCAGGTACTCCTCGAACAGGCGCGACTGTGCCGTGGTGCGGTAAAGGATGGCCGTATCGTCCGCGCGTCGACCGCTGTCCAGCCATTGCTGGATCTGCTCGACCACGTAACGCGCCTCGTCCTGTTCGTTGAAAGCCGCGTACAGGGAAATGGGCTTGCCGCGCGCACCATCGGTCCATAGTTCCTTGCCCATGCGCGACTGGTTGTGTGCAATCAGTGCGTTGGCGGCATCCAGGATGGTGCCGGTTGAGCGGTAGTTCTGCTCCAGGCGAACCGTCTGCACCTCGGGAAAATCCCGCAGGAAATGCTGCACGTTTTCGACCCGGGCCCCGCGCCAGCCGTAGATTGACTGGTCGTCGTCGCCCACAACGAACACGCGCCCGGTGTCGCCGGCCAGCATCCGTATCCAGGCGTATTGAATGGCGTTGGTGTCCTGGAATTCGTCAATCAGCAGGTGCTGCAGGCGCTTGCGGTAATGATCCAGCAACGCCGGGTTCTCCAGCCACAATTCGTGCGCACGCAACAGCAGTTCGGCAAAATCGACCAGCCCGCCGCGCTGGCAATACTCCTGGTACAACTTGTAAATGTGCACCCAGGTCGCGGTGACCGGGTGATCGAGGTGTTCGATGTTCTGTGGGCGCTCGCCCTCGTCCTTGCGGGCGTTGATAAACCACTGCGCCTGGCGGGCCGGCCAGTGGGCTTCATCCATGCCTTCGTCCTTGATGATGCGGCGCAACAGCCGTTGCTGGTCCTCGGAGTCCAGGATCTGGAACTCTTCCGGCAGCCCGGCTTCTTTCCAGTGCATGCGCAGCAGGCGGTGGGCGATGCCGTGAAACGTGCCGATCCACAAGGGGCGAGTGGACACACGCAACAGGTCACTGGCGCGCTGGCGCATTTCGCCCGCGGCCTTGTTGGTAAAGGTGACCGCCAGGATGCCCAGAGGAGAGACGTGTTCGACCTGGATCAGCCAGGCCAGGCGATGGATCAGTACGCGGGTCTTGCCACTGCCGGCGCCGGCCAGCACCAGCACATGGCTGTCGGAAACGCTTACGGCCTCGCGCTGTGCCTGGTTGAGTTCATCGAGCAGATGTGAGACATCCATTCAGGGTTTCTCGCTTCCCTTGGCTGCGCCAGGCGGTGCGGCACCTCTAAGCAACCCCGTTCCCCAGCTCTCTCGTAACCGCCCGGTAACCGATATCGCTCCTGTTGAAGGCGCCGTCCCAATGGATCGACTCGCAGGCCCGGTAGGCTTCGGCCTGGGCCTCGGTGACGTTTTCACCCAGGGCGCAGACGCACAGCACGCGGCCGCCGGAGGTGACGACCTGGCCATCAGCCAGCGAGGTGCCCGCGTGGAATACCTTGACGTGATCAGGGAAAGCGCTGTCCAGGCCGCTGATCGGAAATCCCTTGCCGTAGCTTCCGGGGTATCCACCCGCGGCCATCACCACGCCGAGGCAGGCACGTTCGTCCCATGCCGCGGTTTCCTGATCCAGGCGGCCTTCGACCGCGGCCAGGCACAATTCAGGCAAGGAAGATTGCAGGCGCATCAGGATCGGCTGTGTTTCCGGATCGCCGAAACGCACGTTGAACTCGAGCACGCGCGGATCGCCTTGCGGAGAAATCATCAGGCCGGCGTAGAGAAAGCCGGTGAAGGGGGCGCCGTCCGCTGCCATGCCGTCGATGGTCGGACGGATGACTTCGTCCATGGCGCGGCGATGCATTTCCGCCGTGACCACCGGCGCGGGAGAGTATGCGCCCATGCCGCCGGTGTTCGGGCCGGTGTCGCCATCGCCCATGGCCTTGTGGTCCTGGGACGTGGCCAGCGGCAGGATGTGACGGCCGTCTGCCATGACGATGAAACTGGCTTCCTCGCCCTCCAGAAATTCTTCGATAACGACCCGGTTTCCGGCATCGCCGAAGGCGTTGCCGGCCAGCATATCGAGCACGGCGGCTTCAGCCTGCGTGGTGCTGTGCGCAATGATAACGCCCTTGCCCGCGGCCAGGCCGTCGGCCTTGACCACGATCGGTGCGCCGTGCTCGCGGATGAATTCGATGGCGGGTTCGACTTCCGTGAATTTACCGTAGGCTGCCGTCGGAATGCCGTGGCGGGCCATGAAATCCTTGGCAAAGGCCTTGGAGCCTTCCAGTTGCGCGGCGGCGGCGCTGGGGCCAAAGCACGCCAGTCCGGCCGCGCTGAAGGCATCGACGATGCCGTTGACCAGGGGATCTTCGGGACCGGCTATGGTCAGGCCGACACCCTGTTCGCGGGCGAAGTTGAGCAGTCCTTCGAGGTCGCCGACGGAAATGGGGACATTTTCGACGCCGGGTTCATGGGCGGTGCCCGCATTGCCGGGGGCGACGAATACTTTTTCAATGCCGGGTGAGTTGGCGCATTGCCACGCAATGGCGTGTTCGCGGCCGCCGGAGCCTACTACCAGTACTTTCATTGGTCTATTCTTCCAAGTTCGCTGTCGCGGCTGAAGCCGCTCTTACAGATCCGTTGCTATCGCGGCTGAAGCCGCTCCTACTGTGCCGACATTAGTGGCGAAAGTGGCGGATGCCGGTAAACACCATGGCCATGCCGTGTTCGTCGGCGGCGGCAATGACCTCGTCGTCACGCATCGAGCCGCCGGGTTCGATAACGGCCTTGATGCCTGCTTCCGCAGCGGTATCGATGCCGTCTCGGAACGGGAAAAAGGCATCCGAAGCCATCACCGCGCCTTCGATGGGCAGGCCCGCGTCTTCCGCTTTCCAGCGCCCGATGCGGGCTGAGTCAACGCGGCTCATCTGGCCGGCGCCGACGCCCACGGTGCGCCCGCCGGAGACATAGACGATGGCATTGGACTTGACCATGCGGGCGACTTTCCATGCAAACATCATGTCGCGCCACTCATCGTCCGTGGGTTGCAGCTTCGTGACCACGCGGCAGTCCGCCGGTGTGATCGGATGGAAGTCCGAAGTCTGGATTAGCAAACCGCTGCCGATCCGTTTGCTTTCCTGCTGCGGCGACGGTGCGGCGCCTTCGATTTCCAGCACCCTGATGTTCTTTTTCGATTGCAGCACTTCGAGCGCCGCCTGCTCATAGGCGGTGGCGATCAGGACCTCCACGAACTGGCGCTCGATGATGGTCGATGCGGTGGCGGCGTCCAGCGTGCGGTTGAAGGCGATGATGCCTCCGAATGCCGAGGTCGGATCGGTGGCGAAAGCCAGTTCGTAGGCTTGCGCGGCGGAACCCGCCACGGCTGCGCCGCAGGGGTTGGCGTGCTTGATGATCGCACAGGCGGTTTCGTCGAATTGGCGCACGCATTCCCAGGCGGCGTCGGCATCGGCGATGTTGTTGTAGGACAGTTCCTTGCCCTGGTGCTGCCGTGCCGTGGCCAGGCTGCCGGGTGCCGGATACAGGTCCCGGTACCAGGCGGCCTGCTGGTGCGGATTCTCGCCGTAACGCAGGTCCGCCACCTTGACGAAGCAGGGGTTGGCCTGGTCGGAAAACGTGGCGGGTTCCTCATCCGGGGACCGCGCAGACAGGTAGTTGCTGATGGCGTCGTCGTACTGGGCGACGCGGTTGAATGCAGCCACCGAAAGTTCAAAGCGCGTGGCGCGGTCGAGTTCACCGCCGCCGGCTTCCAGTTTTTCCAGCACCACCGGGTACTGCTCCGGGCTGGTCACGATGGCCACCGACTCGAAATTCTTGGCCGCCGAGCGCACCATGGCCGGACCCCCGATGTCGATGTTCTCGATAGCGTCTTCGAACGTGCAATCCGCCTGGCTGGTGACCGCTTCGAAGGGATACAGGTTGATCACCGCCATGTCGATTCGAGGTATGTCCTGCTCCGCCATCACGCCGTCATCGGTACCGGCCCGGCCCAACAGGCCGCCATGAACTTTCGGGTGCAGGGTTTTAACCCGGCCGCCCATGATTTCGGGAGAGCCGGTGTAGTCGGAAACCTCGGTCACTTCAAGGCCGGCATCGGCCAGGGCGCTTGCCGTGCCGCCCGTGCTCAGCAGTGAGTAGCCCATGTCGTTGAGGCGGCTGGCGAATTCAATGATGCCGGTTTTGTCAGAGACGCTGATCAGGGCCTGGCGGGCCCGCGCTGGATTTGAACTGTTCATTTTCCTCGGCCATTGACCGTGATGTTGTAGCGGTTGAGCTTGGTGCGCAAGGTGTTCCGGGTCATGCCGAGGATCTTCGCGGTGCGCGACTGGTTGCCCCGCGTGTAGTCGAGGACTTCCTCGATCAGGGGCGGTTCGACTTCCGCCATCAGCGTGCGATACAAGCTGTCGGGTTGGGAATTTCCCATGTCTTCGAGATAACGTCGAATGGCTTCCTGGACGTTCTTTCTCAGGGGAAGGGTGTTGTCCGCTTCTGTGGCGGATTCCTGCGTTTTTTCCGTGCTCATGGAGGGTGTTTGTCGCCCACAAATATTGCTGTTATTGAACGTACAACCCTACCACATTGTGTATCGAATTTGCGCCCGGATTTAGCCGGCTCTACTTGAAATCGAGCTCGAAACCGACAGCGGCCGAGCCGGGGTCCGGCAGGTCGAGGGTTAACGGAAGGTAGGCTTGCGGCGACATGCCGGTGGCCGTGAGCGCGCCGCCGGCCAGGTAGTCATCCGGCTTGAATTCGTGGCGTGCCAATTGCTGCCCGCCGGCGTCCAGCAGCCGCACCTCCAGCACCGGGTAAGGCTGGCTTCGGGACGCCCGGTTGACGATGGTGGCGCGAAGCCGGAGCATGTTCTCCTGCGCCGGATGGCTGGTGAGTTCCCGGCTGACGAGGTGGATCAGGCTGACGTCCCGGAAGATTTCGCGCGGCGGGGGGTCTTTCAAACCCGTTTTGATCAGTGCTTCTTCGATCTGCGGTTGTTGCAGTATGGGCCGTCCCTCAAACTCGGCCCACTTGAAGACGATTGCGACGAGCAGGACCAGTGCGCCGGCAATCCACAGCGCGCGCAGCCAGGGCTTGCCTGATACTGCGGCCCGTTCCGCCTGTTCCGTTTCTCCTTTGAGCCCGGCGTCATCCGGGTTCAGGCGTGACCGTTGCGCTTTATCCAGGTCCAGGTTCTGCCCGAGCAAGGGAATATCGCCGATGCCCGCCGGTTTCTGACCCGGTTCTGGCCAGTCATCGAACAGTGATAACAGGGCATTGGCCACCTTGTTGCATTTGCTGCAGCGAATCTTGCCACGGCCCTGGGTGAGCAGCGCGGCATTGACCGGGTGGACCGTGTGGCAGGCCGGGCAGCGGGTGAACATGGCTTAGTGACGCCAGGCCATTTCAGCCCGACTCGGCCGCTTCGGCGTCCGCTTCCGCTTCGGCAGACTCAACCAGGAAACGGTAA
>Ga0316201_10005132_pt1 | contig 10023 bp, 8 predicted proteins | sample CS6wburrow_MG_FD_204516 | JGI IMG/M metagenome (GOLD analysis project Ga0316201, IMG submission 204516) | Coastal sediment microbial communities from Delaware Bay, Delaware, United States - CS-6 worm burrow | ecosystem: Environmental > Aquatic > Marine > Coastal > Sediment | place: USA: Delaware...
CTGGCCGCATCGTGTAATACCATGCCTTCTTTGACGCGGTATTTCACAAATTCGACCAGCAGGATGGAGTCATTCACCACTACACCCGCAAGCGATACAAAGCCAATCATGCTGGGCATGGTGAAATCCAGCCCCATTATATAATGTCCCCAGATCGCACCAATCAATGCCAGTGGGATATTCAGCATTACCACTAATGGTTCGCGGTAGTTTCTGAATTGCAGGCTAAGTAACAAGAAAACGCCGGTTAAGGCTAAAAAGAAACCGGAAAAAATGGACTGATTAGTTTCTGCACCACTTTCGACTTCACCTTTTAATGCTATTTTCAGGTCAGGATAGCGTTTTCTTAAGTCAGGAAATAAGCGTTTCTTGGTGTCATTTAAGACCTCTGAAGTATTAGCAATAGCAGAGTCAATATTGCCGAAAATATTCACAACACGCTGGTGGTTTACATGGCCTATACGCGCGTAGTCTCGGTATTCTTCAATGGTAGCGACACTCACCAGCGGGATGCTTTGACCGGTTTTAGAAAAAATTATCATATCGTCAAAATCAGACAGTGCTTTGTCCAGGCTACTGTCTAATTTAACATTGATTTCATATGCTTCCCGTCCCTGGTAAATATCGTTTACCTTCGCTCCCTGGTAGGCAGCGCGTAACTGTGAGGAAACCAGCTGAGCATCTACTCCAGCAGCTAATGCACCGGGTAATAGCTTTACTTTGTATTGAGGTTTTCCTGGGCGAAGATCATCAAGGATATTTGAAACACCGTCGTAGCCAATCAGCCAGTTTTGAATTTCATAGGAAGCTCTGGATAATTCATCAAGGTCATTGCCACTTAACTGGATTTCAATCGCGCGTCCTGCGGGACCAAACGCAGGCTCTTTAAATTGCAGGCTGATTATACCCGGTATTGGTCCGGTATTTTCACGCCATGCAGGGGTAAAATCTGCCAGTTTAGTAGTACGCGATTCGGTGTCTAAAATGTCCAGATTTACCGTAGCCAAGTGAGCGCCTGATTCGCTTGAGTCTCCATTTTCACTGTAAGCCACCTGGATATTTTTAATCAAGGGTGCAGATTCGTTTTGCTGGAATTGATCCTGTGTTTTGCGTGCAGCCGCGATCAGTTTTGCTACCAGCTCCTCTGTTTTTGCCAGCGGTGTACCTTGTGGGTATAGAATTCTCGCTTCAAGTTGATTACCTTCAAGATCAGGAAAAGCTTTAAACTTTATGGTTCCTGTTGCCAGCATGCCAATCGACAGAACCAACATCGCAAAGGCGATGCCTACCGTAATGTAGCGATAGGTAATTGCTATTCGGGCAAACCTTGTGAAAAGGTCACGAAGTTTTAAGAAATTGGCTTCGAAAACCTTGCGCCATTTGGCAGGTTCTTTATGGTGGAAGTGTTCTAGCGAATGTTTTAAATGATGCGGCAAAACCAGAAAAGCTTCGATCAAACTAAAGGTCAAGACCGCAAGCAAAACCACCGGCAGCACACCCAATACCTGGCCCATATCGCCTTTCATGAACAATAAACTGCCAAATAATAATGCTGATGTGATATATGAGGAGAACACCCCGCGCGCTACTTTTTGTGTGCCTGAAATAGCGGCATATAAGGGTTTTTTACCATGATTATATTCGTGGGAGATGCTCTCTGAGAGCACGATGGCATCATCCATTAAAATACCGATAGCCATTAACAGGGCGACCATCGAGATCATATTGATACTCACACCCAAAACGCTCATCACAGCTAAACCACCAAGGAAAGAGATAGGCAGACCAAGGGCTACCCAGAAGGTATAACGGTAGTTAAAAAACAGCAATAGTGCGAGAGTAGCGAGTATTAAACCCTGCCACCCATTTTTTAATAATAAGCTTAAACGATCCTTAACGATGCTCGCACCGTCTTGAGTTAAAATTAGCTTAGTGCCTTCAGGTAAGTGTGCGTTTTCTTCCTCAACAAAACCTTTGACCGCATCGAAAATGGTAATGGTGTCGTCGGAGGAGTTTTTATTTACCTTGAGCAAGGCTGCTTGTTTTCCATTTAACTCTACACGTTCCTCTTTGTTTTCGAATTCATCTTCAATTGTGGCGATATCATTCAATCGTATTTCGCCACCTTTGTCGGTGTTCAAGATTACAAGCGATGCAAGCTCGCTGGCAGTTTTGCGCGCATTATCAAAGCGAATTTGATACGAGGTATCTTTGGATTCGAGGATCCCTGCGGGTAATTCCAGTGCTTGTGATTTAATCAAATCAGCGACACCTTGAATACTCAAATCATACTTGAGCATCGCATCGGGCTTTACCAATACATTCAATTGGTGCTTAGAAAAACCGGAAACGGTAACGATGGGCACTTCGGGTAAAGCGAGAAGTTTGTCACGGTAGTACTCGGCGAGAGTTTTAAGCTCCGGTGAGGATAGATTCTTTGCCGTAATCGCCACGGTAACTACCGGCTTAGTGCGTCCCAGCTCAGTAATTACCGGGTCTTCGGTATTTGCAGGGAAGTCAGTAATCCCGTCGACTGCGGATTTGATGTCATCAATAAACTGGCGTATCTCACCGCTTTCCTGCATTTCCATGGTGAGCATACCAATGTTGTCGCGTGCTTCGCAGCGCTGTTCTTTGGTAAAGCTAATGCCATCTGTGGCGTCTTCCAGAGGATTACAAATACCTTCTTCAACATCAGAGGGGGAAGCACCCGGATAAGCCACCGAAACTTGTACTTGATTAAGTTCTATCTCGGGAAAGGTTTCTTTGTTTAAACCAGGCAGGGCAACTAAGCCAATAGCGATAATCGCCATCATTAAAATATTGGCCGCAGTCGGATGAGCCGCAAAATAGCGGATCATTGTTGCATACTCTTTTTAGTTTCACCCATTGCAAGTAAGGCAATTTCTTTCTGCAAATCTTCAGATTCGACTACGTCGAGTTTGATGCCTTCTATTACCGGCACCAGGTCACTTATTATAATCTTGTCGCCCTCTTTGAGACCTTCTTTGATAACAACCAACTGTCCTTGTGAATAGCTGATCTGGATCGGGCGAATTTCCAAGGTATTCTCGGCGCTTACCACATAAACACGATCTTGATGCAACGCTTTACGAGGGATGACTAGCATTTCCCGTGGCTTAGAAAGAAATTCTACAGAGGTATACATGCCTTTGAGTAACGGTGGGCGTACACCCGGGATGACTCCCTCATAGGGCTTTTCAACGACAACAACCATACCTAATGTATCACGGGTAGGGTCAACAGATTCACTGATCCGAAGTAGTTTTCCGTCCCATACCGATGTCTGTTCATCACCAACAATGCGAACTTTCGCATCCAGATTCCACTGTGCGACCGCGTTTTGCAAATTGGCGCTATCCTGCAAGTTGGCTAATTGTGGATTACCATTCATAGTGCTTGCCAGAGGCCGGACATGCTTGATTGGCAGCTGCGCATTTATCTCTACAGCTTCAATGCCCAATGCTTCAAATAACTGACCACCTGCTGTGACAAATTCACCGGCCTCTACTGACACAGAACCTATTCTGGCATCAAAGGGGAGCACCACTTCTGTTCGAACCAATGTATCCTGACTTTGGTCCACCTGGCTTTTTGATTGCTCTATTTGAGCTCTGGTAGCGGCTTTCTTGCTGGCATAGGCATCCAGTTTTCCCTGTAAATCCTGCACGCTAGAGCGCAACTGTAAAACTTTTTGTTCTTCAATATCCACTTGGTTTTTCGCCAATGTTCCTTTTGCAGCAAGCGCTTCAACCCGTTTGAGCTCAGCGAGACCCAGGTTCAGATTTTTTTGCGCTATCTGTAATGAGCGTTTGGCGCTTTGTTCTTCAACTTCTAATTGTTGAAATGATGACTGGCTACTGGCCAGACCTGCTTTACTGGAGTCTAGTGATATCTCAAAAGTGGTTGTTTCTATCCTTAAAACAGTCGTTCCCTTGGCAAGGGAACCACCCTGTTTTAATTCAGGGTGGATGTAGCTGATTTTACCGTTGACTTCAGACTTGGCTTTTAAAACGGTGGCAGGTTCAACATTGCCATAAGCAACAGCACGTGTTCGAAACGGAATCTTTTTGACGGTAAAAACTTCAACTGTTTTCACTGGGAACTGAACTTCCTGATGTTCAATCGATTGTTTTGATTTCACCTGCATCACAACAAAAGCGACTGCTGCCGCAATGATAAGTGGAAGAAAAATAAAGTTTTTGAAGATTTTTTTCATTGTATTGAGCCAAGCCTGATATTTAGTTTTGAATTATTTCAAATAAGACATAGAAAAGACACCCCCCCACTTTTAGGTGGTTTTTTATCTGTCGGGAAGTGTGGATGGTTATGGAATTGTTTGCCAGTTAATATATAGTGAAATTAGGTGGATAGGTTTATGTCAGTGAATAGTGAAACTGTAGACCTAGTTGCTCGAGTTAAAAAGTTCTTCGTCCAACTCCTGCAGTCTTTCTGGAGTTCCTATATCTCGCCAATCACCTTTATATAATTCGCCGCTGACTTGTCCAGCCAGCATTGCTTCCCGCAAAATTGGCGCGAGAGGGCGTTTGCCGTAGTTCAGGCTTTTAAATAGATCAGGATGATAATAACCAATGCCACTGAAAGTGCAGGCATTTTCTCCACCGTCTCTGACGCGGTTATTATCCTGGTTGATTGAAAAATCTCCTTTCGGATTGTGGCTTGGGTTTTTGACCAATATGAGGTGTGCAAGATCATCGTTTTTCAGCGGACTTGCGTTGGAATAATTGAAATTACACCAGACATCGCCATTCACCACTAAAAAAGGCTTATTACCTAAAAGTGGTAATGCTTTGATGATGCCACCAGCAGTTTCCAGCGCGCCCTCTGATTGTTCGTCGGAGTAGTGCAGGCTAACCCCATAATTTGAACCATCGCCAAGTACAGTGGGAATCTGCTCGCCCAGCCAGGCAATATTGATCACAATATCTTCGATGCCCGCCTGTTGGAGGTTTTCAATATGCCATTGAATTAACGGTTTGCCACCAACGATTAATAATGGTTTTGGAGTGTGGTCTGTGAGTGGACGCATTCGGGTACCATGACCTGCAGCAAGAATCATCGCTTTCATTGTCTTTTTGTCCGACTTCGGCGTTGGATAATTTTCTGTGATCCTCGTGTATTACTTATACACTCCGGCTCTCGAAAAATATCCGCCTTAAACTTAAAAAAAAATCCTAATGAAATATTCATGGTTTGCCGATTTTCTCGCTTACCTGCCATTCATTGAAAAGCTCAAAAAGATCACGAGTCATTGGATATTTATTGGCTACGTTCATAAAATATTCCAGCGTGAGTGGCAGATCATTGAGGTAATTGGTTTTGCCATCACGGTGATTCAAGCGCGCAAAAATACCTAGCACTTTTATATGCCGCTGCAGCCCCATGTAATCAAACCACTGGCTAAAAGTGGCATTACTGACCTTATCCATTAAGCCCGAGTCTTCTGCCTGTTTCTTGTATTCGAGTGCCCATTTACTGATGTTTTCGATTGGCCATTTGATATAGCAGTCTCGTAACAATGAGACTATGTCGTATGTAATTGGCCCTAGTATGGCGTCCTGATAGTCAATCACGCCGGGATTATCTTCGTAGGTAAGCATCAGATTTCGCGAGTGATAATCTCGATGCACAAATACCTGAGGCTGTTGCAACACAATGGTAGAGATTGACTGTAAAGTTCGATCGATGACTTTCTGCTGCTTTTCCGTAGGATTTATTTTTAAGTGTGTTTTTAAAAACCACTCTGGCATCAATTGCATTTCCTGCATTAACCTTGTTTCATCGTATTCTGGTAAGCCAGTTGTATCTGCCTTTTGAATTCGAATCAATGAGTTAATGGCATCGCCGTAAAGTTTGTCGGCAGAATCATCATTGAGTCGATCAAGGAAGGGCGTACTGCCAAAATCTTCAAGCAATAAAAAGCCCTGTGATAAATCTTCTCGAAAAATTTCGGGAGCGTGCACGCTAGCATTGCGCAAGCGGCGGGTGATATCTATAAACGATGAGCAGTCTTCCTTCTCGGGAGGTGCATCCATTGCGATGTAGGTTTGTCCGTTATTGGAAACTCGAAAGTAACGGCGAAAACTGGCATCAGCTGAGGCAACTTCAATTTTGGCATCTGGCCAATCCTGATGAATCCAAAGTGTCAGTTGTTGCAGGCGTGGGTCATTATTCATTCCGTCGAATATTCTCAATTAGAGCCAAAAAGTGCGAGCCAAAGCTTAGCTGAGGCAACGTTTAAGTGCAACGAAGACGGCCGTATGGCGAGTTATTGCAAGAAACGAGTGAGCTGTGTATTAGTTCTTTTGGTCATTTTAAATGAACCAAAATGAGCCAAGCTTCTGCGAGACAACAGCATTGTTGTTTGATGCTGACCCGCAGGGAAGGCTTAGCCGTATAAAAATCACTTAAAAGTGGGGGTGTCTTTATTTATCTATTTTTCTATTAATCAACAATAGTAAACACTCACTTAACTCAAATATGAGTTAAATGAGTTGAGCTTGTTTTTATGAGTTTTTGAGCCCCATCGCTTTGAATATCATCGCTGCCGGGCAAAAACCAGTAAACGATTGTTGAAAAAGATTGAATCCAATAAAAGCGGTGAACCAGACGAAATTGGGATGAACGTAGTGGGTCAGTAATAAACTTACGATTACCATTACACCCGCAAATGCAGTTACAGCGTTATTTAATGTCATTTTTTACTCCTAAAAATTAATTACGTTTGTCTAGCGGAATATAATCACGCGGTAGCGCGCCGACGTAAAGCTGTCTTGGGCGACCGATACGTGACTCAGGGTCCTGTATCATTTCATTCCAGTGGGTAATCCAGCCTACAGTTCTCGACATGGCGAAAATAACCGTAAACATGTTCAGCGGAATTCCCATTGCGAGCAAAATTATACCCGAATAGAAGTCGACATTGGGATATAGATAACGGGATACAAAATACTCATCTTCGAGCGCGATACGCTCAAGTTCCATCGCTGTTTCAAGTAACTCTTCGTAGGGATTATCATCACCAAGGTGTTTCAGAAGAGTGTGGCAGGTATCACGGATAATGGTTGCGCGCGGATCATGGTTTTTATACACACGGTGACCAAATCCCATTAGGCGGAAGCGGTCATCTTTATCTTTTGCTTTAGCGATGTAGTAACCTACGTCATTTTCAGATTCTACGATATCGACCAGCATGTTAATCACGGCTTCATTGGCTCCGCCATGTGCTGGCCCCCATAAAGAAGCAATTCCGGCAGCTACTGCGGCAAATGGATTTGCCTCAGAGCTACCTGTTAAGCGTACTGTAGAAGTAGAAGCATTTTGCTCATGGTCGGCATGCAATATCATGATTAAATCTAGTGCTTTGACATAGAAAGGATCAGCTTTGTATGGTTCCGTTGGGACGCTGAACATCATATGCAAAAAGTTTTCAGAGTAGCTCAATTCATTCTTTGGGTAGGTAAAGGGTAAGCCGCTGGCATAACGGTAACTCCATGCGGCTATGGTTGGCATTTTCGCAATTAACTGGTGAGCTGCGATCTCACGGCTTCTGCTACTGTGAATATCAATATCTTCATGATAAAAGGCTGAAAGTGCGCCGACCACACCTACCATGATCGCCATTGGGTGAGCATCACGACGAAAGCCGCTATAGAAGCGCTTTAGTGCTTCGTGCAACATGGTGTGATGTGTGATTATGTAAACAAACTCTTCAAGTTGCTGTTTATTGGGAAGTTCACCATTCAGGAGCAAGTAACAGGTTTCCAGGTGGGTACTATGTTTGGCTAGTTGTTCTATTGGGTAACCGCTGTATTGCAGTTCACCTTTTTCACCATTCAGGTAAGTAATTGCGCTGTGACAACTGGCAGTAGAAAGAAAACCCGGATCATAGGTAAAGTAACCCATTTTATTATACAGTCCGCGCACATCAATAGTCGGCGTGCCATTACTCGGCCTTAGTATCGGCAACTCGATAGATTTTCCGGTTGAGTTATCGGTAAGTGTAACTGTTTCTTTCTTACTCATTATCATCGCCCAAAATAAATTACTCGTTATTGCTTACTATTCTAGTAGAGAAATACATTGGGTTACATCTACTATTCAAAAAAAAGACCTAATCTGTTCGTATTCACTGTAAGTCTTTATAAGTTATCATTAGCGTTTACGGATTCTACAGAGAAAAAATGAAACGATTAATTATCGGCAGTTTGTTTTTCGCACTACTGGGCTTTGGGGTGCTTAAGCTTATGTTTAGCGGCGTTGAGGTAAAAGCCAAAGCTAATTTACCCTGGCAGGTAAGCACAAAAGCTGATGGTACTACTCATATTTTAGGTGTGGATATAGGCAATGCTACTTTTATAGAATTAATTCAGAAGCTTAGGTTGCTAGCTGATCCAGCATTATTTGAAGCTCCGAATGGTGACTTATCTTTAGAAGCTTATTTTGGTAAGAAAAAATTTGGAGTACTCGAAGCACGATTGGTTGCTGAACTGGATGCAGATGAAGTGACATTGAAAAAAATGCTTAAGGAGCAAGTCAAAAAAAGTTCAACTCCAAGTAATCATTGGAAATATAGCCTGAGTATTCCTAATCTGAAGTTAGCAAATGACATAAGAGTATGGCGCTTGATTTATCTGCCTGTGACAGATTACCAACCCAAACAAATGAAGTTTTTTGGAGAGCCGGAAGAAAAAATTCAAATCAACGAAACCGCCCAATACTGGTTATACCCTTCGCGAGGCATGGTATTGCTCTGGGATACTGCGGGCAAAGAAATTTTCTATTATTTTGCAGAAAAAGACTACCCCAGGCTAAAAGCTTCGCTGCCTATGAAAATACAGGTGCAAGACCATTAATATGCCGTTCTGGGAAGAAAAATCACTTTCAGAAATGAGCCGCGAAGAATGGGAGAGTCTATGTGATCACTGCGGTAAATGTTGCCTGTTAAAACTTGAGGATGAGGACGATGAAGCTGGCTCGGTTTATTATACGAATATCGTCTGCCATTTATTTAACCATGATGACGGGCACTGTACAGATTACCCGAATAGAGAACATCGAGTGCCTACTTGCCTGCGTCTGACACAAGACAATTTAGATGATATCGCCTGGTTGCCACCAAGTTGTTCCTATCGCAGCGTGATGGAAGGACGAGGTCTGGAAGATTGGCACCACTTGATATCGGGTGATAAAAATACCATCCACGAAACAGGTAACTCGGTTCTGGGGAAAGTAGTTTCTGAGAAAGATGTTGATGAAGATGAGATTGAGGAGTACATCGTAGAATGGCCTCTAAAAATCTAGAGTCAGTAAGACTGGATAAATGGCTATGGGCAGCGCGCTTCTTTAAGACACGAAAAGATGCGGTGGATGCCATTAGCGGTGGCAAGGTCCATTTGAACGGCGCTCGGGTTAAACCAGCAAGAAATGTTCAAATAAATGATCAACTGGACATCACCCGGAGTAATGAAAAATATCACATAATGGTGATTGGCTTGCACGACAAGCGTGGCCCAGCGAAACTGGCACAAACACTATACGAGGAAGATGCAAAAAGCATTGAAGCCAGAGAGAAAGAGCGAGAAATCCGCAAAATGCACAATGCCAGTGTGACAATGCCGGATAAAAAACCCAATAAAAAAGAACGGCGCATGCTGGAGAAATTTAAGAGACAATAATGATTTTATCCCAGTCCAATCTCGAAGAGTTACGTAATCAAGTCGAAAAAGGAAATGGTTTTCAAATCGCTATAGCACCGATGCAACCAGCGACTTTCCTGAATGTAAAGATTGCCTCGGAAAAAATGTATAAAGACCTAATGGACGCTGGAATTAGTGTCTTATTAGATGACAGAAACCAGAAACCCAAAAATATATTTGAGGTGATAAAATTTTTAGGTATTAGACATCGGCTGGTGATTTCAAGTCGCAGTATTTCGGCGGGAGTTTACGAATATAAAGATTTATCGACGGATGAGTTTAA
>Ga0316201_10005133_pt1 | contig 10022 bp, 9 predicted proteins | sample CS6wburrow_MG_FD_204516 | JGI IMG/M metagenome (GOLD analysis project Ga0316201, IMG submission 204516) | Coastal sediment microbial communities from Delaware Bay, Delaware, United States - CS-6 worm burrow | ecosystem: Environmental > Aquatic > Marine > Coastal > Sediment | place: USA: Delaware...
CAGGCGTACGCTGCGGTCAGACTTGTTGACCGGATGTGCCAGGTAGAAGCGCAGCGGTCCGACCGGCGATTGCCATTTCAGGCCCAGCCCAGCGCCTATCGCCGGATCAACATCAAAGCCGTCGAAGGCATTGCCGGCGTCCACGAAAACAGCACCGTAAAAATTGCCGCGCATTCGGTGCTCGTATTCAACACTTGCGACCAACAGGTTGCTACCACCAACTACGTTACCGAGTTCGTCCGTCGGTCCCAGCGTGTTATAGCCAAAGCCACGAACCGACTCGTCGCCACCCGCAAAGAATCGCACAGAGGGCGGCAGGTCCAGGAACTCCGACTTGGCCGTGAAGCCCAGCGTAGCCCGCGCCAACAGGCGGCTTACGTCGCCAATACTGCGCACCAGGCGCAAGCTCGTGGTCGCCTGCAAAAACGAGGTATCGGATCCCAGGAACTGGCCGGTGCCGCGAAGCTCAAAGGTCATACGGCGCCCCCGCGTCGGGTAGATGTCGCGGTCCGCGCGTTTATGGTCGTAAGCAATTCCGGGTAGTACCAGCCGCGAACTGCTCGATTCCAGGCCAACGTCAAATTGGTCGTAACTCAGGTCGAGCGATAAAGTGCGCACCCAGTTACTGCGGACTCTTTTCGTGCGCCTGACGCCGACGCGTGCCGTGTCATTGTTAAACGTGTCCGTGTCTTCATTCGTGAGCGCACTCGAATAACTCAACCACTCGCTGCGCGGATCCGTTAGCGGCTTGCGATACTCGGCGGCAATGCCCTGAATAACAGGAGACAGGCCTATATCGGTCTTGAAACGATTGCCGTGTTTGTTGACGCGCCGATTGTAGTAGCCGGCACGCGCCCTGGGGCCCGTGTCCGTCGAGTAACCAATGCCCACGGTGTACTCAATGCGGTCGGCAGGCTCGAGCAAGACACGAACCGGAATCTGACCGTCCTTCGCGAGCTCGTAATCGGGCTGCAGCTCAATTCGCCCGAAGTAACCGCTGACCGACAGGTCGTTGTAGGCCTTGGTGAGTAGCCGGTTGTCATATGGCATGCCCGTTTCGAACTCGAGGAAAGCATTGATCAGGCTCGCATCGAGAAAATCCTGCTCCTGAGTGATTTCGCCGAAGTTGTATCGGGAGCCGCTCTCGAAATTCAGCGTCACGTCGGCAGCCTTTTCGGCCGGCCAGACCTCAATCTTGTTTTGCAGGAAATTCGCGTCGATGTAGCCGCGCTCTGCCGCGCGAATCTGCAGTGATTCTTTTAAGGTCTCGTAGTCGGAATGACGCAATTGCGCGCCTGTGACAAGCGCCGTCGAAGACACGATATCTGTGAAATTCGAATCGTCATGCAACGACATGCTCAGCGAGACGTCGACGTTTCTCAGAAGTACGGGTTGTCCGGGGTCGATGTCGATTGTGGCGAGCCAGCATCTTTCGTCCTGTTCGAGCGTTGTCTCGACGACTGCGTCGTAGTATCCGAACGGCTCCAACGCGCTTCGGACCTCTGACGCGATTGCGCGAAATCGCCGTCGAATCAGCCATGGCTCGGCGTCGCACGGTTCGCTGGCGAGGGAGACATAGCTGTAGACGTTGCGGGCAAGTTCATCGCTAATGCCGTCAACCCGCAGTTCTGCCCTCGGCTGCGATGCGACAGTGAACACGAGGAGTGCGCAACAGCATAGCTGTCGACACAAAGATGGAATTCGAGACCAGGCGTACATTGGCGGCATTTTTGACGGGCGGGAGACTCCGCGTGTCAGCTGGTGTTGCCGTCAACCGGACCAGTATCCAGTTTCTTTTTGGTCTTTTTCGAAGGAGAAATCATAACAGTATGGACCTGCCGCCCATCCATTCGTGCGACATGAAATTCGTAGCCGGAATCGGCAAACTTATCGTTGTCCCGTGGTAGCCGTCCGAGCCGCTGCATAACAAACCCTCCCAGCGTTGTGATGTGGGGATTCTGCTCAAAGCCTCCTCCGACAACCTCCTCCAGCATCGGCATTGGCAACTGGCCGCGCGCCCGCCAGCCGGACTGCACGGCCTCAATCAGGGGGCTGACGTCTTCGAGATCCCACTCATCCGCAATCTCGCCCACGATCTCTTCAAGCATGTCTTCAAGCGTCGCGAGGCCGACATAGTTACCGTGCTCGTCGACCACAATAGCCATGTGAGTGCGTTTGGACCGCATGCGCTCAAGCAATGAGGAGATCAGCAGCGAAGGGGGTACTACGACAGGAGGATGAAGTTTTTCGGTGAGCGACTCCCACACCTCGCTCTGTTGTTCGATCAGCGCCGATGTCATGTCTTTGGTAGCGAGGATGCCGACCACATCTCCGTTCTCGTCCAGCACCGGATAACGGCTATGCATGGTCGTGACGATAATCTTCTTTTTTGCACTGGCGTCAGATGCCAGGCGTAGCTTGTCGACACTGTTCCACGGAATCATAACTTCGCGAACAGTCTGGTCGTCGAAGCGAAACGCTTTGCGGATGATCTCCGCCGTCTTCCCTTCCAGTTCGCCGTGAGCCTCAGACTCGTCGACGATCGAACTGATTTCTGCCTCCGAAATAACATCGTGATGACTGCCGCCGCCGACGCCAAGCATGTTCAGAATTCCGGCGTTAGCCCTGTCCAACAGCCAGTTCAGTGGAAAGACAAGTCGATAGAACCAGTGCAAGGGATAGGCAAGTGCAAGCGTGACGGGCTTGGGTTCGCGAATCGCGTAGGTCTTGGGCACCTGTTCACCAATAACGATATGCAGGGACGAGAACAGCAGGAAACCGACGATGAAAGAAATGGTATGCAGTGCTTGCCCGGTCACGCCGACTTTCGAAAGCAGGGGCTCGAGCAATGCAGCTACCGCCGGCTCTCCGACCCAGCCCAGTCCCAGTGATGCCATGGTAATTCCCAGCTGGCAGGCCGCCAGGTAGGCGTCGAGGTTCTGGTGCATGCGCACACTGAGAGCCGCACTGCGACGCTGCGCAATGACCGCCTGGTCGAGTTGGTAGCCGCGCACTTTTACGAGAGCGAACTCGGCCGCGACGAAGAACGCATTGGCGGCCAGCAGAAAAATAACGGAGACCAGCGAGTAGCTCAGGGAGCTCATAGCAGCCATCCTTTTGAAAGTAGTTTGTTATTCATCATCAGTCTCCTTGCCGATCATGCGTATTTCCAGTGGACTGCTCGAGTCCAGGTGAACGTCACGCTGCGGAAAGGCAATGACAATTCCGTTTTGTTCGAATAGTTCGCTGATGCGGAAGCGGATCGAGCTGCGGATCTCTCTAAGGACCCTCTCTCCGCCGACATCGCACCAGAAATAGGCATCGAAAGCGAGTGCGTTGTCACCGAAGTCGTCGAATATGACGCTCGGCGCAGGCTCTTGTTTAATTTCGTCCTGCTCCTTAACGGCCTGGAGAACCAGGTCCGCGACCAGTCGTACCGGCGACCCGTAAGCAACGCCGACACGAACCGTGGTTCGAATTTCCAGGTCGACCAGGGTCCAGTTAACAACAGTGCGCTCGAGCAACATGCTGTTAGGTACCAGGAGATGCACACCGTCTGTTCGGCGAATTCGTGTTGACCGATTGCCGATATCTTCAACAACGCCCTGAGCATCGTCGATCTCGATGAAATCACCAATGCGAATCGGGCGCTCGACCATCAGTATCCAGCCACTGATGAAGTTGTTGATGATGTTCTGTGCACCAAAACCGACGCCGATCGCCAGTGCGCCGGTCGCAAAAGCGAACGCCGTTAGAGGTATGCCGAGCAGACCGAGCGCTGTAATGACGACCAGTACCAGGATCACAAAAAACGCGATTCTCTTGAGTACATAGACGACGTCGGGCCGCAGTTTCGTGCCTGCCAGTCGCTTGCCCAGGAGGTAGCCGACCAGGCGGCTGCCCAGGTAGCCGAATATCAACAGCAGAAGGATCCCAGCCAGCTGCCCGAGCGTAATGACTTTGCCACCTGGCGCCGTGAATAGCGCCGCATCTAATACGATCTTGAGTTCATCAAGCATCGTTACCTCCCGTCCTGTTGCGCTGCTGAGCTAACCTGTGCCGCGCGTGCGAGTCTTGCCCTGCTTGGCGTTCTTTTCGATAAACTCTATGATCATGCCGGCCACGTCTCGGTCGGTCGCATTCTCGATTCCCTCCAGGCCGGGGCTGGAATTCACTTCCATAACCACAGGCCCGTGATTGGAACGCAACAGATCAACGCCTGCGACATTCAGGCCCATCACTTTGGCCGAACGCACGGCTGTCGAACGCTCCTCCGGCGTAATCTTGATCAGCTTGGCGCTGCCGCCGCGATGCAGGTTGGATCGAAATTCGCCGTCTTTACCCTGTCGTTTCATGGCAGCCACGACCTTGTCGCCGACGACGAGACAACGAATGTCGGAGCCACCCGCTTCCTTGATGAATTCCTGGACCATGAAGTTGGCTTTGAGACCGCTGAAAGCCTCAATCACGCTTTCGGCCGCACTCTTCGTTTCAGCCAGGACTACGCCGACACCCTGTGTGCCTTCCAGCAGCTTTATGACGACGGGCGCGCCACCGACAAACTGCAGCAGGTCCTCTGTATCGTCGGGCGAGTTGGCGAAGCCCGTGACGGGAAGACCGATTCCCCTTCGGGACAGCAGCTGTACGGCTCGCAACTTGTCGCGTGACCGTGTGATCGCGACCGACTCGTTAACCGAATAGACGCCCATCATTTCGAACTGCCGTACGACCGATGTGCCATAAAACGATATCGAGGCACCGATCCTCGGGATGATCGCGTCGATCCCGGTTATATTTTCGCCCTTAATGTGAATGCTCGGTTTGTGGCTCGTGATGTTCATGTAACAACGCTTGTGATTGATGACGGGCATTTCATGGCCACGTTCAACGCCGGCTTCTACCAGGCGTCGGGTGGAGTAAAGGTTCTTGTTCGTGGACAAAATTCCGATCTTCATTTCTTGATCCTTAGTTGCGCAGTTAGAATTATTCAGCGCTATGACTTTATGTTGGGGTGGGGTCGTCGTCGTGATCCGCCGCGAAATTTTCGACCAGGTTCTCGGCTCGCGGAATGCTCTTGAAGGCGCCCAGATTAAATAACGCGTCTCCTTCATGAGCGAGGGGCAAATTATTCTGGCCAATAACGATTCCGTCGAAGGGCGCGAGTACATGTTCCTCCTCATCGCCCAGGGGATCGCTGATGAGGGCAAGGTGCTGACCTTTGTGGACGCTTTTTCCGAGCGCAATTTTTGCGGAAAAAATACCGCTATCCGGCGCGCGAACCCAGCTCGTGGACTTGGCGATGACCGGTGCGACAAGCTTGGGGTTCTTGAGCTTGGGCAGCATGTCGATCTGCCGCATCACGTTGAGCACGCCGCGCAATCCGGCACGGATGCTGACCTCGTCAAAACGCAGCGCCTCTCCGGCCTCGTAAATGAGAACGGGCAGGCCGCGGTCCGCAGCACACCCTCTGAGGGATCCATCACGTATGTCCGAATTGATGATCACGGGGACACCAAACACCTTGGCAATTTCGAGAGTTTCCGGATCGTCGAGATTTGCTCGAATCTGCGGCAAGTTGGATCGGTTGATTGCTCCGGTGTGCAAATCGATACCGTAGTCGGCTTTGGAAACGATCTGCTTTATGAACAGGTGCGCGAGGCGTGAAGCGATGGAGCCGCTGGCGCTGCCCGGAAATGATCGGTTGAGATCGCGGCGATCGGGAAGGTAGCGCGACTGATTAAGGAAGCCGTGAACGTTTACGATCGGTATGACCAGCAGCGTCCCGCGAATTGATCGCAACGCTTTTCGCTTGAGTAGTCGGCGAATGATCTCGACGCCGTTCAGTTCGTCGCCGTGAATAGCCGCGGATACGAAAAGCACAGGCCCGGCTTTACGGCCGCAGATGACCTGCACCGGCATGTTGAGCTTTGTCGACGTGTACAAATCCGCGACCGGCAGGTCGATGTTCACACGCGTGCCCGGCGATACCGTTGTTCCACCGATTTTTATTGATTTGTTAGCGGTCATCTTCGTTCGTATCCTTTGGCTTTGCTTTCTTCTTCTTGCCGACGACGTAAGATCTCGCTGGATTGACCTGTGCGCGCCCTTTGAGCGCCGTTCGCCCAAGTAGCATCCGAAACAGCATGTCGTCACGTGATGTCAGCGTGGCCTCAATGGGCCACTGATGCTCGCCAATTTGCAGTGCCGTGCGAATGACGAAACGTTCTTCCTTGTGGCCGCCGGAATCTGTGACTTTGCGTTTATCGAGGACATCGGCTGTACAGGTGATGACGGTATCAGTGTCCTTCTGTACAGGGTGGATGCGGAATTCAATGCGGTCACGTCCGTTTTCTGAGTAGGGACGCAGCTCGAAGGCATGCAACGCCGACGTTCTCGCACCGGTATCGACTTTTGCCTTGATCCTCTTTATCCCGAGCTCCGGCAGGCTGACCCATTCACGCCAGCCAAACGTGAGCAATTTGTCGGACTCTTTCATTACCCGCCCCTGCTTATTCAGAATGACCAGTGGAATCGTACGCCTGCTACGACTGCTCTGGAACTTGATGTTGCGCCGGACGTGTCGAAACCCGGGTTCTCGACATATTGTACAGACGGAGTTATTTGTCCGTTGCTGTCGCCAATCGGTATACGAAAGAAAGACTCGGCAGCGGCTACATCGTCGAGATCCGCTTCGAGAAAGCTGTTGGCAATGCGTGTCTTCGAGATGCCGAGCCCAAAAAGCCCGATTCGTGTCGAGCGCTCGTAGGCGATCGCCGCAAATTGTGTAGCAACTGATACGTCTTCATTGGCAGCGCATGGGTTACGCGGCGGGACCGGGACAGCGCTCCTCTGGAGGTTCCGAAGAAAGTCTTTCATCAAGATCAGGTGCCGGCGGCCTATTTCTTCAGTATTCGAAAAACTGATCGTAAAAACCAGCCGATGACAATACCGATAAATACCATCATGAAAATAAGCAGCGACCGCGGAATCTCGACATCCCAGAACAACAGCTTGATATCGACAACGGCGGCATTCTGTAGGGCGAAAATCATCACCAAAATGATGAGCGCTGTCGTAATTACCAGTTTGAAAGTCATCTTGTTCATCCTAAGCTCCTGACTGCCTTTTACCTTCTGAATACCCGGCGACAAGCTTCTTGATGGACTGCGACAGGTCCTCCCAGGCTGTATCTACATCCGGGGTCAAATCTTCCCACGCGTCGTCGCCGGACTTTCTCAGTCGTTCGAGGCTCGACTCCGCTGCAACAAGGTTTGCATCGACGGCGCGCTGAGCATCTTCCAACTGGCGGTTTACAACGATTTGCCCGGCAACTGTCGCAGACCGAATCCTGGCTTTCACGCCACCGAGCTTAACCCTGGCATCGTGCAGCCTTTTTTGTGCGGCTTTTGAATAGGCTGCTTTTCTTGAAATCGATGTCCGACGATTCGCGTCCGGTGTTTGTTCTCTGGACACCTGTGATCCCCTCAGTCGAAACTGGCCGAGGCGACTATACCGGGTGAATTTTCATAAATACAACTAAAAAAACTTGCTAATTCAACAAATTATTATTATAAGACATCTATGGACCTGGAGCTGTTACGCACCTTTCTCGAACTTAATCGTACGCGTCATTTTGGCCGTGCGGCTGAGGCGCTGTTTGTTACGCAGGCAGCGGTCAGCAGTCGCCTGAAGTCCCTGGAGCAACAGCTGGGCGTCACACTGTTCGAGCGTAGTCGACGTGAGATGCGACTGACGCCTGAAGGTGGCCGCCTGATTCGCCATTCGGAGCGCATGATTGCTGCCTGGCGCGCTGCCCGACAGGACGTCTCGCTGGCTCACGCAACGGAGCAGTTGGTTATCGGCGGGAGCCTGCGTTTGTGGGACGTGCTGTTGCAGCGATGGCTGCATGACCTGCGGCGAACGTTTCCGCGCCTGGCAATCATGGCCGAGTCTCAGTCACCGGATTTCTTAACCAGAAAACTCATCGACGGCACCCTGGATGTCGCAATCATGCTGGAGCCGGCGCAGCTCGACATTATGCAGATTCGGGAAATTGTGACGATTGACTTCATTCTTGTCTCTGCCACCAAGGGACTCAGCGTCGAATCCGCGCTGGAACAGAACTACGTGTACGTTGACTGGGGTCTTTCATTCGCGTTGGACCATCGTCGGATGTTTCCCGATGCGCCGGAATCGATGACCCGCGTGTCACACGCAAAAATGGCGCTTGAATACCTCAGCTCGATCGGCGGCAGCGCTTACCTGCCACGGCGCATGATAAAAAGGGACGTGGAGCTGGGCCTGCTTTACGAGGTTGCAGAAGCACCGATTTTCACGCGCCAGGCGTACGCCACGTTTCCGGTGCGATCGGCCAGGCAGGACCTAATCGAGAAAAGCCTGCAACTGGTGCAGTCGGACTAGTCGTCCCGGAGTTGATCGACTATTGCCAACTATCGGCGCTCGTACCTCAGGTGATGTTCCCGGAGATTCTCACCATCGCGCATGACAATGTAGCCGTCGATAGAGTCATCGCCTCTCTTGTAAAAACTGAGGCCGCCGAAGTGCAACGCGTCTTTCTCCTTTTTGACCAGGCGAAAGGTTACGTGGTCTTTCTTTTCTTCCCAGGCTGAGAAATCTGCATTGAAGTGCTTCACTTTCAGGCTCAGAGTGCCCTCCTCAATAGTGAGCAACAGGATTTCGTAGAACGCGACGCCATCATCTCCATAGAGCTTGAACAGCCCGATCATCGTGCCAGCGGACGGCGCATTCCAGACCTCTTCAAATGTCCCGCCAAAGGCCGTTCCCGACCAGGAACCCACCAGCCAGCCTGCATCGTCGAGCGTGGCTGCCGGCCGCGTTTCGTCAGGCGTCAGCTGATAGGTGTGCTCGGTTCGGGGTTCGGCCGACCAGGCCGTGCCTGCCAGCGCTGCCATGATCAAGGTCATGCCAATACTAATTCTGCTCATCCGAAGCTCCTTTGGCGCCTGAAATCACGGCTGGGTCCATACGAGTGTATCGCATCGCCTCAAGACTGGCCGCCCGAGAAAAAGGCTGATTCTGTAACAATTGTTCACAGGTTTACGGTAGACCAGCGTGGTCTGCAATTACCATAATGTGACCTGCATCACCCCGGAAAACTACCGAAAAATCGTACAGTTACGTTTGCTGCTCCGAATGATCGATGGCTTTCGCATTTTTCGATTATCGCCGAGCGCGATGTTTTTTTACAGGATCGGGCATTCCGTCGATTTGTGTCGCCGGACTGCTCGACCTTTTTTTGTTAGGCATGAGAAATTCGGGACCGGACACTATGAATACATCAGGCACAAGTCGCCGCGAGACAGGCAGCCTCTCGAACCACATGCGGTCGTTCTCGATCTTACTGTGCGGCCTTGCTGCGACGACGTTTGGCGTCAGCGCGGCCTATGCGGCCCCGGTCTGCTCGACGGGTAGTGATGGCACCGTTGTCATTGAATCCGCGGCAACGCGCGTCAACGTCTACTATGCAGCGCCGGATCCCGAGCTTACGACGACCACGGTCGCGGCAGGCTCAACCGCGATTCCGATCGATACGCTGCTCGGCCCGCAGGCGACCAACCTGCACCCGTCAGTCAGTCCAACGATCGCTGCCGGCGACATCCTGATCGTTGCGCAAATGATCGGCGCTGCGATCGATACGGAGAACAACCACGAGAGCAGCGGCAACTACGGCGATGGTCCAGGTGGCCTCGAGCAGGCGGGAAGCCTCAATGATGGCGACTTCACGGCCGGGCGTTACGAATTCGTCATAGCCACCGGACCGGTTGTGGGCGGAGCGGTCCCGATCGAAGGCACCGGCGTCGGTAACGGCCTCCGTAACCAATACGTCAATTCCAACGAGACGACCGCAGCGCTGGGTTTCCGGCGCTACCAGGTCATCAAGGTCCCGCAGTTCTCGCGCCTGAGTATTACCGGTGAGGTGGTGTCCGATCGCTGGAACGGGCGCTGGGGCGGTGTCTCGGCACTCAACGTTCGTGAAAACC
>Ga0316201_10005134_pt1 | contig 10022 bp, 2 predicted proteins | sample CS6wburrow_MG_FD_204516 | JGI IMG/M metagenome (GOLD analysis project Ga0316201, IMG submission 204516) | Coastal sediment microbial communities from Delaware Bay, Delaware, United States - CS-6 worm burrow | ecosystem: Environmental > Aquatic > Marine > Coastal > Sediment | place: USA: Delaware...
TTTATTCGTGACAATATCGATTTTGATAATGGTGGAGCCAATCCTATCATTCAAGGAACCATCTTGCTATGGGAACAATGGGCTGGAGCATCACATTATCTCGCTGAATACGAAGGTGGTTATGGATACATCAACCTTACCGAGACCGCACGTGCCTACCAGCATCCAGACATCGTAATTGCCGATCCTACCAACCCAGATAATAGAGGCATCAAGACGCCTACCAAGTTCATCCCAGTAGGACAAGCATTCTTTGTGGAAGTGGTCAACGATGGAAACATCGAATTCAATAACGGCCAGCGTGTTTTTAAACAGGAAAGCCTAGGAGAATCCGTATTCTTCAGGGATGTACAGTCTCAGGATAATACTACCAATGAAGACATGACCGATAGGGACGAAGAAACAACAGTGGTAGGACCGATGCAGACCATAAAACTGGAGTTAGGGGTATCCAATGGTGCCACGAGAAGATTCGTTCTTGGATTCAGTGATACCACTACCGATGGGTTCGACCCCGGTTACGATGGTGGCCTGATTACACAAAGTCCAGAAGAAGACATGACCAGTCTATTGAATGGCAAGCCTTATGTGATACAAGCATTCTCACCAATTTCACCAGAGAAAGAAATCGACCTATACTTTAATGCTTCGGGTAATAACAACTTTACCCTAGACATTGCTGAACTCAAAAACATTCCTGAAGGACAAGACATATACATCAGGGATAACAGGCAAAGCATCACATGGAATCTAACGCAAGATGGTGCCTATCATTTCTCAGCCTTAGCTGGCGAGGATTCAGATCGTTTTGATATCGTGTTCAGCGATGAAAATACCTTATCCAATGATGAGCTAAAACTTAAAGATATTCTTATATATTTCAATAATCCTGAAAACAAACTTTTTGTAAAAGGTCTCGAACAACAGGTCAAACATCTCACATTGACCAACATGCTGGGACAAACCGTAAAAACCTACAACAACATAGATATTCAAGACCTAGAAAACGGTGTGTCCATTAGCGAACTCAGCGCTGGTGTATACTTTGTCAATCTAACCACAGTGAACAATATTAAACGCAACAAAAAGATCCTTGTCGAATAGTAATAAATAATATTTGTAAGAATATGCGTATTATTTATGTAGTACATCTTGTTTTTCAGCTGTTTATCGAGTGTCATTCATCGAAAAGCCTTCTAAATCCATGATTTAGTGCCTTTTTAATATAGCTTTGTTTGTTGCCCCTTAACAAATCTATGCTTATGAAGACTTTTACCTACGTAATACTCTTTACATTCTTTCTGTTTACAAGTACCATAAGTGGCCAAACATGTAATGGTTATACATTTGCATCTCCAGGACTACCAGCTACTTGTACCTACTCCTATACGGTTTCGGGATGGGTTGACTCTTCTGGAAATCCAATATCGGCTCCAGGTAATATTGCATCCACTGAATCTGTCTGTATATTAGCCGATAACGCCACTGCCAGTATTGGCAATGTAAAAGGGGCGTTATACATTGCACCTGGTGTAACCTTTTCTGGTAGTGTTGCTTCCATGGGCTCTGGTGGTACTTTGGTAGTGGAAGGCACAGCCAATTTTAGTAACACGCCAACATTTAGTTCAGGGTCAAGGACCTACATAGAAGCTGGAGGTGTAATGAACATTCCAGGAGATTACCTGCCTGGAGGGGATAGCGAAATACATAACAATGGGACCTTTAATCTAGGTGGAAATATGCTTATAGGCGGTAATGCCTTGTTCATCTCTTATCCAAATTCTACATCTGTGATTCAGGGAAATGTTTCAACTAATAATTATTACTATAATTGCGGTTTGCTAGAAATATTTGGGAACCTTGTGTCTGGTGGATCAAGTACACTGGAAAATAATTGCTCTGTATATGTACATACAGACCTGAATTTGAGTTCTGATTATACAAGTAATGGTCTTATTTTTATTGATGGTAATTTAAATATGGGTGGTAATACATTTTATAACAATAGCACCTTGGTGGTCAATAATATTACGGTCACAGGTGATCTCGTTGGTAATGATGACACCTCGTTGTTGATCGTGCGTTTCAATGCGACCCTAACAGGTAACATTACGGGGCATTTATATTACGATGATGATGACGGTGGTGGTTTTGATAGTGTTTCTGGTGGTTCGATAGAGGATATCCTGATTGTTATCGATATCGATATCCCGGCATCTACAACAGCCATTCTAGATAATTGTGGGAACGATATAGTAGTTAACCCACCAAAGCCAGTTGCTTCAATAGATTTTGATGGTATAGACGATTATATAAGTGTCCCTTCATTTGCCAGTGGTTTGCAAAATGCAACCATGATGGCATGGATCAAGTTAGATGCAAGCTACTCTGCAACCGGTGAGATTGCTGGACACCCTATGATGCGCATGTACGTGGATAGTGCAGGAAGATTAAGATCGTATTTTATCACTAGTGCCGGAAATTCGGCCTATGGCAGCTCCAACCCAAGTGTATTTGTAAAAGATCAATGGTACCATGTAGCCATATCTTATCAAGGGACTACAGGTGCCACCAAAATTTATGTAAATGGTGAGCAGGTAAGTAGTTCGACGATTCCAAGTGGCACACTATCTACCAATCCAACCTACACAGTTCATGATTTTAATATTGGACGTCGTTCGCGTTTCGCCAATACCTATTTTAAAGGTGATATCGATGAAGTAAGAGTCTTTGATAAAGCCCTCACTGAGGACCAGATCCAACAGATGGTATATCAAGAAATAAAGGATAATGCAGGTAATGTCCAAGGCAGCATTATTGCTAAGGATATCATTGATGCAAGCACGAATACTAAAGTGCCTTGGTCCAATCTTTTGGCCTATTACCCTATGTCAGATATTATAAGTTACGGAAGAACGAGTGATTTTTCATCCCACGACAGAAAAGCAAAGTTGAATAACATCACTACTATCCAGGATCAAACTGCACCTATCCCATATGAAACCTTAGCCGATGGTGTTTGGACAACAGAAGGTACTTGGTTACATGGTGATGTCTGGGATATTGAAAATGCCGTCACCAATAAGGATTGGAGCATTATACACATAAAAAACGACGTTACGACTTCAAGTTCTCACACAAACCTGGGCCTAATAATCGATGAGACTAAGACCCTAACGGTCTCAGGCGACAATGCCATCACGAACAATTGGTATCTTGAATTGAATGGGACCCTAGATCTAGCCGATGATTCGCAACTAATACAATCAGGGAACTCTGACCTTGTTACCTCCGCCACAGGTAAGATACTCAGACGGCAGGAAGGCCATACCAACATTTATTGGTACAACTATTGGTCGTCTCCAGTTGGAAGTTTGGCAGCAACTACGCTTTCTGACAATAATACAGCATTCAACAATGCCAACAACACACCCTACAGCCTTGGTATGTTAAAGGATGGTGCAGAAACAGCGATGCAGTTCACCACCGCTTTCGACGAGGTCGGTAAAGTGAGTACACGTTGGCTGTACGCTTATCAGAATGGTGTCACTTACTATGATTGGCTTGCGTTGAATACCTCATCCAATATCACTCCAGGACTTGGTTATACCCAAAAAGGAACCGGAAATGCAGGAACTGAACAACAATATATTTTTGAGGGTAAACCAAACAATGGGACCATCCTGCTAAGTGCCACCGATACTGGTGGACCAGGATCTGTTGAGTCCGTCTCTAAAACACAATACTTACTTGGGAATCCTTACCCTTCCGCTATTGATGCTCATACTTTCATTGACGATAACGTCGGTGTTAGTAGCGGTACTATATATCTATGGGAACAATGGGCTGGAAACTCACATTGGCTTGAGGCCTATGAAGGCGGTTATGCTACCATTAACAAGTTAGCCAAAGTCAGGGCATATCAGTTCGTAGGTCTGGATGGTACAGTGGTCGGTGCCCAGAACGGTACCATGACCCCGACACAATACATACCTGCAGGACAAGGCTTCATCACGGAAATCGTGGCTGATGGAAACATTGAGTTCAATAACGGTCAGCGCATATTCAAGCAAGAAGGTCTCGGAGAATCACAATTCTTTAGAAATGGCGAAAGTGCAGGAATGGATGAAACAACAACTGCAACAGACAGTACGACCATCAAGATCATCAGATTGGAGTTCAGATCATCGAACGACCTCAGTAGAGAGCTCGTACTAGGCTTTAGTAACATCACCTCTGATGCCTTCGATTATGGTTACGACTCAACACCCAACGAATTCAGGGATAATGATCTAGCGACATTGCTCGACGGTAGGAAGATGGTCATTCAAGCCTTCTCACAGATAACCGATGATAAGAGCGTAGACCTGGTAATGAACAGTGATGGAAATTACGGTCATACTATTAGACTTCTTGAAACAGAACATATCGAAGACTCACGGAACATCTACATTCATGATACTCAAGAGGACATCTACTTCGATATCAGGCATGGTGATTATGAATTCACTGCACTGATCGGAGAGGATGCCAACAGATTTAAACTCGTGTTCCAAACAGCAGAACAGGCATTGTCCATAGATGATCTAGACACCTCCGATCTAACGATATTCTTAAACCAAGTGGAGAGCAAGCTATATGTCAAGGGCATGGTTGGAGATGCCAAGAGCATGACCCTGACCAATATGCTGGGACAGACTGTAAGGACATTCAATGACATTGAGAATAATGCCTTGCAGAATGGTATTTATATCGGTGACCATAGTTCTGGAGTCTACCTAGTGAACCTCATTACAAAAGACAACCTGAAACTCAATAAAAAGATCGTTTTGGAGTAATTTGCCCCTGATCCAAACACATAAGACCTTTAGCTTTATTGTTAAAGGTCTTTTTTTGTCTTCTATTTTACCCATTTAAGGCTTCAATAACTTAAAAAAGAGCCCTTTATAGACGTTGCAGTTCATCGAATAAATAAGCATAATTTTTGCTATTGTTCTCTTTATTTTTATGTTTGTTCCATAGCCCCAAACTATACCCTATGAATTTAAAGTTAGTCCCATTCTTGATCGTATTAGGTTTTTCGTTAATTTCCTATAATTCATATGCTCAAGACACGGATGGCGATGGAACCGCAAATAATCTGGATCAAGATGAGGACAATGATGGCATTCCTGATAGACTGGATGGATGTTCGATCATAGACATTGCTAATACGATAGGTATTGGAACTCCAATAGCTACCGGAGCCAGCTATGCCATTGACGAGACAACAATAACCTATACAACTACACATTCAACAGCTTTTTATGGGTATGTCGCCGGCAATCAAGGAGATGCCATCAGATTTCAAGGACCAGTTACCAACGAACAACTTCAATTGAGTTTTTCCAACCCTGTTAAAAATGTCACCTTTAAATTGACTGATTTTGATGAAAATGAACAGCTAACGGTCAACGCATACGACGAGTTAAACAACCTAATAAATTTAAATGCATCGAATATTCCTTTTATTGGCGCTTGGGTAGATAGGACAGGAAATTTCTTTGAGCATGATGGTTCTCCTGGTGAAAGTGATGGTGATGATGAAGCAGACGATGCCATAGGAGGTGCTTACTTTTATTTTCCCGATCAAATCAGTCGAATCGTTTTTATTTATAATACCGGTTCCGGTCAATCCTTAAGATTTACTGAGCTCAACTATTGCTTATTGGATTCTGATGGTGATACGATTCTTGATTATTTAGATATAGATTCTGATAATGACGGTATTCCAGACACTGTAGAAGCTGGAGGTGTTGACCTTGATGGTGATGGATATGTAGAAAATACCACGGATAATAACGGTAATGGCATTCCTGACATTTATGATTTTAGGTGTACCAATGCTCCTGCAGCAAGTGGTTGGGCAACCAATGTACATAATTCTGTCAACACAAGTAATGCCAACGATGCTCTTGGATCGGGCACATTCTCCTATGCAGATATTGGCGTTGGAGGCTCTATTGAATTAGAATTTTCAGATATTATTCCTGCGGGGAATAATACTACCATAAGACATGTCAGACAATCTGGCACAGGGCAGTTAACTTTTAGTGTAGAAAGATCGGCTGATGGTATAACTTATTCGAATGGTGAAAATTTCTTGACAAATTTTGATGGCACTTATTCTGTGTTGAGCTACCAACTTTTAAGTGGTAGTACACAATATATCAAAATAACCAATTTAAGTTCCGAAACACTTGGTATCGATTTTGCCAAATACAATTTTGGTTTAGGTGCTAATTGCAGTGGTATAAACGGTGTTCAAATAATTAACCTGGACACCGATCAAGATGGCATTCCAAATATCAGGGACCTAGATAGCGACAACGACGGGATATTTGACGTTATAGAAGTCGGATTACCCGATTCTGATGCGAATGGATTGGCCGATAACTTCACTGATACTGATGGTGATGGCTATAATGATAACTATGACAGTGATGTTGGAAATGATGGCATCGCTGAGAATCTATCATCAGCAGCAATAATTACGGGTTCTGATACCGATTCTGATGGTATTCCAAATTCATATCCTAATGCCAATTTTGATAGCAATGGCTATCCTAATCCGTATGATATTGACACTGATGATGATGGCATTCCGGATAATGTAGAAGCTCAGCCCACAATTGGTTATATGGTTCCTGCGGGCACTTTCAATTCTAACGGGACCGATACAGCTTATGCAAGTGGAATAACACCCGAAGATACTGACGGCGATGGCACACCTGATTATCTCGATACAGATTCTGATAATGATGGCACTCCAGATATTCAAGAAAATGGTGACGTGAACACTGCAAGCGCAATAGATATTGATGGTGATGGACTTGACGATATATTCGATAATAATACAGCCTCATTCGATGTTAATGACGAAATTACATCTGGTACTACTGCTGATTTGACGGCCTCTTTTGGAGATATTGATGGCGATCTTGTATCTGGCGGTGATCTTGACTTTAGGGATCTTTTCGCAATTAACCCACCACCAGCTGCCACTATTGATTTTGATGGAGTGGATGATTATGTAGAACAATTGAATTCTGCCATAAATGGCTTAAACGAATATACCATTTCGTTTTGGTTCAAATATGACGGCCCTGTTTTAGGCGGTAGCGATGAAGTATTTTTAATGGGTCAGAAAGGGATTTTCGAAATATTCCTAAGACAATGGGGCTCTGGATCTAATCCAGCCTTATTGAGTGTTAATGCTGGCATATATCAAGCTACAAGTTTACGACAAGCTTCAGGGCGGTATTTTATTAGGCAGAACTGGAGTCATTTTAGTGTAACGGTAACAAGAGATCCAGGGACTGGGACCATCGAATTCAATGTTTATAGCGATGGTTTTCAGAGTGGTTTACGAACAGTGACGAATACTGTAAATACAAATACTAATCCATTTAGGATCGGAATGATCAATGGCATTACATCCACAAATAACTTTACAGGTAATGTTGATGAACTAAAAATATTCAATAAGGCATTAACTAAAGACCAAATACAACGCATGGTCTATCAAGAAATTGAAAACAATGCTGGGAATGTTCATGGTACGATAATCAACAAAGATATTGTTGATGAATCAACGAATGCCACTATTCCATGGACGGACTTGATCTCTTATTTTCCAATGTCAAATATTAAAACAGGTAAGGTTATTGATGAATCTCCTGCAAACAATAGTGCGACATTACACAACATTACCACCTTGATGCCTCAAACGGCACCGTTACCCTTTGAAACTGTTGCCGATGGCTCTTGGACCAGTGAATCTACCTGGCTTCATGGTGATATATGGAATATTGAGGATATGGTTTCATATTTTGGGGCGTCCAATCAATCTCCTGAACCATGGTCAATAGTCAAGATACACCATAATGTCAGTACATCCTTATCGCATCGATCTTTAGGATTGTTCATTGATCCAGATAAAACACTCACCGTCACCGGTGATAACTCGATTTTGAACAATTGGTATCTGAAGCTTGATGGTGCTTTAGATCTAGCAGATGACTCGCAACTCATTCAATCTAGTTTCAGTGACCTTGTTACTTCTGCCAATGGTAAAATACTTAGACGCCAAGAAGGTAATGCCGATGTATATTGGTACAACTATTGGGCCTCTCCCGTGGGGAGTCTTGCTTCAACAACTTTGATCGATAATAATACAACAAGCAATAACACCAACAATACGACCTTTAATCTTGATATGATCAAAGATGGCAATGGTATAGACTTGCAATTTACATCAGCTTTTGATGAAACAGGCAAGATCAGCGACCAATGGCTTTATAGTTTCCTCAACGGACAGACCTATTACGATTGGATCACTCTGACACCTAATACAACTATTGCCCCAGGAGTGGGATACACGCAGAAAGGAACTGGTAATGCCGGCACCGAGCAACAATACATTTTTGAAGGAAAACCAAATAACGGGACCATCCTGATACCGGCTGATGATATCGATGGCGATTCTGCTAATGAAAGTGAACAGGATGTCACCTTGACAACCACCCTTATCGGGAACCCATATCCATCAGCACTCGATGCCGATGAGTTCATTCGTGATAATATCGATTTTGACAATGGTGGTGCCAATCCAATAATTCAAGGAACCATTCTCCTTTGGGAGCAATGGGCAGGAACCTCACATTGGCTCGCAGAGTACGAAGGTGGCTATGGTTATATCAACTTGACCGAGACCGCACGTGCCTACCAGCATCCAGACATCGTGATCGCCGATCCTACAAACCCAGACAATAGAGGTATCAAGACCCCTACCAAGTTCCTTCCCGTTGGACAGGCCTTCTTCGTGGAGGTGGTCAACGATGGTGATATCCAATTCAACAATGGCCAACGTGTTTTCAAAACGGAAAGCACTGGGGAATCCGTATTCTTCAGGGGTACCCAAGAAGATACTAGTGTTCAGGATGATGCTACAACCGAAAGTCGTGTTGATGAAATGTCGATACTACGATTGGAATTCGGCGTCTCCAATGGGGCTAGCAGGAGTTTTGTTCTAGGCTTCAGCAACTTTACCACAGATGGTTTTGATTATGGTTATGATGGCGGTTTGATCACCAACCCACCTGCCGATGATATGGGAAGTCTTCTTAACGGGCAACAATACGTTATCCAGGCATTCGCCCAGATCACCCCGGAAAAGGAAGTAAGTTTGGTCATGCATTCGTCAGGAAATTTCACCCATACCTTGAAATCAACGGAAATAACGAATATCCCTGAAAGTCAAGCCTTATTCATAAGAGATAACCTTACTGGTGAAATTTACGATCTAAGAAGTACAGAACCTTATAATTTCACATCAGAGGCAGGGACTTTCACGAACCGATTTGAAGTGGTCTTCAGCGACCCTACACTCTCTGTTGGAACACAAGAAATTGAAGATGTGGTGATATACACGAACAGGACCACTAAAATGCTTTTCATCAAAGGACTCGATCAAGAAGCCAAGAGCTTGAGCTTGACCAATATGCTTGGGCAGACCGTCAAGACATTCAACAACATACAGAGTGACGATTTGAATAATGGGGTGTACATCGGCCAGCTAAGCTCTGGTGTGTATTTCACCAATATTGAAATTGAGAATGACTTAAGAATCAATAAGAAAATCTTAATTAAAAATTAGATAAATCCCCAAAGTTGTTATGAAAAAAATCCTACTCACTTTTTCATTGATCTTCTGTGTATTTGGATGGCATCAAAATGTTCATGCCCAAGATTTAAAGTTCGATAATTTGGTACTGGTGTCGGGAGCCGATAGGCAAATAGGTGCTGTTTATCTACAGACGCTGGCTGCACCTGGAATTGATGCTACTATTACCATTGTAGATCTTACAGGTGGAACTACTCTACATACGTTCGATGATAATGGATCAGGTCAGATCGATGCTTTTCAGCCTACAGTTACCAAATCTACAACGCTTACCGAAGCGTATGCGAGATTTCAATTC
>Ga0316201_10005135_pt1 | contig 10021 bp, 10 predicted proteins | sample CS6wburrow_MG_FD_204516 | JGI IMG/M metagenome (GOLD analysis project Ga0316201, IMG submission 204516) | Coastal sediment microbial communities from Delaware Bay, Delaware, United States - CS-6 worm burrow | ecosystem: Environmental > Aquatic > Marine > Coastal > Sediment | place: USA...
ACCGCGACCCGCATGCTCGGCCGGGTGAAGCTCATCATCGGCGGATCCTGCTGGTGGACCCTGCCCGACGAGACCGACAGTGCGAACCCATTGCGTACGACCAACCTGCATATGTTGCAGGAAGCCCCGGTTCACTTTGCCCGCCTGCTGGGGGTGCCTGTCATCCATGGTTCCCATGCCGGTCCGTTCAACGGCTTCTGGAGCCCGGATCTTCCGGATGTTCCCTATGACTCGGCCTATCTCGGCGAGGCGATGGTGGTCGACGCGTCCGGCCGGGTCCTGGCCCGACGCAGTGCGCAGCAGGGTGCGGGGGTGGTCGTCGCGCAGATCGAAATACCCGACCGGCCGTTGCCATCGGCAGCGATCCCGCCCCGATTCTGGCTACCTGACGAAATGCCGGAGCCCTGGAAAGACGCATGGTGGCGCTGGCTCAAAAGCGGGCCCCGTTACTACCGGACCGTAACACGACCATTTCTGCGAACCGGTCAGATAGCCGAATATGAGCCCGAGTATCTGCTTTAGAGACCTCGCAAGAACGTGAAAAGGTTCACGGCACCCCGGCCCTTCGGCAACGTCCATTTTCACGGCCCGGCAATACACACCGCTACAAACGTGCCTTTCAAGCCGCGCGCGCAAGCATTCGAAACCGGTTTTCTCTGTGTGCACGCTGTCAACAGCGCCTACTCCGACACCGGCAGACGGCCATCCGGCGGAGAATAAACGCGCAACTGGTGATGTAATATACCCGCTTCACGCAATATCTCCCTATCAGCTCAGGTACAATCGGTCGCCAGATCGGTGAAGCCGAAATACACTCAACAACGATACGAACCCGTACAAATTTGGAGGAACCCCACATGCGTCGCGCTCTTACCTTGGCAATCCTGTGCACCGGGCTGACACAAGCAGCGGTGGCAGAGAATCCGGCATCATTTGAATGGACCAAGGAAAAATTTGATCTGGTAGCCACCGGCGACAGCCAGCAAGGAAAGGCCCTGGCGAAAAAGTTTAAATGTAAAAAGTGCCACAACTCGGACGGCATCAGCGACGATGAGGAAATTCCCAGCATCGCCGGGCAGCGGGCCACCTACCTCTATAAACAGCTCCATGATTTCAAAATAGAGGTCAGGGAGGACGACGACATGAAAAAAGTGGCCAAGAAGATGTCAGAGGAGCAGATGGTCCACGTAAGCGCCTGGTTCTCCTCGCTGGAACGCTCACCCATGGTGGGCGGAGACCCGATTTTGCAGGTAAAGGTCTGCGACAGCTGTCACGACAAGGATATCGTCGAGAAGGATAACCACATCGAGGTCGCACCGGTCCTGATTGGTCAGATCAGGCAATACCTGGAGGCCAGCATGATGGCATTCAAGGATGCCGGCCGCAGTAACGACCTTTACGACCGCATGCAGAGTGTGTCGCACAAACTGACAGACGACGAAATCAGGTCGCTGGCAAGGTATTACGGCGCAGCAGATATCGCCGAGTAGCAGATATCCGGACCTCTAATAATTCCGGGCAGATCGGATTGGTGATCAAAAAGGCTCAGATCGAGGTGCGAATCGCGCGTAATAGCTGGCTATTGCGAAGATTCGCAACTCAGAGCTGAGACTTTTTTGGCGCCAAGATAGCTGATCGTGAACTGTTTAGAGGTCCCCATATGACAGAAAGGGCGATCAACAAGATCGCCCTTTCCGTTTCAGAATCCTGTTGCACCAATCAGTCCGACAGTACGACCAGTGCATTGGCTTGCTGACTGGAGAACCATGCCGCCAGATCCTTCATATCCTGGGGGCTGAGCTTGGCTACCATGTTGCCCATCAGCAGATCCTTACGCTGACCGGATTTGTACCTCTTCAGTGCCTGCAGCAGATAGGACTCATATTGCCCGGCAAGACGCGGGTTCGCGCCGATGGTGCTATTGCCATCGGCCCCATGACAACCGGCACACACGGCCGATTTCTCCTTGCCGGCCTGCGGGTCTCCACCTGCCAATGCGGAACTGCCAGTCAAGACCAAGGTCACGACCGCAAGATAAATAGCTTTTTTCATATTCGTACCCGCCTATTTACCGACCGTTGAAAAAAATGCCGCGATATCCGCAATATCCTGATCACTGAGGCTGCTTGCATTCAGATGCATCGTGTCATGCCCCCTGATTCCTTTACGGTAGGCGAGCAGTGCCGAGATGACGTAGGCCTCGTTCTGCCCACCGACCTTGGGAACATGATAGTTGGGGTAAGCATTCGAATAGGACGGTATGGCATGACAGCCCATGCAGGATTCGGCTTTTATCCTGCCTTGCGCCGGATCTCCCTCAAAGGCCTGGGCAGATGAAACGGCAAGCGCCGTCGACATCAGGGCCACCTTCACCCCGCGCCTGAATTTGGTCCGCATAACTCCTCCTTATAATGGTTCTCATTTCGAATCCGAAGTATAAGCGCAACCATGACTTTTTTGGCAAAGTCCCGTGATCGGCAGGAGGCTAGTCAGTAGTAGAGAAGATCTCTGTGGCGGGATGAAACGCATACCAGGCAAACCAGAATGCGGTAACCGCGGCGAGTTCAGTACCCTCTTCGTCAAACGCCCGCGCGCTTTCGGCCGCCGGATCAAATATCACGCTCAGTCGTCTTCCGGCAAAGTCGTCAGTGATCGCTTCAACGCCTGCGCGTGACAGTTCGGCAAAAGGATAGGCCTTGAACCGGCCGTCTATCTCAAGGCCCAACACACGTTCTTTGGGATGATAAAGGCGTGACCGATTCTTCACCGGGAAGTAGAGATCGGATTTTTGTGCATAACCGGCATAGGGATCGCGGGCGTAATTCCGGCCAAAGCCGGTCTCTGTGGACAGCACGAGCGTATCGGGATGTTCCAGGCGCCACGCCCGCCAGCTGGTATGAGTCAAAGGGACAGCCGTCAGCCGCTCACCTTTCAACGGTCCGGCCACCGCCTGCATGCGCAGTTGACTCCAGAGCGACTCCGTCTCGCGGTCGTATAACAGCACATCACTGTTATACAGCAGTCCCGACACGCCGAAGCTCCGCCGACGGGCATCCGCTCCGGCAACAAAGGCGACGCCTGTGCCGCACAAAGGACAGTAGGTAACGGCAATGGATTCTTCAGCGACCCTGTCGTTGACGATTTCGTGCCAATTCATGATGGCGATCGGATAGGCCTTGGCCTGACCATCACGCGCCAACCCGAGAACCCGATCAGTATCGGCAAGAAAATCCGCGTCGGATGCCGCCATGAACTTCGGCCGGTCGATCGAGGGGATACCGTCGCGTGGGGGTCCACCCTGGTGAATCTCGTCTGCAGGTATCAGGCTACCCGCGAGATCGAAACCGTTATCTCCACGCCCACAAGCAACCGAAACAAGCACACTCAGCAGCGCGACGAGCGCCGCATATCTGAAAAGGTTCATCCCACGCATTATCGTGGCTCCATCAAGTGACCCCTGTGCCAATCGGACCGGGGAAAGGGCTGCTTCATTTCACCCCAGTGATCCCGCACCTCGCATGCCTCACGCAGCGCTATTCGCCTCGATTCCGGGCGTGTCGCCAGGCATGCACCTGTGGTGATGCCGGGGCGATCTGTGTAATGTGGTCCTGCCATGCGGCGACACCGGTCCACTTCGGGCCTGCTCCACCTCATCGGCCGAATGGGTGCCTCATGCCGCCGCTACGTGTTCGTTACCAGACTATCGAATTCGACGACGTCGATATCCACATAAGGACTTTGCGCGACAAACAACAGTTCCGTGATGAGGACGGTGCCTCAGAGGCGCTCGGTATCTCGTCGGCCATGTGGCCCTTTTTTGGCGTCGTCTGGGCCTCCGGAGAGATACTTGCCCACCTCATGTCCGACTTCGATATCGGGGGAAAGCGTATCCTTGAAGTGGGTTGCGGTATCGGGCTTGCGAGCCTGGTACTCAACCACCGCTCAGCCAACGTTACGGCCACGGACCACCATCCGGAAGTGGAGGACTTTCTGCGGCAGAACGCCAGGCTCAACGACGACCCGCAGATTCCTTTCACACGAACAGGATGGAGCGACGACGACAGCGGTCTCGGCGAATTCGATCTCATCATCGGCAGTGACATTCTGTACGAGAGAGAGCAGATCGACGCACTGGCGGCCTTCATCGACCAACATGCCAAACCGCATTGCGACGTCATCATCGTCGATCCCGGCCGTCGTCATCACGCGCGATTCAGCAAGCAGATGTTGAGCCTGGGTTATTCCCACAGTCAGTCGAAGCCCGAAAACGCAGACTATCTCGCGCAACCGTTCAAAGGACAGATCCATCGCTATGCCTCATAGCGTGCCTGTCGAAACAACCGCCGGTACTGTGGTTCGACCTGTCCCGCCGGATCATGTCTTCTGTTCATTGCCGCATGGCGGTCCACACCGGAGCGCGTGGGATGCGACCTGCAACTGAATTCACCATGAGATCAGGGTGGTAAGACCGCCAGGCGCCGATAACCGCCGTCTCGGAGGCCATGCGCCTGTTCGAGCAACGATGCCCAATCCGGACCGACGGATTCGATTGCTGACGTATCCGCATCGGCCTCCTCCGCGTCGAGCAACTGCAACATCAGGCAAAGCGACGCGCACAACCTTCTGAGTGATAAAGCCCGCACCTGGCCCGACTTCTGTCGCTCACGTTGCATCAGCTGCAAGGTGCGCTTGGCGCGTTCGATCTGATCTCGCAGCGGAAGCGCCAGATCGAACCCCAGAGCCACTCGGTTGGCATCGTCACCCAACCAGCCCTTATCGGAAGGACCGATGATCGGGGTACTCTCCTCGACGGGACGCCATTGCAGCCTCTGAGCGCCGACCGGGTCATCGTCCTGAGGACTTGGCGGAAACTTGTAAAACCCCCAGCGCGCTCCCATCGCACATTCGATCAGGACCTTGTCCTGATCGACCCGGCAATCACTGTCCGGACAGTCGGCCACCCGCACCCAGGCACGCGGATCTGCCTTCCAGGCGCAGAAATTGCGATGCGGCGGCCGGCCGTATGCGGCTTCCAGAGTGTTCCACAATGCATTGAACTCGGACCACTCGGCCTGGTACAGCGGATTGCGGCGTAAGAACTCCCAGGCCCATTGAACGCTGCACAGACTGTGCGTAAAGGCATAGCCTTCGGTGTCCTGCCAATCGCGAATAACCATGTCCGAATGATACCCCAGCGAGACTGGACGGCCGCAGCAGCATGGTTCACGCTTGGGCAATGAAACACCCCAGACTGCAAGAAATGATGCGGCGCCTGATCGGGTCGCCCTCGGTCAGCAGCGTCAGTCCGGAATGGGATCAATCCAACGCCCAGGTCATCGACCATCTGGCCGACTGGTGCGAAAATGCCGGGCTGCGCGTGGAACGCATACCGATCGTCGACCACCCCGGCAAATTCAATCTGGTAGCGACCGCCGGTAGCGGACCGGATGGCCTGGTGCTCTCGGGACACACCGATACCGTACCGTGCAACGAGACCCGCTGGCAGTCCAACCCGTTCAGACTCACCGAACGCGACGACCGCTGGTATGGCCTGGGCAGCTGCGATATGAAGGGGTTCTTCGCGATCGTGCTCGAGGCCATTCGAGATATCGACCTGAGCCGAATCCGGCATCCGCTGATCCTGGTCGCCACCGCCGACGAGGAAAGTGGCATGTGTGGCGCCAGGGCACTGATGGAAACCCACCGCCAGCTCGGCCGACATGCCGTGATCGGCGAGCCGACCGGACTCAAGCCGATCCGGCTGCACAAGGGCATCGGCATGGAGGCTATCCGTCTGCAGGGGCGCGCTGGACATTCCAGTGACCCGGCACTGGGTATCAACGCGCTCGACGGCATGCATCAGGCCATGGCCGAGTTGATGGCTTGGCGCAGCGAACTGCAGGCCCGCTACCGGAATCCCCTGTTCGCGGTTGAGGTACCTACCTTGAACCTGGGACACATCCACGGGGGCGACAACCCCAACCGCATCTGCGGGCAATGTGAACTGCATTTCGATATCCGTCCCCTGCCCGGCATGGATCTGGAGCAGTTGCGTGGCGAGATCGATCGGCGTATCGGTCAGAGACTGAAGGGCAGCGGTCTGACATTCGAGCGCGTATCGCTGTTCGAGGGAATCCCCGCGATGGATACACCGGCCGAATCGGCGATCGTCAAGGCTGCCGAGGAGCTGACCGGCCACAGTGCCGGTGCGGTCGCGTTCGGCACCGAGGGACCCTATCTGAATGAAATGGGTATGCAAACCGTGATCGTGGGTCCGGGCAGCATCGATCAGGCGCATCAGCCGGACGAGTTTCTCGCCCTGGATCAGATCGAACCGGCCAAACGTATCATCCGAGAACTGATCACACGCTTTTGCATGGCCTGACCGGGCCTGCTCATGCCAGGCCTGGATGACTCAGGTCTCGGCCGCTGATCGGGAGAACAGCAGTTCGACGTAGTTTCGGCATTGAATCAGCTGCTCTGAGGCCAGCTTGGGCTCTTTCATCAATTTGGAAAGAATGAAGGCGCCCTCGAAGGTCGTCAGTACATGATCTGCGACCTGGTGGTGCTCAACCGGGATACGTGGCGGATGCAGGGCGGCGACTGCCTTGATCTTCGCGCTGAGTTTTTCACGCCAGAAGTGCATCATGCGTTCGACCTGGGCCATTGACTTTGCCGAGATGGCGCCGCTCTGGTAGCAGTAGGACGCATACAGGCAGCCCGGAAAGGGTTCCTCAAGCTGTTCGGTCATCTCGATAAACAGACCAAGGAAGATCAACAACTGCTGCAGGGGATCACGCGCGAGCTGTTCGGCCTTCGACATGGCGTCAGCGAAGTGGTGTTCGTCCTGATCGGCGTATCGCTCGATAAGCGCTGCCGCAAGGTCGTGCTTGGTCTTGAAGTGATAGAAAAAGGCACCCTTGGTAACACCGGCCTGAACGATGACCTTCTCCACGGAGGTTCCTGACAGCCCTACGTCCAGCACCATACTCTGCGCGACATCCATGATCTTGTTGCGTGTGATGGTCCCGTCTCGTGGCATGACCGAACTCCTGTGCAAAATCAGCTACTGAACTTAACCCCGTCATCCGAAGGTACCTGTACCACCGGTCAGAATAAACGGTTTGGCTGCCGCTCAGGCTGCCTGCCCCCCGATGCGCAAACACCTTTTAATCATAGCCAACAGACACTTAGCTTCAACGAACTTTCTTTCGTAGCTGTATTGAAACCCCAAATTCCTCACGCCTAGACTTTCCTCACCGCAACCGGAATTCGAGAGAAACGAGGAGATCATCATGTGCAATGCCTGCCTTCCGACCCCCACCCAGACCGAGAAGACCGACCTGTTCGCTGACCGCCTGTTGGACATGCTCAACCAGGGCGCCCTGGCGCTGATGGTGTCGATCGGCCACCGCACAGGCCTGATCGATACCCTGGCCGAACTGCCACCGGCAAACGCCCAGACTATTGCCGGGCATGCGGGCCTGGAGGAACGCTACGTCAGGGAGTGGCTGGGTGCGGTGGTTGCGGGCGGCATCGTGGCGTACGCAGCCGACAGCGGCCACTACCATCTGCCAGCGGCGCATGCCGCCTTACTGACCCGTGCGGCCACACCCAACAACATTGCGGTGTTCGCACAGTACATCGGCATGCTCGGCAACGTTGAAGACCGGGTGGTCGACTGCTTCCGGAACGGAGGTGGAGTCGCGTACGAGCACTTTACACGGTTCAACGAAGTAATGTCCGAAGACAGTGGCCAGACTGTATTGGCAGCACTCGATGAACACATACTGCCGCTGGTCTCCGGTCTGGAGCAGCGTCTGCATCGGGGTGTCCGGGTACTGGACGTCGGTTGCGGTCGGGGTCTGGCGCTGCTGCATCTCGCAGCCAGTTATCCGAATTCACGGTTCGTCGGTTTCGACCTGTCGGCCACGGCCCTGCACCAGGCACGTGAACAGGCCCGGGAACTCGGTCTGCACAACGTCACCTTCGAGCAGCGTGATTTGACCGGCTTTGACAGCCAGGTGAATTGCGAAGAATTCGATCTGATCACCGCATTCGACGCCATCCATGACCAGGCCGACCCACAAAGTGTACTCAACGGCATCCAGCTTGCCCTCAGGGTGGGCGGGACCTTCCTGATGCAGGATATCCGCGCTTCGTCGTACCTCGAGAACAACCTCGAACACCCCATTGCGCCGCTTTTGTATACCATCTCCACCATGCATTGCATGACCGTGTCATTGGCACAGGGTGGTGCCGGACTCGGCACCATGTGGGGAGAAGAACTGGCCACCAGGATGCTGCACCAGGCAGGCTTCGATCATGTCGAGGTAATGCAACTCGAGCATGACTTTCAGAACGACTTTTACGTCACACACAAGCAGCCGGGCGAACCGCGTCTGCAGTAACAAGCAGAATGGGCACAACGGCTGCGCCACCTCGGCATCGAAATAATTCGCTGTCGAAGCGGCGTGACCACTTCACTTGCAACCTACGGCCCTTTATTCTGCGTGTCTGATGCAACTGATGACGGCAGGGCCGTGAGCAAGCACAACAAGAACAACAGCAGCTTCGTCGACTGGTTTCGGCAGTCGTCGCCATACATCCATACACACCGCGGCAAGGTGTTCGTACTGTCGTTCGGCGGCGAGGCACTGACCGATGGTGGATTCGCCAACCTGATCCACGACATCGCTCTGCTCAACGGCCTCGGTATCCGGCTGGTGCTGATTCCCGGGGCCCGCCCGCAGATCGAACAGCGACTCACCAGCCGGGGTGCCGACATGCAGGTGGCAAATGGTCTGCGGGTTACAGACGACGATGCCCTGGCCTGTGTCAAAGAGGCCAATGGCGCCGTACGGGTCGAGATCGAGGCACTGTTGTCCATGGGACTGGCGAGTTCACCGATGGCGGGGGTGCGTATTCGCGTCGGCTCCGGTAATTTCGTCACCGCCAAACCGCTGGGTGTGATCGATGGCGTCGACTACCGACACACAGGCGAGGTCCGGCGGGTCGACGCAGACGCCATCCGGCATCTTCTGGACAGTGACAGCATCGCTCTGCTCCCGGCGCTCGGCTATTCGCCGACCGGTGAGGTCTTCAATCTTAGCGCGGCCGACGTCGCCGGCGCCGTGGCCACCTCACTGGGTGCCGACAAGCTGATTTTTCTTACTGAGAGCAAAGCCGCGGACGGGCGCGGACGCCTGATCAGCAGCATGGTGCCACGTGAGGTCGACCAGTTGCTACTCAGGCGCAAACGCATGCCCGAAGACATGACGCGCGTCTTGCACAACGCCGCAACGGCCTGCCGCGCCGGCGTCAATCGGGTGCATATCCTCGACCGTCATCATGACGGCATTCTGTTGTCCGAGCTGTTCACACGCGACGGCGCCGGCACCCTGGTCACGGCCGAGCCATACGAGCTGACACGTACCGCGCGCATCGAGGATGTCGGTGGCATCCTCGAACTGATCAAGCCGATGGAAAGTGCTGGCGTGCTGGTCAAGCGCTCACGAGAACTGCTCGAACAGGAGATCGACCAGTTCACGGTGGTTGAGCGAGACGGTGCGGTCATCGCCTGCGCTGCGCTCTATCCCTTTGCAGTCGAGGGGCTGGCGGAACTGGCCTGTGTCGCGGTGCACCCCGACTACCGCGCCGCCGGTCGCGGCGACACCCTGTTGCGACATATCGAGGACAGGGCCCGCACCGCCGGTATCGATAACCTGTTCGTCCTGTCTACCCGCACGACGCACTGGTTCCGTGAGCGTGGATTTCAGGTTGCGCCGGTCGAACGCCTGCCCAGGCGACGACGCGATCTGTACAACTGGCAACGTGGATCGAAGGTATTCGTAAAACATTTGTAGCCGTCACCCGGTGGACGATGCCGCTGTCGCGCACCTAGTGGGCTGCTTGGTAAGTTTGGTAACACTCAGCCGATCCGCAAGCGTCATCGGCAAGGCTCGCGAGCGCCGGACTAGCCGTTGCTAATTCAAGCGAGCGAAACACAGGCGATGGCGCT
>Ga0316201_10005136_pt1 | contig 10020 bp, 6 predicted proteins | sample CS6wburrow_MG_FD_204516 | JGI IMG/M metagenome (GOLD analysis project Ga0316201, IMG submission 204516) | Coastal sediment microbial communities from Delaware Bay, Delaware, United States - CS-6 worm burrow | ecosystem: Environmental > Aquatic > Marine > Coastal > Sediment | place: USA: Delaware...
CCAGGCCGACCTGCTGGCGTTGATCGATGAGCTGAACGCGCGCGACGAGGTCGATGGCATCCTGGTGCAACTCCCCCTGCCCGACCAGATCGACGAGGACACGGTCACTGAGCGCATCCTGCCCACCAAGGACGTCGACGGCTTCCACCCCTATAACATGGGCCGCCTGGTACTGCGCCAGCCGCTGCTGCGTCCGTGCACGCCGAGGGGCGTCATGACCCTGTTGGAGAAGACCGGCATCGACCTGATCGGTAAGGATGCCGTGATTATCGGCCAGTCGAACATCGTTGGCCGACCGATGTTTCTGGAGCTGCTGATGGCACGCTGCACGGTGACCGTCTGTCACAGCAAGACCAAGGACCTGCCCGGCAAGATCGCTGCTGCCGATATCGTCGTTGCCGCGGTCGGCGTGCCACGTTTCGTCAAGGCCGAGTGGGTGAAACCGGGGGCCGTCGTCATTGATGTCGGCATCAACCGCCTGGAAGACGGCAGCCTGTGCGGCGACGTCGACACCACGCCGGTCAGTGAAGTGGCCTCGTGGATCACGCCGGTGCCCGGCGGGGTCGGACCGATGACCATTGCAACTTTGCTGGAAAACACCCTGCTGGCCGCTGACCTGCATGACGCCTGAACGGCCGGGACGGCGGCGTTCGGTCGCCGCGCCTCCTGGTCGCAGGCGCTCAGCCGGCGATGCTTGCCGGCCCTTCAGCGCGCGCTTCGTCCAGTCTGTCAGTGGCACGCCGCCTCAAGGCGTCGAGCGATTCGCCGCAGTCGCGCATTGCAACGCCCATGCTGGCTGACACCTTGAACACGTCGCCGCGCACCTCCAGTTGCTCGCGTGCAAACAGCATGGACAGGCGCCGGCAATACGCCATGGCCTGTTCGCGGTCTTCGCAGTGCAGATATACCGCAAAACCATCGTCGCCGGCGCGTGCCGGCAGGTCACCTTCGCGTGACTGGCTGCGAATCAGACGCCCGGCGTAGCTGACCAGCTCCGCCGCCGCCGCGGCGTTGTAGTTGCGTTTCACCTCGTCCAGAAACCCGATGCTGATCTGCACCAGGGCAAGCTGACTCCGCTCGTTGCGGTCATCGCGCGCGGCCAGGTGACGCACGGCCTCGGTCACGTAGGCAGGCAGGTAAAGGCCGGTTGAACGGTCGCGCACCCCGGCATCGGCAGGCACCGCAGTCAGTCTTCGCAGGGCAAGGTATGACGAAAAAACCAGGAACGTTGCTGCAAGCAGCAGGGCTACAGATGCAATCGGCACCGACCCACGCCGGGCGGCAGCGGCGCGTGATGAGCGCGCAGACGTGGGCTGCGCAGCGACCGACGCCACGCGATCGCCGCCTCCCAGGCCTGCCGGGGCACCCCCGAACCAGCCGCCCAGCGCGGCGCCAAGCAGGCCGGTCCCGACGAAAGCCAGCATCATCAAGGTCCGTTTGAGCGTGTTCGATTCGGCCGTCCGGGCAAGGCCATTCATCGCAGCAATCTCTGTTTATCGCGCATTTCCGGGTTAGCGGCCACGCCCACTTTTCTTAAACGCCGGCGGTCTGTGTAAAATCGCGGGCTTCGCAAACCAGCCCGCCGCGCCCGGCAGAGAGTTATGGCCCAATACATCTTCACCATGAACCGCGTCAGCAAGATCGTGCCGCCGAAACGCCGGATCCTGCGTGACATATCGCTGTCCTTCTTCCCCGGCGCCAAGATCGGGGTGCTGGGCCTCAACGGCGCGGGCAAATCCACGCTGTTGCGGATCATGGCCGGCGTCGATACCGAGATCGACGGTGAGGCGCGGCCGCAGCCGGGCATCAAAGTCGGATACCTGCCACAGGAACCGCAACTCGATCCCGACAAGGACGTACGCGGCAACGTCGAGACGGCGCTCGGCCACGTCAAAGAGGCCCAGGACGAACTGGAAAAGGTGTATGCCGCCTATGCCGAGCCCGACGCCGATTTCGACGCGCTGGCCAAGCGCCAGGCCGAACTCGAGAACATTCTGCAGGCCTCCGACGGGCACAATCTCGACCGTCAGCTGGAGGTCGCCGCCGACGCGCTGCGTCTGCCGCCATGGGACGCCGACGTGACCAAGCTGTCCGGCGGCGAGCGTCGCCGCGTGGCCCTGTGCAAGCTGTTGTTGTCGCACCCGGACATGCTGCTGCTCGACGAGCCGACCAACCATCTGGATGCCGAATCGGTGGCCTGGCTCGAGCGCTTCCTGCATGACTACAGCGGTACCGTGGTCGCGGTCACCCACGATCGCTACTTTCTCGACAACGTCGCCGGCTGGATCCTGGAGCTCGACCGCGGTCACGGCATTCCGTGGGAAGGCAATTACTCCTCGTGGCTGGAGCAGAAAGAGGCCCGCCTGGAGCAGGAGCAGAAGCAGGAACAGGGCCGCATCAAGGCCATGAAAGACGAACTCGAGTGGGTGCGCTCCAACCCCAAGGGACGTCAGGCCAAGAGCAAGGCGCGCCTGGCCCGTTTCGACGAGCTGCAGAACCAGGAGTTCCAGAAGCGCAACGAGACCAACGAGATCTATATCCCGCCCGGCGAGCGCCTCGGCGACCTGGTCGTCGAGGCCAGGGGCCTGCAGAAATCCTACGGCGACAAGCTGTTGTACAAAGATCTGACCTTCGACCTGCCTAAGGGTGGCATCGTCGGCATCATCGGGCCCAACGGTGCGGGCAAGACCACGCTGTTCCGCCTGCTGACCGGTGAAGAAAAACCGGATGCCGGCGAGCTGCGGATCGGCGATACGGTGCAGATCGCGGCCGTCGACCAGAGCCGCGACGCATTGAACGATGACAACACCGTCTGGCAGGAGATCTCCGACGATCAGGACATCATCACGGTCGGCAACTTCCAGATGCAGTCGCGCGCCTACTGCTCACGCTTTAATTTCCGCGGCGGCGATCAGCAGAAGAAGGTCGGCGACCTGTCGGGTGGTGAGCGCAACCGCGTGCACCTGGCCAAGCTGCTCAAATCCGGCGGCAACGTGCTGCTGCTCGACGAACCGACCAATGACCTGGATGTCGAGACACTGCGTGCGCTCGAAGAGGCGATTCTGGCCTTCCCCGGCTGCGTGGTCGTGATCTCGCACGATCGCTGGTTCCTGGACCGCATCGCGACGCACATCCTCGCGTTCGAAGGCGACTCCGAGGTCACCTGGTTCGAAGGCAATTTCGCCGAATACGAAGAAGACAAGAAACGCCGGCTTGGCGAGGACGCGGTCAATCCGCATCGGATCAAGTACAAGCGGATCAACGCCTGAACCTGTCACCGGGCGGGTGCTGCGCAACATACTGCCAGCGCCCGTGATCGCCGATACGAGATGCCCTGCGGTCCCGCCGGCCACCACCCGACCCCGCACGCAACATAGAGAAGTACGAGATGTTGAAACCCCTGTTGAGCCTGTGTTTCTGGCTGCCGGCCCTCGTCGGTGCCGCGGACTGGGCGCCGACCGGCGCCACCGCCGACCTGTCCCCCCTGTCTGAACTGCACTTCATGCCGCGACCGCAGGTACACAATCCGCAGCGCGGCAATCTGCGTCTGCGCAGCGTGCTGACCTCAGGCGCCGAGGCATTCGCCGGCACGCACTTCACCGTGCTGCGCGAACAGCCCGATGCCTACGGCAAGACGCGCCAGGTCGTCATGGCAACGGCGGGGCCGGAGGCCTTCGCAGAATTCAGTCTCAACCCCGGCAGTTACCGCGTACAGGCCCGCAACGGCGATGTGCTCGTCGAGCAGGACATCGAAATTCCGGCCAGCGGCATACTCGATGCCGACATCATTCTGGGCGCCGGAGAGCTGCACCTGAAAGGCCTTTTGGACGAGCACGGCATTCCCGCCGAGCAGGCCTGGTTTCGCGTGCTGCGCCGCGATACCGACGCGTATCTCAAACCGACGCTGGTCCAGGTAGCGAGCAAGGGGTATGGCGATTCAGCAAGCTTCGTGTTGCCGGCGGGCGAGTACCTCGCGGAAAGCCGCTATGGCAATGCCACCGTTCAGATGCCCGTCAGCGTCGGTGCCGGCCTTGCATCGAGCTACGAACTGCGATTGAACGCGGGGCGCCTCGAACTGTTTGGCACCTGGACCGAGGGTGGCGATCCGGCAGGCGACGTGCGCTACGTGATCTTGCGCAAGGCCGAAGCGGTCGATGCCATGCCGGTCGAGGTCGCCAGCGCGGACGCGGCAACGCCGGTCACCTTCATCCTGCCGCAGGGCGACTACCGCGTACGCGCCGAACGCGACCTGGCCATCGTCGAGCAGGACGTCACCGTGCGCGCCGGAGAAACCCGGTCACTGGAATTGCCGCTGCACGCCGGAGAACTGTTGGTGCACGCCACGCTCGCAGGCAGGAGCGACGCCCTGCTCGACAGCTGGTTCGAAATCGATCCCTCATCGATACCCGGCGGCGGCGCGCAGTCCGTGCCGCGCGGCCCGGACAATCTCGTACGCTTCGTGTTGCCTGCCGGTCAGCACCGGGTACGGGTCAAGCATGGCGAGAGCACGGGGTATGCCGACGTCCAGGTAGAAGCCGGTTCAAGACAGTCGCTGGCAATCGATCTGGACGCCGGCCGTGTCAGCATCAGCTTTATACCGGGACAACAACAGCCGGCGTTTCCGTATTCCTGGTTTTCCGTGTACCGCATAGAACGCGACACCATGGGCAACACCCGACGCCACCGCGTCTTCAATGACGGTTTCTACACGAGCACCGACATCGTGCTGCCGAGCGGGGAGTACATTGCTTTCGCCCGCACCGACCGCCGTCGCGGCGAGCAACGCTTTGCCGTGGAGCCGGGCGCGGTCGAATCGATCGCCATCGTCGCCGATCGTCAGGGAGGGTTGGAGAAGGCCATGGCCAGGTAGGCAGCCGACCGGGCCTTGCGGTTCGAGGCGCAGATCGCGCGTCACAGCGGGCTATTGCGAAGGTTCACCTCGGGCGAGGCGAAATCCTGATGCGCGGGCCGGCGCCGTGCGATGGCGCACAGCGGCGTTCAGAACTCTTCCCACTCGTCCTCATTGAAGTCGATTGGCGACACGGGGGGCGGCGCCGCGGCCCGATTTCCGGGTTTTTCCGGCGGCGGCTTCACACTCGCCGTGGCCGGCTTCGCTGACGTTTTGACCGCAGCGATCGACGCTTCGACGCGCCGGGCTGTTGGCGCCTTCGCGGCGCCGAGCGACATCGGGGCCCTGGCGATCGGCGCACCGGCAGGCCGACCGGTACGGAAGAAACTCATCAGGTCGCGCATTGCACCGGCGTTGTCGCGCAGCGCACTCGATGCCGCCGAGGTCTGCTCGGCCAGCGCCGCGTTCTGCTGGGTCATCTCGTCCATCGTGCTGACCGCGATGTTGACCTGATCGATACCCTGGGCCTGCTCGCTCGACGCGGCACTGATCTCGGCAACGATGTCACCGACCTTCTTCACGCCGTCGACGATCTCCTGCAGCGTCTCGCCGGACTGATTGACCAGGTCGCTGCCCGCATGCACCTTGTCGACCGAATCACGGATCAGCTCTTTGATCTCTTTCGCCGCCCCGGCAGATCGCGACGCCAGATTGCGCACTTCGGTGGCGACGACCGCGAATCCGCGTCCCTGCTCGCCCGCTCGCGCGGCCTCGACCGACGCGTTCAGCGCCAGCAGATTGGTCTGGAAGGCAATCTCGTCAATGACGCCAATGATCTCGGCAATGCGCGTCGATGACGTGTTGATCTCCTGCATCGCGGTTATTGCGTCACTGACGACCTCGCCACCGCGTTGCGCCGACGATCGCGCCGCCGCGGCAACCTGGTTGGCCTGCCGGGCGTTGTCGGCATTGTGTCGCACCGTCGCGGTCAGTTCCTCGAGACTCGATGCGGTTTCCTGCAATGATGACGCCTGCTGCTCGGTACGGTTCGACAGATTCAGGTTGCCACTGTTGATCTCGTCGGCCGCGGTGCCGACATCGTCAGCTGCGTCGAGCAGCTTGCGGACCATGTCCTGCAGGTTGCCGAGCGTGCGGTTGATGTTGTCCTGAACCTCACCGAAGGTGCCCAGGTAGTCGCCCTTGACGCGCTGCTGCAGTTCACCGTCGGCCATGGACGCCATAACCGTGGCGATCTCGCCGAACACGCCGGACAACTCGTCGAGCAAGGCGTTGAAACCCGTTGCAAGCGTAAGGAAAAAACCATGCTTGCCATGTACGTCGACACGCCGCGCGAGATCACCGGCACGTGCCGCCTCGACCAGGCGCTGAATCTCGCGCTCCACGGCCACCTCAGCCGTGCGGTCTTTCCATTCCACCGCCGTACCGAGTCGATTGCCCTGCTCGTCGACCACCGGATTCGCGATGAAGCCCATGGTGCGCGACCCCACCTCGATCTCGGCGCTGTGCGACGATTTGAGGCTGTCCAGCATGCCGGCCTGGTGCCGCGGGTCCTTGTGAAAGTCATCGATACTGGCGCCCAGCAGGGCATTGGGATTAAAGCCGCTCAGCTCGGCGCGCAGGTCATCCGCAATGTCGGAGAACAATGCCTGCGCGGACCGGTTGAGGTAGACGATTCTGCGATCCGTGTCGGCCATCATCACGTTCGACGACACATTGTCGAGCGCGATCTTTATGCGCGTATTCTCCGCGGCAATTTCACGTTCGTGATCCAGGCGACGCTGTTGCGCGTCGCGCGCGGCCAGTTCGTCGGTACGGTCGATCCACTGGGTGACCCGTCCCTGGTAGGCGCCCTCGTCGTCGTAGACCGGGCTCGCAATCAAGCGCATCGTGCGACCCGCCACCGATCCTTCGATCGTCACCTCTTCAGAGAGCTGGGCGCTGTATGTCGCAAGCAGGTCGGCATCGACCAGGTAATCCGACAGGCGCTGTCCGACCAGCCCGGCTGCGGCAAAATGCGGGTGGGTATTCTGCCACGCCACCTGCATACCCTCGAACAACCCTTCGGCGGCGGCATTCATGTAGATCAGTGTGCTTTCCGCATCGGATACGGTTACCGGCACACCGACGTTGTTGAGCGCCAGCCGGATCCGCAGGTTTTCGCCGGCGACCGACCTCTCAGCCTCGATACGCTCGCGCAGATCACGCTGCATGTCATCGAGCGAGCGCATCAGCTGTCCGGTCTCGTCTTGCGCGGCGCCATCGATGATATTGTCCAACTTGCCTTGCGACACACGCTCGGCGACGGCCATGGCGCGCCTCAGCGGCCGCGTGATACCCAGTGCCAGGAACCAGGCGATGACGCCAATCACGCCCACGAGCAGCACGATCGATAGCGTCGTGGCGATCCGATTGTTCGTATACAGGGTGACGACGTCATCACGCGCACCGTGCATCTTCTCGCGCTCGCGCGCGACCATCTTGCCGAGTGAGTCGCCAATCTCTTGAACCAGTGATGACAGCCGCGTTCTGACAAGGTGTGCATCCTGCCGCCAGTCGTCGGCCTGGTGGATTGCAATCAGTTTGCCGAGGTTTTGCCAGAAAGGGTCGAGCCCCTCCAGGAAGCTTGCATACGCCTCTTCCTGTTCGAAATTGAACAGATCCTTGCGCGACTCCAGTTCGGTGAGCGTCGACACGACCGAGGACTTGAAGGTGGCAACATTATCGACCGCCTGTGGCGCGCGGAAGGCCAGGAACAGACGGATCTCGTTGTTCAGACTCAGCCAGCGATAGCGCAAGGTGACCAGGTGGTAAAAAAGCTCCCGCCTCGCCTGGTTCGCACCGTCGAGGTCATTCCGCAGCTGCTCGGCAAACGCCTGCAGGGCCGCCACCGGAATCCCGCCGTCGTAACCGGGCTCGGGTAACGCCATTTCGGCAAACTCGGGGTCGACACTGCGCTCGGCCTCAATCAATGCCGAGAGCTGCTGAAGCTTCTCGCGGAACGTGGGGTTGGTCTCGCGGTTGGCGAACGCCATCGCCGGCAGATTCTTCTCTTCGTCGGTCGCCAGCTCCAGCAGCTGCGGCGCCAGGACCTTCAACTGCTCAAACCCGGCCTTGGCCTCACGCAGGCGGGCCGTGCTGATCGGATCTCCGGCAATGACCTGCATAGCCTCGAGTTCCGCGATCAGTCCATCGACTCTGCCGATACGCTCCTCGAAGGCCGTCGCGTCTTCTTCCCGCTTGCTGAGCAGGTAGAAGCCCAGTTGTGCGGTCGCCTGCATGACCAGATCGCTGATCTCCAGCGACTTCAGGGCGGCCGGCGTGCTCGACTCGACGAGGTGCTCCAGCTTGTCGTGCACGGTTGAGAGACTGTGCATCGAGTTCATGCCAAAGGCCAGGAAGGCAAGCAGCACCAGGCCGAAGCTGGCGAGTATTCGGCTGCGGATAGACAGACGGCGGATCAGTTCCATCGATGCATTCTCCAGGTCATCGGGTCATCGTCAGGCACTCTGCGCACACCCGCGCACGGCTGCCGAGTCACCCGGCTAACGGCACGATGGTGGATTTCTTGACGCTGAAACGCCTACCGCAGGGGCTGCGGCTGCCATGAGCTGGAAATACGACCAAACAAGAAAAGCGCCCGCTTGGGCGCTTTTTCACAAGGTTGTCAGTGAGATACCCGGACCCTTACTCGGCCGGATCCACGGGTGCGGCTGGCGGCAGGTATCCGTACGGTGCCCCGTAGTAGGGGATGTAGCCGTTGTAGCCGTAACCGTTTCCGTTGCCATAGCCGTTTCCGTAGCCATTGCCCCGACCCTCGCCGCGCATGCTCGCCGACATGCTGAAGTCGAAGGTGAAATCGGCTTCGGCGTCGCCGGCGCCAACGCCGTCGAAGTAACCGTTGTTGTAGCCGTTGCCGTAGCCGTAGTTGCTTGAATCGTTCCAGCCCCAGAAGGCCGATGCCTGTGTCGCGGCGAGCAGGGCCGCAATTGCGATGATCTTTTTCATGATTTAATCCCTGAAAGAATTTGCCGTTCGCGGTGCCATGTCGAACGCCGCCTCGATATGTGACCCAGTATATAAGCAATTACTAAACTTGCAAGTTTTTTTGCAGCGCAACAACCGGCCCCCGTATGCACGCCCGTCCGCGACAACGACATTCCTGACGGGCATCCGGGCGCGCACAAACGCCAGAATGCCCGGCCTGGACGCCACCTTGGAGACCCGCCACCCACATGACTACGCCTGACGATTTTTTCGCCCGCGCCGACCGCCTCCTCGATCGCTGGGAATCGATGCTCGACGGACGCGCCGAGCCACCCGACTGGACGCACGATGCCTACCGTTGGCGACACGACCGGCATGGCATGCGACTGCTGGGCGTGGCAAAACCGCATCGCGTGGCACTCGACGATCTGCTGTGCATCGACCATCAGAAGGCCGAGGTCATGCGCAACACCGGTCAGTTCGTGCAGGGGCTGCCGGCCAACAACGTGCTGTTGTGGGGCGCGCGTGGCACCGGCAAATCCACCCTGATCAAGGGCGTGTTCAACGCCTTCGTCGAACAGGGCCTGCGACTGATCGAGGTCGAGAAGGAACACCTGGTCGACCTGGTGGAAATCGTCGACGCCCTGGACGGTCGCGACGAGCGGTTTCTGCTGTATTGCGACGACCTGTCGTTTGACGCCGACGACGCCGGCTACAAGTCGCTCAAGGCCGTGCTCGAAGGCTCGATCGCCGCACCGGCCTCCAACGTGCTGATCTACGCCAGTTCCAACCGCCGACACCTGCTGCCGGAGATGAAAAGCGACAATCAGGAGGTGCACATCGTCGAAGGGGAGATTCATCCCGGCGAGGCCATCGAGGAAAAGATCTCGCTGTCCGAACGATTCGGCCTGTGGCTGTCGTTCTACCCGTACAACCAGGATCAGTACCTGCAGATCGTCGCTCACTGGTTGCGGCGCTTCGACGCCGGCGACATCGGCAAAGAGCCGACGCGCCTGGCCGCGCTGCGCTGGGCACGGCAACGCGGTTCGCGCAGCGGCCGGGTCGCGCGGCAGTTCGCGATCGACCAGGCAGGTCGGCGTGGCTGAATGACAGGCGTAACCCGAATGGCTGATCGACATGGTTGACGAGGATGTCAGCGTCCGCGT
>Ga0316201_10005137_pt1 | contig 10020 bp, 10 predicted proteins | sample CS6wburrow_MG_FD_204516 | JGI IMG/M metagenome (GOLD analysis project Ga0316201, IMG submission 204516) | Coastal sediment microbial communities from Delaware Bay, Delaware, United States - CS-6 worm burrow | ecosystem: Environmental > Aquatic > Marine > Coastal > Sediment | place: USA...
GCGCCCGCGGCATACCGTTCATGGCCCAGGCCAGCCTCTCGACCGGTTCCCGGTCTCACCTTCTCCTGAACATAAAACAGCGGCTCGGGATATTATCCGTAATATCCCGTGCCACCTCGCGGATCTGTCGCCACCCGCTTTTGCTTCCTTGCCGTACAAAGCCCAACACATCCTTGTGCTGTCGCAGATCCTTCTGCTTATAAAATTCCTGTTATCCCCTGAGGCGTCGTCCGTACGCCTGTAAATCTGTAAGTCTCTCTTCCAACACTTCCGTGTGCTGATGCAGATCCTTCTGCTGGTAAACTTCCTGTTATCCCCGGAGGCACCGTCCCTGCGCCTGTTAGTCTCTCGTCCAACACTTCCATGTGCTGTTGCAGATCCTTCTGCTGGTAAACTTCCTGTTATCCCCAGAGGCACCGTCCCTGCGCCTGTTAGTCTCTCGTCCAACACTTCCTTGTGTCGTCGCAGATCCTTCTGCTAATGAAACTCCTGTCGTCTTCAGAGGCGCTATCCCTGCGCCTGTCAGTCCCTCGTCCAGCTCACCATACTCACTGTTGATTGAGAGAAAAAAGCGGTTCGGAGCATCTTCCTTAATATTCCGAACCGCTCTGCGGATCTGTCGCCACCCGCCAATGCATCCTTGCCGTTCAAAGTCCAACACTTCCTTGTGCTTTCGCAGATCCTTCTGCTAACGAAACTTTGGTCATCCATGCCTGTCTCGTCCCTTGATGAAACATACTATAGCCACTTTTGGCTAAATACACAAGTGTCTATTTACAAAAAAGGCTAAATTCTTTTTTGGCTATATGCATAATCGTCTATAGACAGTGGTGGCTATGTTTGGTAAATTAGGGCTGGGCAATAACGGTAGCCCGCTTTAAGAGACGGAACTCTTGCAGCAGACAGCAATTACCAGATGCCTTAAAAGTTAATAAATAGCATGGCCATACAGTAGAAAGAACAAGAAAAGTAGCCAGTGCAGGATGCACCAGCGAAGCAACAAGGACGTTATAAAAAGGGTATGCCAAGGATGACATATCTGCAAGGACACGGAAGGATCCGTGTATGAATCGAAAGATTCAGCAATAGGGACAAGGATTGTCCAAATTACGAAAAGGCGAGCCCTTTTCGCCCTGTGACCAGGTGCCCACAAGGAGTGTGGGCACCAGGTTGAAAATTCAGCTTGTTGGGCTGATGAATGAAAAGTCATTTTGCTTTTAGCTTCACGTAAAGGAAGCAAGTCAATTAGCATGTGCAAGTCATTGAATAAAATAGTATCCTACCCTATGGGTGACAGTCACCGTTTTATGGGTGACTATTGTGCGTGGTTCCGTGTGTGGCGGAAGCAGCAAGATACTTTTTTTGATAAGGAAGTCATTAGAGTAGCACCTGGGAGTTATGGGAAAATCTAATGGCGAGAAATTTACAAATGAATGATGCTTCATCCCCCAGCGAAACTTCATCCGTTACAAATGCTGTAGGTTTGGTTCTTCGTCGAATTGTGCGATTAATGGTGGGCACAATTTCATTTCCAGCGTTAGTTGACATCCTAAAGACTTTATACGTAGAGGAAGCTGAAAAGAAAATAAATCAAAGCGGTTCAAAGCCCACTATGAGTGCGTTAGCGCTTTTAACTGGATTGGACACAAGGGTCGTTTCCGTTGTAATGAACAAGGAATACGATATAACTATAGAACCCAAAAACATCTGTGCTGAGAACGCACTTCTTGATATGTGGGCGAATGACCCATTCTTTTCAGACCCTGATACAAAACAACCATTAGTTTTACCCATTGAAGGGCGAGGCCGAACCTTTCAAGGCTTGGTGCTCAAATCTATAGGTAGAAACATAACAATAAAAACCGTGTTGGATAAGCTCTTGACTTCAGGAAATATTAGAACTATTTCCGACGGGGTCGAGCAGGTAGAACTGCTTTCCTTGTTTTATTCACCAATTACTAATGACCGCGCAAACATGACCGATATTGCCTTTGTTGAGTCATCTAGAGTACTCAGTGCAGCGATTCATAATATGGAGTCGGATGTTGATTCGCGAGTACCTCAACAGGGCAGGTGGACATACAGGCTGTGCCCAAAACGGTATAAAGAATTCAGACAGGAAGCACGTTTATTGCTTCAGAAACAAATTAAAGAAGGGGAAGCGTTACTCGAAAATTTCGAAGACCCACAAAAACGACCAGGTCAGCTCACTGTCGGTATCGGTTGGTACCAATGGGGCGGCCATAACTCAGATGAAGAAGGAGCTCAAAATGTCTCGTTGGACAATACAAAACAGCAGCACAGGAATCGAAAAATCAGGCACAGGAATTGAAAAATCAGGCACTGGAATTGAGAAATCCGGCACTGGAATTGAAAAATCCGGCACTGGAATTGAAAAATCAGGCACAGGAATTCGAAAAGGCTTACTAGCTTGCTCAATAGCAGCGCTAGCATTTACAGCTCAAGTTAGCGCCGCTGAAATTGGTGGTGGAACCGGTATCGAAATCGCTGGTGGTGGAACTGGTATCGAGATCGCTGGTGGCGGAACCGGTGTTGAAATCGCTGGTGGCGGAACCGGTATTGAAATCGCTGGTGGCGGAACCGGTGTTGAAATCGCTGGTGGCGGAACCGGTGTTGAAATCGCTGGTGGCGGAACCGGTGTTGAAATCGCTGGTGGTGGAACCGGTATTGACAACGTTCGGCCCGAAGGTTTTATGCAAGTAGCCGTTGACCAAGGTCAAATTTCAGTAATGTGGAATATTGATGGTAATACCTTTGTCGGCAAGGCATCTCAGACTGGAACTTTCACTCAAGTTTCACTATTTGAAATTTCAATAAATTCCACTTCATCAGAAGTTGAAATTGCTGGCGGCGGAACCGGTTCGAAGACTGAGATCGCTGGTGGTGGAACTGGTATCGAGATCGCTGGTGGCGGAACCGGTGTTGAAATCGCTGGTGGCGGAACCGGTGTTGAAATCGCTGGTGGTGGAACTGGTATCGAGATCGCTGGTGGCGGAACCGGTGTTGAAATCGCTGGTGGCGGAACCGGTGTTGAAATCGCTGGTGGTGGAACCGGTGTTGAAATCGCTGGTGGTGGAACCGGTGTTGAAATCGCTGGTGGTGGAACTGGTATCGAAATCGCTGGTGGTGGAACTGGGTTTGAAAGCGTATTTATAACCCTGCCAAATGGTACTGGTTTAGAATTGGAAATCGCTTTGGGGTGTAATACAGCAACAGTGTCCGTATTAGATTCGCAAGACTTTTCTGAAATCGTGACCTTTAATAACGTCAAGGTCCTGGGCAACACCGGTTTGTGTTCAGTTGCTACAAGTGCAAATGCACCGCGGCACGGTTTTGTGAAAAAATCAAACTTTGATTCAAGAAACTAGTAGTAGTTATTGAAAATGGAAATTGCGACGGGAAACCGTCGCAGCTTCCGATGATTTACGCTTTACCAACGAGATTATTCGCCCCTGCCTATACGCAGGGGCGTATTTTTTATGAAGCCGGCAGATTAGTTGATTGTCCGACCGTTTGTCCTGATGCCCTGTCCGGACACCTGCAAAAAGCCACTCAGCAAGCTTGATGTTCCCGCGCATCCCGTCGATTTACCCCAACGATCACCGCGAATGGCCCAGCTCCGGAATATTGCCGCCGCTTGTCAGCCTGGCGGCCAGTTAAGTGTTCTTCCGCCAAGCAAGTGCAGATGCACATGAAACACCGTTTGCCCTGCTGCTGAATTACAGTTCATGACGACCCGGTAGCCATCTTCGGCAACACCCTGCTCCACCGCAATTTCCCGAGCAGCAAGAAACAACTTGCCAAATAATTCAGCATCGTGTGCCTGCATATCGTTGATAGTCGGAATTCGATTTTTCGGTATGATCAGCACATGCAACGGTGCTTGCGGATTAACATCCCTGAATGCTAAAACGTCATCGTTTTCAAACACGATATCCGCAGGGATTTCCCGGGAAATAATTTTTAAAAAAAGGTCATCTGACATAGTTACTACCCGTAGTGATGTATTCAAAACAATAAGGGAACCCCTGTTTCGCACTGGGCAAAATCAAACAGGGCTTCACCAGCCAACTTAGCAAGAATCGGGTGGCTATTGATCATGAAACTTCTACAATAGCCACATGAATTCTCAACATCATTATCAATTAATTGCCGAGGCCTTGCATTGGCTTTGTCAAAACCAGCAGGACCAACCCGGTTTGGAAGAACTTGCAAACCACGTCGGTCTGAGCCCCCACTATCTGCAGCGCCTTTTCCAGCAGTGGACCGGTGTATCACCCAAGCAGTTTTTAAAGTACCTGACCAAAGCCCAGGCCATGGAGCGTTTACGGCAAGGTCAGACGGTACTTGATTCGGCCGTTTCAAGTGGATTGTCCGGTCCCGGCAGATTACATGACTTGATGATAACTACGCAGGCCATGACACCGGGTGAAGCAAAACGGAAGGGTCTCGGCGTAGAAATTAGCTATGGTTATGGAATAACGCCTTTTGGGGAGGCCCTGCTTGCCTGGACAGACAGGGGCGTGTGTTTCCTGGGTTTCTGTCATGAGGAAGGTAAACAGCACAGCTGGAATCATTTCAACCAGCAATGGCCGGATGCGAGCCTGACTGAGGACACTTCCGTGGCTCAAAAAAAGCTGGAAGAAATCTTCAATGAAAAAGAACAGAAACACTTAAAGGTCTGGCTCCGGGGCAGCCCATTCCAACTTCGTGTATGGGAAGCGCTGCTTAACCTGCCCAGCGGCACGCATTGTACCTATGGCCAACTGGCATCAATCTCCGGTCATGCTGGAGCCAGTCGTGCAACCGGTTCAGCTATCGGGCGAAATCCTGTTTCCTGGCTCATACCCTGCCATCGTGTCATCAACAGTCTTGGAACCCTGGGAGGCTATCGATGGGGTACCAACACAAAACAAGCCATGATTGGATATGAGGCCGCCAAAAGCACTGGCTCAAAACACTGAAAATCAAAACGCTATTCAGATAAGTTTACTATCAGATCACGGTCTGCAAGACTGGCGGTCAACATGCTGACAATTTTGCTGGCGACAATTGCAGGATCCGGTTGCTCCATCGGGTTTTCTGCATGGTAGACCTTTGCCCTGAAACCGGTTCGCATGGGGCCGGGAATGATTCCACGTACAGATATCGGGGTATTATTCAGCGTGTTGTAAAATTGTCTCGTCATACCGGTCAATGCGGCTTTGCTCGTACCATATGCTCCCCAGTAACCGTCCGTGACTGTTTCAAGGTCATCCAGCATAAAAAATAAGCGGCCGTTTTCTGATTTCTTCAACAATGGTAATAACGCGCAACTCAGCAACCACGGTGCATTCACGTTGACCTGTATTGATTGCAGCCAATCCTGTGGCTGAACCTGATCCAGCGGCTGCAAACTGTCAAAATCAACTGCGCAATGGATCAGCGCATCCAATCTACCAAACTCTGTTTCGATGGTTTTAACAAGGTCACCAAAATCATCGACACCCGCGGCAGCAAGATTTAACGGGTAAAGACCCGGTGACTTTAATTGCAGGTCGGTCAATTTATCGCTCAATTCACCCAGACCGCGGCGATTCTTGTCCAGCAATACCAGTTCTGCGCCTAAACCGGCACATTGCATGGCGATTGCACTGCCCAACCCGCCCGCAGCACCCGTAATTAATATTGTTTTTCCTGAAAGGCTCATGCTTGCAACCTGGATAAAAAAATATTTTAACGATTTGTGCGTTGTCGTGATACAAGAGATCAGGCAACATTGATGATTGACTCGGTATGTTAATCAGTCGATCCTTGATCAGGACAAGCTTCGTGGTGAAATGAATGCCTATATATGAATACCAGGCCGCCGGCCAGAAATGTTGTGATTATTGTGTGACTTCTTTTGATTTCATACAAAAAATGTCGGATGAGCCCCTTAAATTCTGCCCTGAGTGTCATAACCCGGTGCGTAGAAAAATCTCGCGCCCAAACCTGGCCAGCCCGACACCCTCCCTGTCAAATGAAAATATTGAAAAACATGGGTTTACGCAATTTAAAAAGGTCGAAAAAGGGGTCTATGAAAAAACTGCAGGGAAAGGTCCTGATTTCATAACCGACAAAGAATCCTCTTAAAGCACCGTGAGTAAAACAGGGGTAGGGTCTAAATCTTTGTAAATTGTTTTCGGTTCTCACTCCAGTTGCGGCCATTGAACTCTTCCACCGTCACTTCAACCCCATTCGGTAAATCAATACAATTCAGGTTGACGCTAAACGAATCGGGGTGCGAACGCGGGACATAATACGATTTAATTCCGCAAACACCGCAAAACAGGTGGCGGGCAACGCCCGTGTGAAAGTTATATTCGACCAGGCTATCTTCACCTTCACGCAAAAAAAACCGGTCCGCAGACACGATCAGGTGCAGGTAGCCGGATTTCCGGCAAATTGAGCAATTGCACTTATGTACGGTAATTTCGTCAGGAATCTCGATTTCAAACCTTACCTGGCCGCAATGACATCCGCCTGAACATGTATACATATGCTTTCCTCTCCATTTTGACCAGATCTGACACAAAGCTTACGTGACGCCATCATAATCATCTTAATTTCCGAAGGAATCGCCAGGCGAACCAGGCGTCGGCTGGACCAAAGTATTTACCCGCCTCCAGAAATCCGCACGCGTCCTTCCTGATAACTTTCAGACGTCTTTTTTCCATCGCCCAGCGCAACTGCAAATGTGCACACACGGAGGATTCCGAGCTTATATTCAAGCCTGACATGCCCTGCGAAAACCAATCCAGGGCATTATCGGCCAACTCCGTAATAATCTGATTGAGTTCAGCAGTGCCGGTTTTTTGTTCCAGTTGTGCCGCACTCACGTTGTATTTTGCCAGCAAACTCAACGGCAAGCGGGACGTTTCTGACATGTGATTGGCAGAAAAACTCGAAATCAAGTGGAACGAACTGGTGGCTGCACCCAGGAATTTAAGATTCTTTTCTTCAATTTCCGCATCATCCAGTGCAAGTTCAAGCTGAATTTCAGTCGCTCCGATGACTGCCTGCCGTTCAAACATGGCATTTTCATCACCAACAGGCACGCCATCAATCTGCGCCAGTGCATCACCGACCATTCGCAGCAAAAGAGAATTACTCAGCCGCGCTCTAGCCCCTGATTGCCATAAGGCACGTAACACCGGATGACGCGAAGATGCTTCGGGCTGAGCGACAAGTTCTTCGCTCCACCATTTGAGCTTGGCCCACTTGACCGACTCGTCTGCGGGGCCTTTTGGAATCGCGCTAACAGCCTGCCTAAGCGCATATAAAGCCAATATGGGTTCAAGTTGGGCCCTTGGGAAAAAACGACTGGTAAACTCGAAAACACTACCGGGCAACAAAGCCAGCTCGCGACAGTGGTCGAATTCTACCTGTGAAACATCAGCCATCAGACAAGCGTTCCTTCATCACACGGTGGCATGCCAGCCTTAATCACACGATTGTTACGTCTTGGTTGCGTGGATGAGGTAGTTTACATTGACGTGACCACCGGTGCGGGCAGTCCGTTGCAGGGGGTTGTAATGAATCCCGGTGATTTCTTCCACCTTCATACCGGCTGCACGCAACCACTGGCATAACTCCGAGGGTTTGATGAACCGGTCATATTGATGCGTACCCTTTGGAATGATCCGCGTGATGTGTTCACCGCCAAGTATCGCAACAGTAAAAGACATCGCATTCCTGTTCAGGGTACTCATGAACAAATGGCCACCCGTATCAAGCATTTCCGCACAGGCTGCAACCACCGATGCGGGATCCGGCACATGCTCAAGCATTTCCATGCAGGTCACGACCCCCGCGCTGGACGGGTGCTGTCCTGCCCATGATTCTGCCGTGACGTTCTGATAGTCGACCCGGCATCCCGACTCATGCAAATGTAATTTGGCGACGGCCAAGGCCTTGGCCGCAATATCAATACCCGTCACAATGGCGCCCTGCCCGGCCAGGGACTCCGACAAAATACCACCACCACAACCCACATCAACAACCTTCAAACCCTTGAGCTCAACCCTTTCAGTAATGTAAGCCAGCCGTGCCGGATTCAGATCGTGCAGCGGCCGTGACTCTCCATCGGGATCCCACCATGAGGCTGCAATGCGATCGAATTTCTGTTGTTCTGCAGGATCAACGTTTCCAGTGTTTTCAATCATGAGTCTTGTACTCCCTGGAGCTTGTCGCCCGGGTTTCGCTTGTAATTCGTTTTGCCCAGTCCTGTGCACGGTCCATAATATCGCCTGTGTCCAAATACAAGAACTGCTTATCCTGTAACAACATCCGACCACCCACCCAAACGTGGGATACCTGTTGACTGGAAGCTGCATATATCAAATGTGAGACCACATCATACATAGGTGTGGTCTGCAGAGAATCCAAGCGAATGGCACAAAGATCAGCCAGTTTCCCGGTCTGCACACTCCCAAGCAGGTTCTCTTTCCCAAGCGCCCTGGCAGCATTGATAGTCAACATTTCCAGTGTCTGGAATGCATTCAATACACAGGGATCAGCCGCGTATCCTTTTGCCAGCAGGGCCGCACTGCGCGATTCTGCAAGCAGATCAAGATTGTTGTTGCTTGCAGCACCATCGGTACCGAGGGCAAGGTTGATATTGTGCTCAAGCAGGCGCGCCACCGGGCAAATACCATTGCCAAGTTTGAGATTGGATTCCGGGCAATGGATAACATTCACAGCGGTTTCAGATAAGGCTTCCAGATCGGTTCCATTCAACTGGGTCATATGAACGGCCAGCAGACGCTCGTTCATCAAGCCCACGTCACCCAACCTTTCCAGCGTCGATTTGCCATGACGACGTAAAGATTCGGATATCTCCCAGTTTGATTCCAGCACATGCATATGAACACGCAAATCACGATTTTCTGAAATTTCTGCGATCCTGGCAAGGGCTGCATCGCCAACCGAATAGGGTGCATGCGGCGCCATTGAAGTGGATATCAATGGCTCATTTTTCCAACTCGAACTGACTTCCAGTCCCTTGTCGATGTATTCGTTTTCGTTGGCTGCCCAGACAGTAGGCACATCAATCACAGGCAAGCCAATGCACGCACGCATGCCCGTTTCAACTGCGGCCGCAGCGGTTATCTCGGGGAAAAAATACAGGTCATTGAAAAAAGTTGTGCCACCACGCAACATTTCGGCAATAGCCAGTCGTGCACCATCATGCACGAATCCTGGACCGAGAAACGCCTTTTCAACGGGCCAGATGTGCTCATTAAGCCATACTTGAAGATTGAGGTCATCTGCATAACCCCTCAACAAAGACATGGCTGAGTGGGTGTGCATATTGATAAACCCTGGCACCAATACGTGTTCGGGTAACTCAATACGGGTAGCGTCTTTGTATACTTCGAGCGCCTCTGAGCGCGGCATTACAGCGCCTATAAACTCACCTTCAATAACGACTGCCATTTGCTCCAGCACCTGCCCACGAGGCCGCACGGGTACCAGCAGACGGGGTAATAGTAAAACGGTATCCACCAGGCGTCAGGCTTTCACACGGGATACATATTCTCCAGTTCGAGTATCGATCTTAATCAGCTCGCCTTCCTGAATGAATAAGGGTACACGCACCGTTGCACCTGTCGTCAATTTTGCAGGTTTACCACCACCACCTGACGTATCACCACGCATACCCGGATCCGTCTCAACGACTTCCATTTCGACAAAATTGGGAGGTGTAACAGTAATGGGTTGTCCATTGAATAAGGTCAGGATACAAACATCCTCCTCTTTCAGCCACCATACAGTATCACCAACCCGCTCTTTGCCAATTGAGTATTGTTCATAGGACTCACCGTGCATGAAGTGCCAGAACTCACCGTCGTTGTACAGGTATTGTGCTTCCGTTTCGAACACATCGGCAGCCTCAACTGTCTCACCTGACTTGAATGTTTTTTCGACGACCCGCCCGGTCATGAGGTTGCGCACCCTTACCCGGCTAAAAGCCTG
>Ga0316201_10005138_pt1 | contig 10020 bp, 1 predicted proteins | sample CS6wburrow_MG_FD_204516 | JGI IMG/M metagenome (GOLD analysis project Ga0316201, IMG submission 204516) | Coastal sediment microbial communities from Delaware Bay, Delaware, United States - CS-6 worm burrow | ecosystem: Environmental > Aquatic > Marine > Coastal > Sediment | place: USA: Delaware...
AGGCCAAAATAACAGACTTGGCACGATGTGAAGTGAAAGATTCATCGTGCAAATCTACTGGAATCAAATGATATCGCTTCTTTACTTTATCAATAAACTGATCAATTTCTTTCTTGAAATGTTCGTTATAAACATGATCAAAAAAGGGGTAACCGATCACAATCTTCACTACCTCTTCATCCTTTTGGTATTGATCAAGAAACGGAAAAAGATCCTTTGTGTCAAGGGCTGTAAGTCCGGTCACAATGATTTGCAAGGAATCTGTAACAGCCAGACCCGTTCGTTTTCGACCATAATCTATTGATAAAATTCGCCCCATCAGTATATGTAATTAAAGTAGTGCATAATTAGTTCCAAAAAAAGACCCCCTCTGAACTTTATCAGAGAGGGGTCCCATCCCAAAAACAGTAAACTCTTATGAATAAAAACGAATATTATTTAGTCACAACCATTTTACGGGTTGCCATAAATCCTTCGGCCGCTAACTGGTAGTATAAAATACCGTTCGCTCCGAGTTGATCCTGTTGTAATGTCACTTCATTGTACCCTTTGACACCCTGTACATCATATGCCCTAAGCACTTTACCTGTGATATCAAAGACAGTCAATGTGGCTGGTGCATCTGCAGGCAACATAAAAGCGATCGTCGTCACCTCAGAGAAAGGATTTGGTCTGTTCTGGAGCAATTCGAACTCAGCTGCAACAGATTTTCCACCTCGGAATGTGAGGTTTATATCCAGAATCTCATCCGATTGAGGATAAGCTTCAGCTGGAGTAATATCAGAATTGATAGAAATCATTTGATCCAATGAACCATTTGTTTTTGCAACGAAAGTCAATTCAAAGAGTGTATTTTCAATACTCTCTGTTCTTCCTTGCATATCAAACCAACTCATAGTCAATTTTCCTTCTTCCAAACGATTTAATCCAAAGTTATCTTCTGAGACGTCTAATACACCACCTCCAACATTTTGTAACTCAAGTTGGTCAGCTGCAAAGTTCATTGTAAACTGGAATCCTTGAATTGCATCAAAGTTTTCTGCATGTACTGGAATTGTTACCAAATCTCCAGCATTCACCTGGCCTTGATCTACTACAAATTCAAGAGCTTCAGGTGCTTTCCTGGTGACCACTTGTGTCGCATTTGCCACTACAGTGTTATTCACGTCACCTACTTTGATCCCAACAAAATCCACATTTGGCATATCCTGATTTAATGCATTCATCGTATAAGTTTCAGGGAAGTTTTCAAACCATGGATTGTAAGGATCAGGGAATGCATATCCTTCTTCAACAAATCTCCAGCTCGTATTAGATGGTAAATCATCATAGATACCAAGAATCAGTTTTCTCAATTCGATCAAGTCAATCGCTGATACAGAACCACTATTATTTGCATCTGCTGCGATCATATCATATGGCGATGTGAACGTTTCAATGCCTAATAAGTGCTTCTGAATTCTAACAAGGTCAAGTGTACTTACGCCATTCTTGTCATCTCCATCACGTGCAGGTGCAACTTCATATGTGCCACCTAATGGCATGGATGGGAATGCATAGACACCGTTACTGGTTGTAACAACCGGCAACATGTTGGTGCCCATCAAAGACACAGCAACATCAGCAACCTCAAGTGTACTTTCTGTTACAACTTCTCCAGCTATCACAGCAGTTCCACCACCTGTATTTCCACCACACACATTAAAGTTGTCCTGAATGATGATATATGTTTCACAATAGTCAAATCTTCCCTGGCTATCATGAACATACATTCTAACTGATGTTTGCCCGCCTGTAACATGGCTACAATCGAAAACTCTACTAATGTCTGTCGGATCTTCAGAAAAAGAAACTGTCACTGGTAGCCCACATGGATGCAAACTTCCTTTGTCGAAATCTGACGCCCAAATAGTAACCATACCTGCATCAGGTTCACCATCATTATTTGTGTCAATACCCATCAAATCAGCACTCAACCCATTAATACAAATTGGTGTAGGTTTTTTGCATGACTCAATCGTAAAGAATTGCTCCTTAGTCGTTTTATTCCCACATTTATCTTCAAAAGAGTAGATAATTCTGTGTGATCCAAGTGGGTAGTTTCCAGATGCATCTATTCTGTTGCCAGTACCACTTCGTGTGTCATTGATCGTATTGTCATTATTTGCATCCAAAGCCCATGACCATACAAGTTCATCGAGCGGCGTACAATCATCATTAGCCGTCTGAACAAGTTCAATAAATAATCCTCCACAATCAAACTCATTACATTCTGAGATTGCTGGTTGCAGCGTTTCGAATGTTGGACCAAACTCGTTTGTTACCTTAATGATCTGCTCATGTACCCAGTAGTTTTCATTTAACACAAGTCCACCGAGTTCTTCAAATCTGCACCATTCGATGATTTGCCATGTTCTTAAAATTTTGAAGCAAGCACCTTCTACGAATGGGAACACAAGGTCTTCATAGTTCATTCCTACAAGATCACATTCATCTTCAGTGACCGTTGGATAATTATAAGGCGCAGGAAGATCATCAGGATCAGTGCCGATATTACATTCTACATCTGAATAATCCAATGGCCAAACGATATCTCTTGTTTCAAGCGGATCAAAGTTTTTCACAGTGATCACCTGGTTACAAGAACTTGAACCATTTGGATCCCGGGCGATAAATGTTCTTGTGATTGTTCCTATACCGCAGTTATTGATGTTTGGAATCACACCAGGAATAATTTCCACGCTACAGTTGTCTAATGCGAGGCCATCAATTCCACATACAAAACCATCATTATTGCTATAGTCATTTGATGGATCATAAACGCACCATTCAGAAACATCAGCTTCTGCTAATTGGATTGAACCAAAAATGGAAAGCCCATCAAGGTCATAGTCAAGCTCACAACTTACAGTTACATCAGTCGGACATGTGATAATCGGTTTGATTTTATCCTGTACATCAACTTCAACCATACAAGTATTGCTATTGCCTGATTCATCTGTTACAACGAGTACGACCATGATTGGTTCGTCTTCAGCTACATCGCAGCAAGCGAACGGAACTCTTGGTCTAAGAACAGTACCTTCATCCACGCTGCTAAATATGCCATTTGGATTATTATCAATTCCGGCACCATTTGTCGTCCAATCAAAGTCAATGCAAGAATTCATTCTTCTTACCTCGAAGGTTACAGGACCACAGTCATCATAACTACCATCATCAAATACCTCTGCTGGAACAGTTGTTAAACCTCCAAATTCGAAACCGGTTAAACCAACAACTGTATGCTCATCACAAATAGGTACAGGTGGTGTATCATCCCTCACAGTCACTGTAAAACTGCATTCAGTTGAATTCAGGCAATCATCGTAGACCGTGTATGTGATCAGGTTATCTCCAACTGGTAAATCGGCATAAAAGCCACCATTTTGAGACTTGAATCCACCAGGATAAGTCACATTATACAAGCTGATGCCATTACAGTCGTCATTTGCGACTACTGGTGGTACTAAATAAGTAGCAGTACATGACGAAGTGTTCGTTGTCAACTCAACATCAAAAGGACAATCAAGCACTGGCCCTTCATCATCTACAATCTCGATCAATTGAACGAACATTGTATCTCTTTCACCTTCACAATGCCATTCTCTTACTGTCCACATACGCATGATTTTACGTACACAACCAATAGGTCCGATATTGACATCTTCAAAAGTAGTCGCTGAATTGCAGTTAAAGTTAAAATCAGGGTAAATCGGATTCCCATTTAACCTTGGAACACCAGTCCCTCCAAATCCAGTTGGATCAGGGTTACCATCATTATCAACATCTGGAAATGGTGTGCTACATGAAATGGCATTATTATTTGCAATTGACCAGACAGGAGGCCAGGTGATTTCCTCGAAATTGAGTCGTTCGAGGAAGAAGACTTGTTTGCATGTATCAGCATAATTTCCTGCTGCATCTACTGCAGTATACCATCGTGTCAGTTTTTGAATAAACAAAGGATGACAAATTGGCTCCAGGTCTTCATCTACGAGTATCGTTGTACCTCCGGAGCAGTTGTCATCTATCGCCGGACCAGGATAAATTGGACTCACATCAGTACAGCTGACGATGCATTGTTCAATGTCCTGAACAATATCTCCAGGACCAGAAACAGCCCAGGAATAAGCACCCAGGTTGCCATTACTTGACCATGTAGACGTTACCAATGTATAATCCCCCGGTACTAAGTCTAATTGTATCATTAAAGCTGGATCAAAGCCAGGGCCTGAATCATCATCACCACCTAACAAATTGGCGCAAACATCATTCGGATCAAACGGTCCGTCGAAGATAGCCCCTATTGCATCCGTTGGTACACCAGCGAAAGTGAACGTATACATACCAGCTACAGTTATGCTGAACGGGTAAGTATCATAATAATGTCCGCTACCACCTACAGGCGGTATGTTTAATGGAGGAAATGCCCAGCATGGATCTTCAATATCCACGGTGAGATCCATTACATCAAGAACACCTTCTATAGAGGTAACAGGTGCACAGTCACAATCCATAACAGGAGCCATTTTATCTTCAACCGTAATTGTTGACCAACAGCTATTTCCTGAGACGACGTCAAAAACACTCGCCATGAGTGTCATTCCGATTTCATTATAACCAACCATTGGTGACAATGGCAGCGTGTCACCTGCTAATGTCATCACATGTACTTCGTAATCTCCAGCTAAACAACCTGAAGTATCCGAAATCATATGGTGTGTAACTTCGGCGTTGCAGTCCATATCCAAAGATATTTGTGCATCATGACAAGCCAGCACACAACTTTGAGCATCAGCCTTGGCATGAAATAGTAATAGGCAGAAAAGTATAACTGCCGATGGGCGAAGTACGTTACTGAAAATGGAATGTTGTACATCACCCAAGAATGAGAACGTAAAATTCGTTTTCTTCATGAGATCTTAGTTTTAGTTAAATAAATTCAATATCAAATACATGTGCGTATAGATGAGCGACATCCATTACACATTAAATAATTCTAAATGTGACCTTAGAAAAATGCTCAACCACTACAGTGACTGAGACCAATCATGTTCTATTATCATTGATGAACTTCTCAAATGAGAAGTAGGTTGGAAGGTTCTTTTATTAAAAAGGACAACATATAACAACATTCTATATATCAAAATAAATGTTATCCTTATTTACTTAGAAAACAGCTATAAACAAATAACAATTTTCTTTAATACCATGACAAATATATAAAGAGGTCTTTCTTTTTGACTACCCTTTTTACGGTATTTTCTATATAACGAATAATCATACTGCGTATATTCCTGTTTATTAGTTTATTATATATTTCTAATTTATATAAATGATGATTTTTTTTAATATATAACTTATTTGATATAAAAAATCCCTCTCCAGGGAGAGGGATCAGTCACTAAACAGTACAAAATTGGGACTCTCATCCCAAAAGGTCTCAAGAAAATATCTTATCTGTGGAAAATCATTTTTCTGGAGGCTGTAAACTCAGATGTTTTCATGGAATAATAGTAGACACCTGATTTTGCAAAGATGTTTTGATTCACTTGTAGTGTATGTGTACCTGCCTGATACTGACCTTCAAATTCAGTTATAAGCTGGCCATTCGCATTGAATACCTGAATAAGGACAACAGATGCCTTTGGCAAACTAAACCCTATAGAAGTTTGATCTTTGAAAGGATTTGGTACATTTTGGAACAATGCATATTCATTTTCATCATGTTGTACATTCAACCATTCTATTTCTAATGGGATAATTTCATACCCACTATCCTCCACATAGGCTTCAGGTTTCAAATTTCCTGAATTCAAGCTGACACTCTCAGACAATTTTACATTTGAATTTTTGCCTTTCACACGAATTGTGCATAAAGCCATATCATCATCAATCCTTACATTTTTTACATCGTTCCAGGATAAGGTCATTCCTCCTTCATAGTTATTGAATTGATCTGATTGAATCATTGGATGCATATCAACGACTTCCCAATCAGCAATATACTCCATGTCAAGACTTAGGTCTAATTGTAACCCAATGCACAATTCAAGATCAGAGATTCGAACTGGCATCTCAACCCAATCATCACCCAAAACCTGGTCCTGTAATTTTATCAATCCATGAGCATCCCTTGTTTCAACTGAAACTTCATTAAAGTTGCTGAAATATGATCCGTTGATATCACCTATTTTGATTCCGATAAAATTCAAAATAGTAGTTGGTGTATATAACTCACCGAGATGGACCTCTTCTGGGAATTCCGTCATAAATGGATTATATGGATCAGGGAAGATGAAGGAAGCATCGACAAAGCGCCATGATTCATTCTGTGGAAATTCCGTGTATATGCCAAGAAGCAATTTTCTCACCTCTAACAAATCTAATCCTGTCACTCTCCCACTCTTATTTGCATCAGCGGCTATCATTTTATAAGGAGAAGTAAGCGGCCTAATGCCGAGTAAATGTTTTTGCATCATCACCAGGTCAAGCGTCGAAACTCCTTCTAGATCATTGTAGTCTCGTGATGGTTTAACTGTGTATCCACCTGAGCTTGCCAAACCATTGATTAAATATCCCCCAGTCTGAGTCGTCATGACCGGTTCCATCGCCATTTCCTCAATCATGATTTCAGCATCATTGATCGCAAAGCCTTCTTCACTTTCAACTTCTCCTTCTACGGTAAACCCATCTTGACATAGGTCTGTATCATCACTTAAATCGAGATCCGCAAAATCACATGAATCTATCTTGATACCAAACTCATTGAACCAAAAAATATCCAGGCTCGTGATACCAACATCACTACAATCAAATACTTGTAAAGAATCATAAGGATTATCTGAAGAATAACTAAAGAAAAAGTCCCCAATATCTGAGCAGGATCCTTGAACAAATATGACAAAATCTCTTGCATGCACCGTAATCTCCAACTCTTGTGGCAGGGCAATTTCTAGTTTTGTACAATTGAAAGTAGAAGGCATGTCCTCTTGTACAGTCACATTTACTTCAAGGGTAGACACATTTCCACATTCATCAGTTGCAGTAAAAGAAACAACGGTTGTTCCAAATGGATACATTCCACTCGCATCAGCACCATCCGTAGCACCAAAAGCGGAGTTATTTGTATATGTAATGTTGGAACAATCTGTAGCAGATACAACCAGGGGCACTAAGACTTCACAATTACCCGCCGTCGCTGTCACGACAATATCATTTACTGGACTAAAGGCCGGACCATTGCTATCATTCACCTGAATTGTTTGGACATATGTGAAAATGCCGCTGTTCGTCCCCGGCACAAGACTACATGAATCCCTGATTGTCCATGTTCGAGTAAGAGAAAGACATGGTGTCGTCGGATTATTATCGACCGTGGTTGTAATATTCGTATCCTCATATTCTATAGAGAATGGAGAACACGATTGTGGACTGAGATTCACTACAGGCTGACTATTAGGGATATCACCAGGTGCAGTCGATGCACAACCCGTTAACTGGATTAAAGCTGGCGGCGGAGTAATATCATTTACACTAAATGGATCTGGATTGATAATGGATATTGTTTGGGAACATTGTACTGTATTATTTGATAAATCAAACGCAGTAAAAGTTCTGATTACATTCCCTATCCCACAATTATCCAGGTTAATGATGATTGCTTCAGATACATTATTTATTCCACAATTGTCGTTTGCAACGGGCACTCCAAATTGTGAAAGATCAGACAGATCATTCACATCATTGCAATTTAACTGCACATTTGGTGGACAGGTTATGCTCGGCGGCAAATTATCAATGACCGTAACTGTTGCGGTACAGGTAGCGGAGTTATTTTGCTGGTCAGTAACAGTCAATGTGACCATGACAGTTCCGACATCCCCACAATCAAAATCTGTGATATCCAATGCCAGACCAAATCCCATTCCTGCACAACCACCACCTGAGCCTGTATCAATATCGTCAGGATCGATGGAGGCCATTCCATTTGCGTCAAGGAAAACAGTGGTGTTTTGACAATTAGCAACAAGATTGCTTTCATCAATAACAGTCACTGTCGCAGTACACATTGATGTATTTCCGCTTGGGTCCTGCGGGCTTAAAGTAACTACATTGTCACCAAGATTGTCACATGTGAAGTTCGTAGGTGTCAACCCAAATGTAACTGGGCTACAATTATCCGTGGATCCATTATTAATGTCATTCACGGTAATCATCGCGTTTCCATTTCCGTCCAAAGAAATCGTAATATCTTTTGTCAAACAAGTCGGTACAATGGAATCAAGAACCGTAACGACGGCCACACAAATCGCACTATTGCCAGTGTCATCGGTTACTGTTAATGTCACATTATTCGGACCAGTATCTTCACAATCAAATGTATTTACATCGATTGCTGTAGAGATTGGGCAATTATCATTTGAACCATTATCTACATCTCCGGGTGTAATTGTTGCATTTCCGGCACCATCGAGATAAATCGTGATATTCTGACAAAGTGCATTTGGATTCGAATCATCGTTTACAGTCACAATAGCGTGACATGTATCCAATAGATTTCCACTGCCCGCTGACAATACTACCTGGTTAGGTCCTATATCGGTGCAATCAAAACTATTGATATCAATTGACAATTCAGGATCAGCGCAACTACTTGTTGAGCCTCCATCAATATCAGCCGGAGTAATTGATGCATTTCCATTTCCATCCAAAGTCACCACTGCATTTTGGCAAACAGCTTGCAGGTCCACGAGTTCATTCACTACTACTTCGGCCTCACAAGTATCAGCATTTCCAGAGGGATCAGTTGCGATCAACTCCACCGTATTCGGACCAACATCATTACAGCCGAAACTCAGGGGTGCTGCTGCCAACGTGAAACTACAGTTATCTGAAGTTCCACCATCGATATCGCCAGGCACGATGGTCACCATTGCACCAGCGCCCAGGGATATTGTTATATCCTGGCAAACGGCAATTGGAGCCATGTCATCAACGATTGTGATCGTAGTAGTACATTGATCTTGATTAGATGATCCATCAATTGCTGTAAGCGTAACTACATTTGAGCCAAGATTACTACAGTTAAAACTTGATACATCAATTGTTATTACCGGTAGCGGACAATTGTCACTTGATCCATTATCAATTTGGTTTACAGTAATTGTGACAGTTCCATCTGCACCCAGGGGCAATTCAAAATTTGGTACACAAAGCGCAGCAGGTGAAGTTGTATCCAACACTGTCACTGTAGCAGTACATGAAGCTGAATTATTTGCTGCATCCGTTACAGTTAAAGTCACCGTATTTGGACCTTCATCATCACAGTCGAATGTTGATGGATCAACATTTAAAGTTATATCACCACAGTTGTCCGCAGAACCTGCATCTATATCGGCAGGCACAATAGAAGCATCTCCATTTCCATCCAGGTATACAGTCGTATTCATACAAGCTGCAGTAGGCATTGTGTTTTCCATAACAGTCACAATCGCATCACAAGTATCCGCATTACCTGAAGGATCAATTGCGATCAATTCTACTGTATTCATTCCAACATCATCGCAATCAAAATTAAGTGGCGTTGCCGACAGAGTGAAACTACAGTTATCCGTCGTATTTCCATTGATTTGTTGTGGCGTAATAGAAGCCATTCCATTGCCATCAAGCATGACAGAAATATTCTGACAGTCAGCAATCGGATTTGCATCATCTTCCACGGTAACCGTGGCTTGACAAGTTGCTGAATTGGTGTTTATATCTGTTACAGTTAAAGTAACAGTATTCGTCCCGATGTCATCACAATCAAAAGCAGTATCATCGAGTACCAGGGAAGATATGCCGCAGTTGTCTGAAGAACCATTGTTTATATCCAGCACAGATATCGTTGCATCCCCATTCGCATCCAGTTGAACTGTGTGATCGGAACAAAGAGCTACCGGTGGAATTGTATCCAGTATAGAAACCTGCGCCGTA
>Ga0316201_10005139_pt1 | contig 10018 bp, 7 predicted proteins | sample CS6wburrow_MG_FD_204516 | JGI IMG/M metagenome (GOLD analysis project Ga0316201, IMG submission 204516) | Coastal sediment microbial communities from Delaware Bay, Delaware, United States - CS-6 worm burrow | ecosystem: Environmental > Aquatic > Marine > Coastal > Sediment | place: USA: Delaware...
CAATTGGTACTGACCGCCATGCGCGAGGTGGAAGATGCTCTGGTCAGCGAGCAAAAGCTGAGAGAGTTCCTCGACGGCCAGAATAACCAGCTCAAGGCTGCCCAGAATGCCTTAAATGAAGCCCGCTTGCGTTACCGCAGCGGTTTGAGCGATTATCTGCCGGTGCTGACCCAGTTGCTCGTGGTGCAGGAACTGGAAAGAAACCGGATCCAGCGCCAGGCAGAGCTGCTGGTGGCCAGGGTCACGCTTTACCGTGCCCTTGGCGGGTCCTGGACAGACCAATTAACCCCTGCGGCACTGCAATCATCCCGATAAGGGCGGAATCAATGGAAACCAATCGACCACCATCCCCCCATCCTTCCCCAACAACGCGGGCTCCGGCCGGCTTCAGGGCCAAGGCCATCCTGCTGCTCCTCTGCCTGGCGGTGATCATCGCAGGGGGCGTCGGAGCGCTTTCCCTGGTTCGATCTGCGCCGATGGTAAAAAAGCGCCCCCCCCTGAAAATGACTCCCCTGGTGCGGATTCAGGAAGTTTTTCCGGAAGAGCAGACTCTGGTGATAGAGGCCATGGGGACCGTGGTCCCAGCCCAGGAATTGATGCTCAAGTCGCGGGTGGCGGGTGAGATCATCGATGTTCACCCGGAATTTTTCCAAGGCGGTGTTGTGCGCAAAGGCGAGCAGATCCTTCAAATCGACGGCATGGATTACACCTTGCTTCTGGCACAGAAACAAAGTGCTGTTGCCGATGCCAATTTTGAGCTCAAGGTGGAACTGGGGCGCCAAGACATCGCCCGCCGGGAGTGGGCCCTGCTCAGCGACGGCAATTCCGACCCCCTCGCCGATGCCGAGCTGGCCCTTCGAAAACCGCACCTGGAGAAGGCCCGGTCGGATCTGATGGCCGCAAAAGCGGACTTGAAGGCGGCTCAGCTTCAATTGGAACGAACGCGCATCAACGCACCGTTCGACGCCGTGATCTTGAAGACCCATGTGGCCAAAGGGTCACAGGTGGCCGCCCAGGAGAATTTGGCCTCCCTGGTGGGGACCGATACCTTTTGGGTGCAGGTCTCTCTGCCGGTCGATCGCCTGCAATGGATCGACATACCGGATGCCCGTCGCCAAGAGGGTGCGGCCGTTCAGATTTTTTACCAGGGCGGTGCCGTGCGCAAAGGGCGGATGGTCAAACTGCTCAGCGATCTTGAATCCGAGGGCCGCATGGCACGCTTGCTGGTGGCCGTAACGGATCCGTTGGGGCTAGACCGCAAGGCCGATAATCGGCCTCCCATGCTCATTGGCGAATACGTGCGGGTTGCGGTGCAGGGCCGGAAGATCGATGCTGCCTATCGGATCCCCCGGACGGCTCTGCGGGATGATACGATGCTCTGGCTGGCGGACATGGACGGAAAGCTGCAGGTGCGGCAGGTGCAGACCATCTGGCGCAACAGTCGCAGCGTCCTGATCACCCAGGGGTTGAGGCCCGGAGACCGCATCATCATTTCGGATCTGGCCGCACCGATACCCGGGATGGCGGTGACCGTTGAAGTTGAAAATGACAGGCCGCCTGCCGCAAAGCCGCCCTCCACAGAGGACGGTGCAGGGGATAGGCCGGCGACGCCAAAGGGGTGATCCGGGGCCCGCATCGGCAACATCCGCATTCACATAGATGAGTCGCAGGACAAGCGCAAGGAAACATGAGATCGTGATGAACACAGCCCCATCCCGTTCAAAACCCGAATCGGGACCCATCGCATGGATGGCCGGTCACTCCGTGACGGCAAACCTGCTGATGCTGGTCCTGCTCATCGGGGGAATAGCAATGGGGTATCGGATAAAGAAGGAGGTTTTTCCCGACTTCGATCTGGACCTGGTCACTGTCAATGTGGCCTATCCAGGCGCCAGCCCAGAGGAGGTGGAGCGCGGCATCCTTCTGGCGCTGGAAGAGGCGGTTCAGGACATCCAGGGCATCGATGAGGTGACCTCGGTGGCCGCGGAGGGCTCCGGGAGGGTGACCATCGAAGTGATCGAGGGTGAGGATGCTCAGCAGGTCGGCCAGGACATTAAGAACGAAGTGGATCGTATCTCCTCCCTGCCTGACGAAGCTGAGGACGCCCGTGTCACTGTGCTCAAGCGAAAACGCTACGTGGTCTCCCTGGCTCTTTACGGTGATCAGAGCGAATGGGTCCTGCGGGAGATGGCCGAAAGCGTGCGCGACCGGCTGCTACAGGATCCCGATATCACCCAGGTGGAACTTTCCGGTGCCCGGGACTACGAGATCAGCATTGAAATTCCTCAAAACCAGCTGCGGGCCTATCAGTTGACCTTGGACTCGGTGGCCCAGACCCTGCGGCAAGCTGCAGTTGAGATGCCCGGAGGGGCCATCAAGACCGAATCGGGCGATGTACTGGTGCGGGTCAAGGAGCGGCGGGAGTATGCCGACGAATTTGCCCGGATCCCCATCATCATCACCAATGACGGTTCCCAGGTGCTGCTGGAAGAGATTGCTCGCATCAAAGATGGTTTCGAAGAGACCGACCGCTATGCCACCTTTAACGGGAAACCGGCGGTCATGCTGGAAGTCTACCGGGTGGGCGACCAAACCCCCACGTCGGTGTCGGACGCCGTCCATCGCAAAATCGATGAGCTCCGTGAGGTTCTACCGGCCGGAATGTTTGTGGAACCCCGCAACGACCGGTCTGAGATTTATCGCCAGCGGCTTGACTTGATGATGCGCAACGGCTACCTGGGGCTGGGCCTGGTGTTCATTCTACTGGCCGTTTTTCTCGAAGCCAGGCTGGCGTTCTGGGTCAGCCTCGGCATCCCCATCTCGTTTCTCGGCTCCCTGTTGATTCTTCCTGTCATGGGGGTGAGCATCAACATGGTCACCATGTTCGCTTTTATCGTCACCCTGGGAATCGTGGTGGATGATGCCATCGTGGTGGGTGAAAACGTCTATTATCATCGCCAGGAGGGCCTTCCCTGGTTCTCCGCAGCGGTGCTCGGTGCCAGAGAGATCGCCATGCCGGTGGTCTTCTCTGTATTGACCAATATTATTGCCTTTATGCCGATGCTCTTCGTACCGGGATTTATGGGTAAAGTGTTCAGTCAGATTCCGCTGGTGGTGGGCGCCGTTTTTGCTGTCTCTCTCATCGAAAGCCTCCTTATCCTGCCGGCCCACCTGGGGCACCGACACAGCCCCAAAGAGGGGGGGCTTTTTTCTCGTCTAATTCAGCGGCAACAGCGCTTCAGCGAGTGGTTTCGCCGCATGGTGCGCACCCAATATGGCCCCTTCCTGGCCGTGGCCCTGCGGTGGCGCTATCTGACGATTTCAATCGGCATTGCCGTGATGACCATCGCCCTGGGCTATGTGAAAAGCGGCCGCATGGGGTTCGAACTGTTTCCCAAAGTGGAATCCGATTATGCCAAAGTATCGGCGGTGTTGCCCTATGGCACGGCCGTACAGAAAACCGCGGCCATACAGGCGCTGCTGGTGGAGGCAGCCCAGGAGGTGGTGGCTCAAAATGGTGCCGATGCACTTTCCGAGGGTATTTATGCCCTGCTGGACGGCAATACCTGCACCGTTTACATATATCTGACGCCTCCCGAAATTCGTCCGGCGACAACCGCCCAGGTAACCCAGCAGTGGCGACAGAAGGTGGGAGCCGTGGCGGGGCTGGAGTCCATCAAATTCGAGTCGGATGCAGGCGGCCCTGGCCGCGGTTCGGCCATTGCCGTCGAATTGAGCCACCGCGACGTGGCTGTTCTGCAGCAGGCCAGTGCTGAACTGGCGGAAGCGCTGTCCTACTATCCGGAGGTGGTGGACATCGACGACGGGTTTTCCCCTGGAAAACCGCAGATCGATTTCAAGCTCCGACCCGAAGGCCTCAGCCTGGGACTGGATGCCCGGGAGGTGGCCCGCCAGGTACGCAATGCCTACTATGGCGCTGAGGCCCTGCGGCAGCAGCGTGGCCGCAATGAAGTCAAGGTGATGGTGCGACTCCCCAAGGCAGAGCGCGAGACCGAGCAGAGCCTCGAGCAGATGATCCTGCAGGCGCCCAATGGCAGTGAAATCTCGTTGCGCGAGGCGGTCACCTTCGAGAGGGGGCGCGCTTACACCACCATCGATCGCCGCCAGAGCAGACGCATTGTGACCGTCAGCGCGGATGCACGCCCCCGCAGTATGGCCGCTCAGGTTATCGCCGGCGTCAAAACGGATATACTCCCAGCCTTGCAGCAGAAATATCCCGGCCTGGCTTTCAGCTTTGAAGGGCGGCAGGCCGACCGCCGGGAGAGTATGCAGGCGCTGTTTAAAGGGTTGAAAATCGCTCTGGTCATTATTTTTGCCATGCTGGCCATTCCGCTGAACAGTTACATCCAGCCCATCATCATCATGCTGGCCATTCCCTTCGGTATGGTGGGTGCCATCATCGGTCATTTGATCATGGGCTACAGCCTGAGCGTCGTCAGCATGTTCGGGCTGCTGGCCCTCTCGGGCGTGGTGGTCAACGACTCCCTGGTGCTCATCGATTGGGCCAACCGGCGGCGGCGCAGCGGGATGGATTCCGGTACCGCCATACACGAAGCCGCCATCCATCGATTCAGGCCCATTTTGCTGACCACGCTGACCACCTTCGGCGGACTGGCGCCCATGATTTTCGAGAGCTCCCGGCAGGCGCGCTTCTTGATCCCCATGGCCATCTCCCTGGGGTACGGTATCGTTTTCGCCACGGTTATTACCCTTTTGCTGGTCCCCGCATTCTACCTGATTGTCGATGATGCGCAGGGGCTTTTCAAATCCAGGGACAAAGCAGGCCCCCCCGTGGGCACCGAAACGGGACATCAGGCCCCGCCCGCTGGTGGCATCAGGCCGTGACCGGCTCCCCGGCTGCAGATGGCAGGAGACACCCTCTCGGTTGTCGCTTCACGAACGATTTTCAGGGTTGGGCGGCAAGCGTTATTTGACGATCAGAACCGGGCAGGCTGCTTCCAGAAGGATCTGGCGGGCGGTTGAGCCGAAAAGCAGTTTTCCAAGCTGGGATCTTTTCCTCAATCCGATAACGATCTCTTCGATGGCGTTGTCCGCAGCATACTGGAGGATACTCTCGGCAGGATTCTGCTTATGATCGGCCATGTGGATTTTGCAGTCGATGCCGCAGGCTGTGCAGGTCATCTTGGCATCCTTCAGGCCGGTTTGGAGCTGGCCTGCCTTGGGCTTGTCGCCGTTGGCGGTGGCGGTTGCTGTGAATACATGCAGTTCTGCCTTGAGTGCTTTGGCACGTTTCTGGGCCACGCTAAGGGCGCGCTGGCTCATTTCTGAACCGTCGTAACCGATTAAAATCCTCATGTTTGGGGGGCTCCCTCTGAAGTTGCGACAATAAATTGCCCAAGTAATCAAATCATTGGGTGAAGTCAAGTGATTAAATGGGTTGATCGACAACGCCATTCGACATAATGATGGCGTGGCAATGAATCCGCTCGGCCTGACATACCGCCAACTCGAGGATGAATTCCGCCGCACCTACGGCCGCGGTGAATATCATGCGGCCGCACTTTACCGGGCATTTTACCAATCACGGCATTTTGACCTGGATTCATTGCCGGCGTTTCAGGCGTCTCCCATTTTACTGGAAAAAATCCGACGCGATTTTGATTTCTCCGGGCTATCGCTGGCCAACAGTGCGGTTTCGGACGGGGTGACCAAACTGGTTTTCAAACTGGCGGACGGGCTTGCGATAGAAACCGTGGTCATTCCAATGGCCTCTCATGCCACGGTCTGCATCTCCAGCCAGGTAGGCTGCCGCATGGCCTGTCGATTCTGCCGGACGGGGGGGATGGGGCTGCGGCGCAATCTGACAGCCTCTGAAATTGTAGCCCAGGTCCATGCCGTGCGGCGTTTCCTCGGTATTGAGGCGCGCAACGTGGTTTTCATGGGGATGGGGGAGCCCCTCGACAATTTTGACGCGGTGGTGCACGCCATCCGGATAATGGAAGACCAGCGAGGACTGAACATCGCCCAGCGCCATATGACGCTCTCCTCCGTGGGCCTCCCCGATGGGATCGACGCCCTGGGGCGTCTGAACTGGAGCCGGCTCCGACTGGCGCTTTCCCTGAATGCTCCCAACGATGCGATTCGTAACGCCCTGATGCCCATCAACAAACGCTTTCCGATGGAAAGGCTCAAATCGGCGTTGCACCGCTACCCGCTGGGCCGGGGCGGGGTCGTTTTCGTAGAGTACGTCCTTATCCAGGGGGTGAACGACAGACTCGAACATGCCCGCCAATTGGCGCGCTACCTGGAGGGAGTGCCGGTAAAGCTCAACTTGATCGCCTACAACCCGGGAGGACATGCCGCCTTCGAGGCGCCTGGCCCACGGGTAGTAGACCGCTTCCATCGAGCCTTGGTGGAGATGGGGCTGTTTGTGCGAATTCGAGGTGCCAAGGGGGCCAGTATTCGCGCTGCCTGCGGGCAGCTGGGCTGCAATTGAAACGGGCGCCGCTTTTGGCTTCGCCATTTTGGTAGAGCGTCAACTGCGCCCCCTGCACCAAGGGGGAACGCTTGACGATGGCGGCGCCGGGGCAGGTTGGGTCCCGTCACTCCAAATGCAGCAGTTTAGCCGCATTGGCGCCCATGACGGCATTCTTTTGATCCGGCGACAAGGCGGCCATATCCATCTCTTTGAAATACCGGCGTGGCTTGAGAAGGGGGAAATCAGTCCCGAAGAGAACTTTATCTTCACCGGCCAGTGCCATGGCCTGCTGGTAGATCTGCGGTCGGTAGAGGAAAGGGGACGCCGCCGTATCATACCAGACATTGATCAAAGCCTCGCGAACCTCTTTCTTCAGCAAGGTGTATAAAAAAAGGCCGCCGCCCCAATGGGCCAGGATAATCCGGTTATCGGGGAATCGTTTCACCATGGCGTATATCTGGGCCAGGGTGTTGGTCGTTTTGCCGGGGTATTGATGGCCTACCGGTTCATTGGTGTGAATCATGACCGGGCAGCGATGCCGGCGGCTCAACGCCATGATCGGCTCGAGCCCTTCGCAGCAGCTTTCGTCGATTCCCGAGGTGTAAAAGGCCAACTCCCCGACTCCGGACAACCCGGCACCCAGGCACCGCTCCACCTCACGGGGGGCTGACGGATGCAGGGGGTCGAGACAGCAGAATCCGACCAGCCGGTCAGGATAGCGGTGGACCGCATCAAGGACATAGTCGTTGTTTGCCTTGAAGGTGTCGGCGCTGCGCCAGGGAAATCCGAAAAGAACACTCTTGTCCACCCCCTGTGCATCCATCATGTCGATGATTTCCGCAGCGCCCACCAGCCGGGATCCGGGTGTGGCGTAGAGCAGCTTAAAGGCCGGTTCATTGTCAAAAAACCGCTCCCGCTCCCGACAGATGGTCGGGGGAAAGGCATGGGTATGGCTGTCGATGATCATGGGGGAACCTGCCTCTGGTTGCTCTGGCATGGTGACGCATTGCCGGTTCTGATTGGAACCTATCCTTTTTCTTTAGCCAGTGTTGACTGTCGGGGCGAATTCTATAGAATATGGATTGGAAATGCAACCAAGGGCGCTGAGGATCGATTCAGCAGGCGGAGCCGATGTGTTTTCTAATCGCCGGGGTTCAACCGAAAACAAGGGTGCTGGATAAAACCCCCGCGAGGTGTCCGTCGTGCGGTTTGTTCCAGGCGCAGCGGCGGCGTGTGGACCACTATTTCAGCCTCTTTTTCATCCCGTTGCTGCGGGTGAAACAGGGGACCCCGTTTTTCTATTGCCAGCGGTGTCAGCGGCCAGTTGGCGATGAGACCGCACCGGCATCCACCACAGCCGGTATGACCCGGCCAGGGGCGGCCTGCCGCTTCTGCGGAAGCCCGCTTGAGGCGAACTTTAATTTTTGCCCCGCCTGCGGGGAGAGGATCCGTTAAATGGCGAATCGGAAGATGGCCCTCGAGTCTGTCATGACCCGCCGAAAATTTATGGAACTGACCGCTCTGGCATCGGCCGGATTCATTACCAGCTGCGCCGTCAATCCAGTCACCGGACAGCAACAGCTCATGCTGGTGAGCGAGGCGCAAGAGATTGATATGGATGCCAAAAGCTCCCCTCATCAGTTTTCGGCCGATTACGGCGCGGTGCAGGACGACACCTTGAACGGCTACCTTGCCAGGACCGGTCGAAGCCTGGCGGCGATTTCCCACAGACCTCGTATGCCCTATAGTTTCAGGGCGGTGAATGCCAACTATGTCAATGCATACGCCTTCCCGGGGGGCAGCATTGCCGCTACACGGGGAATTTTGCTCAAGATGGAGAGCGAAGCCGAGCTGGCCGCCCTGCTGGGCCATGAACTGGGCCACGTCAACGCACGCCACACAGCGGAGATCATGTCCAAGAACATGGTGACATCCGCTGTGGTCGGCGGGGTGACCGCCTGGGTTGGCTCCGCCGGTGGTTTCGGCCAGGTGGCCTCTCAGCTGGGGATGCTGGGCTCCGGGGCCCTTCTCGCCTCCTACAGCAGAAGCAACGAACGCCAGGCCGATGCCCTGGGATTGGAGTACATGGTGCGCAGCGGCTACAGCCCCAAGGGGATGGTGGGGCTGATGGAACTCCTCAATACCCTTTCCAGGGGGCACAACAGTGCGGCCGACCTGCTTTTCGCAACGCATCCCATGAGCGGCGAGCGCTACCGGACTGCCGTCGATGCAGTGAACGGCACCTACGCCGGTGCCACTGAGAAGCCGCTGTATCGCGAGCGATTCATGGATCACACGGCGGGATTGCGGCGGATTGGCGGTGCCGTGGAATTGCTTCAAAAGGGAGAAAAAGAGATGGCCGGGGAAAAATATGCAGCTGCCGAGGCGCTGTTTGCCGAAGCGCTGCAGCAGGCCCCCCGGGATTATGCCGGTTTGGTGCTCATGGCCAAATGCCTGCTGGCCCAGAAAAAGGTCGATGACGCTGGCAGGACCTTAAAAATGGCCCAACAGGTGTATCCCCAGGAGGCCCAAACCTACGTCCTGAATGGCTATGTGTACCTGAAACAAAAACAGTTCGAGGCCGCCCTGGTGCAGTTCGACGGCTATGACCGCCGGCTGACGGGGAACCCCAATATCACCTTTTTCAAGGGGGTTGCCCACGAGGGTTTGGGGGTGAAAGGAAGTGCTGCCGAGCAGTATTACCGCTACCTGCAGGCCGTCAACCAAGGCAGTAACGCCCAGTATGCGTACAGCCGTCTGGTGGAGTGGGGGTACATCAAATCACAACAGCAATAGGCGCGGTGTCCGTCAACTTGAATCAACTGCGGGCCCCATGAACCGGAGCATCCCATCACCATGACCGAAAACCGTGTCTCATCACGGCGCCATATTGTTCTGGTGGCGCCGGAAGTGCATTGGAATACGGGCAATATCGGCCGGACCTGCCTGGGTGCCGGTGCCGTGCTGCATCTGATCCATCCGCTGGGGTTTTCCCTGAATGACCGCCAGGTCAAGCGGGCTGGGTTGGATTACTGGTCTGCTGTCCCGCTGAAGGTATGGGATGACTTTGATCAGTTTTTGTCAGGCATGCGGCCCTCCGATGATGAAGTGGCCCTTTTCACCAAAAACGGCGCCCGCCCCTTCTGGCAAATGCCGCGTCCCGAAAGGTGTTTCATGGTGTTTGGATCGGAAACCGCGGGACTGCCCCAATCGGTATTCGATCGATATCCCGCAAGGACCTACCGCATTCCCATCATGTCCAGCATCCGCTGTCTCAATCTGTCCACGGCAGTCGGCATCGCGCTGTACGAAAATGTAAGGCAATGGGAACTGCATCTCTCAATGTGAAATGGCTTTCCCAAGATCTATAACCTTTTCATACCATTTTGAGCTGGCCCCCCATACTGGTTTCCGTCCATTTACCCTCCCCTGGTTAAATATATCCAATTAGATTTCAGGTGTTTGTGGCTTTTCCTGAATGTATCGGGCGATTCTGGCAGGCAAATTGCTTTTTTTAATCAGCAGAGACCGCAAAGAGAGGTGCCCTATGATCGATTT
>Ga0316201_10005140_pt1 | contig 10017 bp, 8 predicted proteins | sample CS6wburrow_MG_FD_204516 | JGI IMG/M metagenome (GOLD analysis project Ga0316201, IMG submission 204516) | Coastal sediment microbial communities from Delaware Bay, Delaware, United States - CS-6 worm burrow | ecosystem: Environmental > Aquatic > Marine > Coastal > Sediment | place: USA: Delaware...
TAACCAGTGTCAGGACCCGCTGCGGCAGACCAAGCCCGCCCGCAAGAAGATCCGACGCCTCGAGAATGGCGAAGGCTATGCCCCCGTATACCGCGGCGACGCGGAATACTCTCCGACGCTTGAGGTCGGCAAGGAAGGTCTGCCAGGCTGGGGGACGGTCACTCATTGGAAGAAGATCGACCGGCGCGGGCCGGCAGGGCAAGGTTCGACACTGGAAGAAGAAGGCGGACGGTGCTCTCGGCAGACCGGCGGCCGGCGGGGGGTTGGCGCCCCCCGCCGGTCAATTCCTCGGGACTCAGTTGGCCGGTTCTTCCGTCTCGGCCGCCACCGGGTGCCCGGCCGCCGTGCAATCGGTGAAGATCCGCACGCCGTCCTTCTCCACGTGTGCTTCCGGACCCTGGCCACGGAAGGTGTAGGTTCCATCGGAGAATTCCATCCCCGAAGCCACTTCCTGCTGCTCGAGCTGATAGACGCCGTCCTCGATGCGCAGCGCGGCCTGACCGACACCGGAAGCCACGGTCAACGCGAAGGCCTTCTCGTCCGCACACTGGTACATCACCACACTGACCTGTCCGTGAGGCGACTGTGCTTCGCCCATTCCCGCCGGCGCGTCACCTTCGGTCGCCGGCATTTCGGTCGCCTGGTCGTCCGCGGTCTCGGAGGCACACCCGGCGGCGCCGAAGAGACCCACCATCAACGACAACATGGCGATTCTGGATATCTGGTTGCCCTGAAACATCTTCACATCTCCGGTTGAGGAACCAGCGCCGCGCGGCGTGGTCCATTTGCACGAGTCGTCGTCGCTGAAGTGCGCTGACGAACCGCGGATGATATCGACTCGGAGGGGTGAGAGAAACCTCGACCCGCACCTCGGCTGCAGGGAAGCCTCAGAAGAGCTTCCCCTCCAGGTCCGGATCCTTGTCGGTTCTCGTCCCGATCTTGAGGAACGTAGACAGTCGAACCGTTCCCTCGGCATGCAGCGTCTCGTGGATCCGAGTTACAGCCGCGAAGATGTCCTGGAGGTCTCCCTCGACGTTCGTTCCGTACGAGTGCAGCTGCGCCTGCAGGTTCGCTTCCTGGAGAATGCCGTGGGCTCTCTTCACTTCTGTCCGAACGGACACTCCGGAGCCTATGGGAATGACCTGAATCTCGGCTACCGCTTTCATCGTTCGATGCCATTCGTGAGAGTTGCGGATCGGGGCCAGCTAACTGCGCAGGGCGTCGACCGGTTCGAGGCGAGCGGCCCGGCGGGCAGGAAGATAGCTACCGAGAAGAGCGATCGCAGAAACCAGGAGCGTAACACCCAGTAGCCCCACCAGGCCGATCGAGCCACTCTCCGGAAGGAAGCGCCGCATCAGTCCCTGCACGCCAGCAGCAAACGCCAGGCCGATGACGATGCCTGCGGCCAGCAAACCGCCTGTATTCTGCAGGATCAGCCGGCGCACATCGGCGGGCCGGGCCCCGAGGGCGACGCGCATGCCGATTTCCTGCACGCGATCGCGGACCAGGTATGCCATCAGTCCGTAAATGCCGAGGGCCACGAGCGAAAGACCGAAGGCCGCGAACAGCCCGGCCACCACGGCACTGAGCCGCTCCCCGGCGATCACCTCGTCGTACAGCTCGTCCATGGGCCGCACGTCGTAGACGGCCAGGTTCGGAGCGGCGCGCGCGATGCCAGCGCGGACGGCCGGTGTCAGCTCGAGCGGTTCGGCGGCGACCCGGACCATGACATGCAGGTTGTTGGTCGAGCGCCCAACGGGATCCTGCACGTAGGGCATGTACCAGGTGAGATCGAAGTCCCCCGCGTCACGCACGGACCCGACGACCCCGACCACTTCCAGCCAAGGATCCGAGCCAGCGGCGTTCGCCGGCCGTACGCGCTGACCGAGCGGATCCTGGCCCGGCCAGAACCGGTCGGCAAGACGCTCGTCTACCAGTATGACCCGCGGTCCCAACTCGTCGTCGCGATCGTTGAACAGGCGGCCGCGAAGGATCGGCACTCTCATCGCTTCCAGCAGCCCGGTCGAGATGAAGCGGTGGTTCACGGTGAACGAGGCTCCACTACTCGACATTTCGACGCCCTCGGGCACGATCCGCGCCCCCCACTCACCGCAGCAGATGGGATTCACCGTGGTGATGCCGATGTCGAGAACTCCGGGCACCCGGCCGACCTCCCGCCGGACATCCTCGATGAGGCCGGCCCGGGACTCCGGAGACTCGTAGGCCGACCCATCCAGGTTGAGGCGCAGCGTGAGCAGGTTCTCAGCCCGAAAGCCGAGGTCCGCTGTCTGCAGGCGTACGAAGTTCCCGACCAGAATCGAGGCGCCCACCAGCAGCATGAGGGCGAGCGAGATCTGGCTGACCACGAGGATCCGCTGCACCCTGCGTCTCTGGCGGCCGGCCAACGCTCGACCTCCCTCCTGAAGCAGCGGGACCAGGTCGGCGCGGGAGCCCTGGATTGCCGCCGCCGCGCCGAAAGCGAGACCACACGCCACCGACAGCCCGAATGCGAACAGGGCCACGCGCGGGCCCGCCTGGACCGTACCGAGCGGAAGCTCTTGCCGCAGGACTTCGGGGATGAACACACCCAGGAAGTCGGCCATCCATACGGTGAACAGGTAGGCAGCGGCACCCCCCAGAATGAAGAGCACCATCGTCTCGGTCACGAACTGACGGGCCTGTCGGCTCCGGCTTGCTCCCAGTGCCGCCGAGATACCGATCTCCTGGGATCGGGCCAGGAAGCGCGCGACCAGCACGTTTGCGACGTTGACTCCTGTCAGGAGCAGCAGAAACGCCACGGCTCCGATCAGAGCCAGAATGAGACCCCGATCTTCCTGCACGAGGCTCTCGCGCACCGGCACGGCAAGCAGTCCAAACCCGGCGTTGGTGTCCGGGTGTTCGTCCTGCAACCGGCCCGCCATGAACTCCAGTTCCCGCTCGACCTGGCCCAGGTCCGAACCCGGTGCGATCCGCCCGAACACGGCCAGAACATGTGATCCTCCGTCCGATGGATCCGGGGCCAGCGGGAACCACACATCCGCCTCGTACGGGAAGCGGAACCGAGGCGGCATCACTCCCACCACGCGGTACGACCCGTCGTCCAGCCGGATGGAGCGGCCGAGCAGGTCCGGTCGCCCCCCGAACCGGGATTCCCACAGACGGTGGGACACCAGGATCACTCCACTCTCGATCCCGGCCCGTTCCTCTACCGCATCGAAGGAGCGGCCGAGTGCCGGCTGCACCCCCATGACGGTCGTCCAGCCGGTGGTGATCCCCACGCCGGCCACCCGCTCGGGCTCGTGCTCGCCGCTCAACGTCATGCTGCGCGCCAGCGCCCCGACCACGCCATCCAGCGAAGACACTCCCCCGGCGATCACGTTCAGGGCGAGCGGCGACATGTTGACCGGGTGCGGCTGACCATCGGGAGTGGATATGGACTCGCGCAGCCGCAGCAGGCTGGCTTCGTCCTCGAACGGAAGCGCCCGGTGAAACGCGGTGTCATAGACGGAGAACAGGGCCACGTTCGCCCCGAGGCCGACGCCCAGGGTGAGCACCGTGACCATGGAGAAGAACGGCCTGCGACGGATGTGTCTCAGCGCAAAACGGACATCCATCCGCAGATCACTGCTGAACCGTCCGGCCGGCCCCTGTGCTGTGGCCATCTGCCTCCCTGTCGCCGAGTGGGGAACAGGTCGCAGAGGGGCAAGAGGCGTGCCGGCCGTAGCGTGGCCCTAAGGCACTGCTGGAGTTGTGGTTATCGAGGGGTTGATGCCGGTCGGCACCTTGGACGTGGTCGGATTCGGTACACAGCGTCCCGATACCGAACGCTCCCGGCAGACTCCGGGGTCAGTCCCGGGCGATCTTGGCCCGGAAGTGGCGAAGTATCTTGGGCCGGAATGGATCGTCCTTCGGCACCTCTTCGATGAGCCGTCCCACCCAGCGCAGGATCATGCGATCGGATTCCCTGCGCAGTCGCCCGGCCTCGGGCAGACGCTCCAGCGTGACGAGCAGTACTTCCGCGAGGTGGGCATCCACGTAGTCCCACGAACGTCCCAGAAAGCGCCCGAGACCGTTCTTGGCCTCGACCGCCTGCGCGGCGCTCGTCAGCAGTGCGTCCGGGTTGGATGGCCAGAAGGCCCGTTCGCTCATGATCCTCTCGGGTTCGAAGGTACGGGCGCAAAGGGATGCACGCGGCGTGCCTCCGTTTTGCGCGTTGCAGTATAACGACTTACGCAACGCACGTCACGGTGGCGTTGAATCCGAACCACAGGCTGAGGCTACAGGTTGCACACTCGGCGCATCCCGTCGGGGAACGGCGGAGGGAACGAAACGGTCTACAGGTCTCTCTTTCGGTACCACAACCAGCCGAGCAGGAGCAGGCCGGCGATCCACAGCAAGCTCCCCGCGAACGCCGGTCCCAGCGCTTCCAGTTCCGGCACCGGACTCTCTTGTTCCACCGCAAGCTCGGTGGCCCTTCGGAGCGCCTCCGGATCGTACTGGATGTAGTCCCGCAGACGGCTGAAGGTCATGATCGGCGCCCACTTGAGGATCGGTCGAAGGCCCTCGAACAGGGCGCCCAGGCCACCGACCACGAGTCCCTCACCGAGCGCGAACCAGGCGAACCACACCGCCATTGCGGGGCCCGATGCGCGGATCGCCACGGCTGCAAAGAGAGCCAGGCTGGCGAAGCCGGTCCCGGTGACGAACATGCCGCCGAGAGCCGCCAGCTGAACGGTACCGAATAGCTCGGCACCAGCCGCCAGGTCCGTACCGGCGAGAGCGAACAATCCTCCGATCGCCGCCCGCAGGGCCAGGAAGAGGGCTGACAGGACTGGTATGAGCAGCACCTTGGCCCAGTACCACTGCGTCTTGGATAACCCGTCAATGACATTCTGCCTGGCGGTCCGCCAGCTGAACTCCGCGGCCACCAGGAGAATCACGAGCACGGACGCGAAGATGAAGCCGACCATCACCTCCTGGCCCAGAATCTGGCTCCAGGCGTCGGGGAGGAAGAACGGGTCGTCCGGGTCCTTCCTCGCGCGGCGGTACTCGCCGATCAGGTCGGCGACCGTCATCAGGCCGAAGAGCCCTAGCGTCACCCACGTCGCGGGACGTTTCCACATCTTCCGCATCTCGCTGCGGAACGCCGCCCACATCACGGAACGTCTCCCAGCTGGTGGCTTCCGGACCCGGTATCGCCGGCTCCCCCCGGCGCCGCATGGCCTTCCGCGGCCCCCGTCGCCTCCATGAACACGTCTTCGAGCGACCGCGCTTCGAGCGACAGGTGCGACAGGTGTACGCCCCGCCCGCTCAACCAGGTGTTCAGCGCGGCGAGGTCACCGTCCTCGAGTTCGGCGACAACCCGGTCACCGCGTCGGTCCGACCACCGTGCCGCGGGATATTCAGCCACCGCGGCTGCCAGGGCTTCGAGATCGGCCGACCGGAGACCCGCCACTCCGTGCGAGGTCACGTCCGCGACGCTTTCCTGGCGAACGATCCGACCGTTCTGGATGATCGCGACGTGGGTGCAGGTCCGCTCCACCTCCGACAGCAGGTGGCTGGACAGAAAGATGGTCTTCCCGCGCTCGCCGAGTCCGCGAATGATCTCCCGGATCTCGCGCATGCCCTCCGGGTCCAGCCCGTTGGCCGGCTCATCGAGAATGATCAACTCGGGATCGCCCAGCATGGTGGCCGCGAGGGCCAGCCGCTGCTTCATACCGAGCGAGTACGCTTTGAACTTGTGCTTCGCCCGCCGGCCCAGGCCGACCAGGTCAAGCACACGTTCGATCTCCGCAGCGTCCCGCCGCTTCACGTTCGCTACGATCCGCAGGTTGTCACGGCCGGAGAGATACGGGTAGAAATTCGGCGTCTCGAGAGTCGCGCCGATGCGGCGTCGGGCCGCATGGAGGTCGGACGCACTTCGTCCGCCGAACAACTCGAAGCGACCGCCGGTGGGCGTAACAATGCCCAGCAGAAGCCCGATCGTGGTCGTCTTGCCCGCCCCGTTCGGACCGAGGAAGCCGAACACCTGTCCGGGCTCGACGCGAAACGAGATGTCATCGACCGCGGTCGTCTTGCGATACCGCTTGCTGAGGCCGAAGGTTTGAATGATCGGTGTGCCCGGGACGCTGGTCATGGGCGACAGAACGGGCTGACGATCAACAGAGTTTCAACTCGCGCGCCGCCTAGCGCTGCCGTGCGGCCGCCGCCGCGATTCCCACGACGGCGATGAGTCCGACCACGATCCACACCATCGATCCGGACGGAAGAGCCATCCCGCCCTCTCCCGACTCCTGCAGGAAGAAGAGCACGCCGACCAGGGCCGCAATCCCGCCGGCCAGGCTCATCACCAGGAGATTCCGTGACGCAGGGACCCGGCTCGAATCGCCGGAAAGGGCGGTCAGCGCCTGCTGGACGTCGCCGGGCGGAGTGTCCGGGTAGCTTCGCTGGAAGTCCTGGATAACCTTCTCGATCTGTGTCGCCAGCTCGCGGGCCCTTGGAGACAGTTTCGTCTTCTCGGCCGCGGCCAGGTATGGCAGGTAGCTCATTTCACCCTCTCGGTTCGCCGGACGCGCACGCAGTCGTAACCCCCGGAAACGTGGCGCGCCGGGCAGAGATCTGACCTGACTCGGGTCAGCCGCGTCCCTCCCAGTCGGACAGGAGCGCCTTGGCCTCGTTGGCCAGGATGTGATCCGAATCCGCGTTTCGCCACACGTGGGCGGCTCCGTTCAGATAGCGCATGGACTCGGCCGGGTCGCCCATGTCCCGGTAGAGGTAGGCCAGCTGCAGCAGGACCCGCGCGTCCGCCGGAATCCGCGAGTACGACTCCCCCAGCGCGTTCGCCGCGTCCGCGTGTCGGCCCATATCCCGATAGCACGTCCCAAGTCCGAGCCACGGGTTCCCCCCCAGCCCGACGTCGGTCTCTCCGAGCAGGCCCGCCTGCATGGCGGCCGCCGCTTGCTCGAACATCGGTATCGCTTCCTCGCAGCGCCCCTGCAGGCGCCGCGCTTCCGCGTCCAGGTAGAGCACGCTCCACTCGAACGACGTGAGACCGAATTCCTGGTAGAGGCGGCGGGCCTCCGGAATCGTGGCCTCCAACTGATCACCCCGACCGAGCTCGCGGAGCATCAGGGCCTCGGCCACCGGGACGAGCAACGTCAAGGGTGGCTCCAACTCAGCCCTCAACGTGTCGAGGAACGCGTACGCCCGGGCCGATCGGCCACCTCTCGGATACAGCGCGATCATGTTGGCCCGGTGCTGCAACTCGGCCAGCCGTCCCTGGCTCGACCTGAGGTAGCCCGACAGCGCCTCCATCCGGGCGATCGCACTGTCCGTCATGCCCTGGATATCGAAGTGGCCGACCAGGCGTCCGCCGACCACCCACATCTGCTCCTCGGTACGGGACGCGGAGATCGCTTGGTCGTAGAACTCCCGCGCCTTCACGAAGTCTGCCGTTCTCTCCGAGATGTCGGCCAGTGCGACCAGAGACTGGAAATCGGTCGGGTCGACTAGAAGGGCCTTCTCGAATTGCTCTGCGGCCTGGGTGAACGCGCCCTGCTGCAGATACATGCCGCCGATCGCTCGAATCGGCGCCAGGCGCTCGGGATAGCGGTCGGCGTGTCGCTGGTATGCCTGCTCTGCGTCATCCAGACGGCCCTCGTTCATGTACGCCTGGCCTAGCAACTGCACCCTGCCCCACGACGAAGGATCGATGGCGCGCCCCTGCTCCAGGGCTTCCACGGCACCGGCGTTGTCGGCCTGGTTGATGAGAACGATGCCCAGCACATCCCATGCACTCGGATCCGTGGGATACAGGTCCGTTCGCATGCGAGCGATGGCCAGCGTCTTCTCGGGCTGACGGGTGATCTGATAGTAACGGACTTTGACTTCAAACCGGCTTCGCTCGCTGAGCCGGTACTCGTGTCGAAGCGCCGTCTCGTAGGCCGCGTATGCTTCTTCGGGCTGGTTGAACGCCAGGTAGGCCTCTCCGAGAGCGGCCTGCGCCAGGGCGAAGGTCGAATCGGTACCGGCCGCCGCGGCCAGGAGCCGCAGGTTGGCCTGGGCGTCGCGGCCCTCCGCGTACTGGGCCTGCAGGAAAGCGCGCACGGCGACCAGCGAATCGGACAGCAGCTCCCGCACCGGAAGGTCGGGAGTCCTCGCCACGTGCCCGGAAGGCAGCTCGAGGTCTTCCCGGAGCTGCAGAGACGCGCGGTCCACCAGGTCCAGCGGGTGCGCGCCTTCGAATTCCCGTTCTTCGATCAGTGTCCCGGTCTCGGCCTCGTACAACCGGCTCTTCAGGACCAGCGAATCGCTTGCACCGTGGATCGACCCGACGAGCAGGTAGTCGAGGAATCGACCCCGGGCCAGCTCACGCTGCTGCGCCAGAGGGAGGTGGGAGGGCGAGAACGGGCCACTGCCCAACTCCTCCGCGAACCCGGCAACGGGCCGGATCCAATCGTCCTGCTCCAGGTCGAGCGTGAGCGACCACGAAGCGCCCAGTTGGAGCCAGTCCAGATCCGCGTCGCCGGACTCGTTCACGAACGCGAACACGGCCACCCGCCTCGAGAACTCCCGCTTGGGGATCTCGCGCTCGATGGTGCGACCCTCCTCGTCCAGGACGGTTACCGTGTTCGTCGCTGCCCCGAGGTCCCGCCCCCGGAAGAGGCCGAACATGATGGCCGCAGCGATGAGCAGGTTCAGCCCGACGCCCACGGTCTCGACGCGCGTCCAGCGGTCGCGCCCCGGAGCTCCGTGCGTCCAGGCCAGCAATGCCACGGCCGGAATCATGAACAGCCAGGCAGTTACGACGAAGTCCGTGATATGCGGAGACAGGACCCAGCGGCCCACCGCCCAATCGGTGAACTCCAACAGGATCCAGCCGCCGGCGAAGTAGGCTCCGACGATGTGAGGTACCCGACGGCGCATGAGCTCCGTCCAGAAAGGCGAGGTCCGGGTCAAGACGAGTCTCCGATCAAGGTCCTCAACCTGCGCAGGGCCGGCGGGCTCGTCCCGCTTGGCTGACGCGAGGTCACGGTTGCATGTTACCGGGTCACACGGCGGCAAGATCCCCGATCAACGAGACGCGCCGCAAGCCCCGCGCGGAGGCGAATGAGATGAAACAGGTGACTCGACGAGCAGCTGGCGTTCCACTCGTGACCGCAGTCTTCGTGGTCGGACTGCTCTGCGCCTGCGGTGAGTCGGCGGTGGAAGATAGTCAGCCAGCCCGATCGGGTGAATCCTACGAGCAGGAGCTTCCCACCCTGCTGACGGTTCTGGACAGCCTTCCCGAGGGAACTCGTCGTGCGCTGGCACCGTGGACCGGGGACCTGCCCGACATGGCCGAGCGGCGAGTGGTCCGACTTCTCACGGTGCACGAGCCCATGTTCTTCGGGTTCGACGGCCGCAGGCAAACCGGCATCATTGCCGAGGCAGCGGTTGCGCTCGAGGAGTTTCTGAACCAGAGGCTCGATCGGAACCAGCTGAAGGTGATCGTGCTGGTTCAACCCGTGACCCGCGACCTCCTGATTCCCTTCCTCGAGGAAGGCAGGGGTGACATCGCCGCCGCCGGACTCACGATCACTCCTGAGAGGCTGGCGCAGGTCGACTTCGCGAACCCGACCGCGACGGGGATATCGGAGATCGTGATCACCGGTCCGGGCACGGAAGTGGCGGTTCCGAATCGCGTCGAGGACCTGGCCCGCCTGGAGCTTCACGTTCGCCCCTCGAGCAGCTACTGGGAGAGTCTGCAGGCCCTCGATCAGGATCTGCGCGAGCGTAATCTGGAACCGCTCAACCTGGTTGCCGTCGACGAAGTGCTGGACGCGGAAGCGCTGCTCGAGCAGGTAAGCGCCGGGAATTCGCCAGCCACCGTGGTCGATGCGTACCAGGCCGAATTCTGGTCGAAGATCTACCCCGACCTGCTGCTCCACCCCAACCTCGCGGTGCGGACCGACGGGGAAATTGGGTGGGCCATCCGCAAGAACAGCCCGGTACTCAAGGAGGCGTTGAACGACTTCC
>Ga0316201_10005144_pt1 | contig 10013 bp, 9 predicted proteins | sample CS6wburrow_MG_FD_204516 | JGI IMG/M metagenome (GOLD analysis project Ga0316201, IMG submission 204516) | Coastal sediment microbial communities from Delaware Bay, Delaware, United States - CS-6 worm burrow | ecosystem: Environmental > Aquatic > Marine > Coastal > Sediment | place: USA: Delaware...
AGGATAGATGAATAAGATTTTGATTAAATTAAAAGATATATTGTGTGACCGGTCCGGGCCGGGCCTCCTTATATGTCTTTTATTTTTTGTGAATCCTATTAGTGCACAGTTACAACCCGTCGTTCTGTCAAAAGTAGACACTACGAACATAAAAATTGGCGAACAAATTAAATTTACCGTTACTGTTGAGGTAGATTCAACGGCCCAGGTTTTCTTTCCTGAAGGGCAAACTTTTTCCCCCTTGGAAACAGTAGAAGCCTTTAGAACAGATACAACACGGAAAAAAGATAGGATAACGCTACAAAAAATTTACGCGCTTACACAGTTTGATTCCGGATCATATGTTCTGCCAGCTCAGCGCATTGAAATTAATGGGGCTGGATTTTTCACTGACTCACTTCGGGTCGATGTTGCTACGGTACCTGTAGATACGGTGAACCAAAAAATGTATGATATTAAACCTCTTATTAGCGTACAAAAAAGTAATAGTGATTTTTGGAAAATCCTGTTGATAGTTGTGCTTATTGCTGGGATTGCCGGAGGGCTTATCTATTGGTTTATAATCCGAAAAAAACCCTTGACAGAAGAAGAAAAGGTAGCAATGCTGCCTCCTTATGAAAGGGCCCTTTTAGAATTGAAAAGATTAGAAAATTCTAAATATCTAATTCAGGATAAGTACAAAGTCTATTATTCAGAATTAACTGCAATTGTGAGATCCTATCTCGAAGAAGAGGTGAATATTTCTGCACTGGAAAGTACTACAAGTGAATTGATCCATAAATTGGAAATGTTGCAGGACGCAGGTGAGTTAAAGATACAGGACAATACAATAAAACAATTTGAAAATATTTTGCAAACAGCGGATCTTGTAAAATTTGCGAGGTCTAAACCACCTACATCAGAAGCTGAAAAGGACCGAAAAGCTATAGAAGAGATCGTTGTTAAGACAAAAGAAGCTCTCCCGGAACCCACGGAAGAAGAACTATTGGAAAAAGAAGAGTACCAGGAAATAATTGCTCTGAAAAAAAGGAAAAAGAAAATAATTTCAATAGTATCCGCTGCGGCAATTGTAATACTAGTTTCTCTAGGGGGGTTAATAACATATTTAGGCCCTTCCTATGTTTGGGATACCATTACCGGGCATCCTACAAAAACACTTTTAGAAGGAGAATGGGTTTCCAGTTCATACGGATATCCGCCAATTATAGTTGAAACTCCGGAAGTATTAGTGCGGCAGGAAGTTAAACTCCCACCAGAAGCTAAAGCCAATATTAAAGAACTGCAGGCTTTCATGTACAGAAGTAAAAAAGGTTTGCTTACCATTGGCACAACGTCGACAACTTTAAATAAGCCTGAAGAACCAGATTTCAATAAGGTTGTTGAACAAATATTACAGAATTTTGAAGATCAGGGCGCAAAAAACATCATTACCAAGCAAGAAGAATTTGTTACCCTATCTGGTGTAAAAGGGGTTAAAGTATTTGGCAGGGGTAATTTTGCATTACCAGGCTCGAAAGAGTTAGTTAAAGGACAGTACACTATTATTCTTTTTGGTGGAAATGGTTTTCAACAGCAGTTAATCTTATCATGGTTAGATAAAGATGTTTACGCAGAAGAAATTGTAAATAGGATAATTGGTTCCTTGGAAGTTAAAACAGAGGCATAAATGTTAGATAATATAGAATTTGCAAATCCTCAGCTTTTTTGGTTGCTTTTATTGCTTCCCCTAGCTTTGATATGGCACATATTCAAGAACAAAGAGGAAAATGCGAGCTTGAAAATTCCTAGCATAGAAGGGTTTACCACAAATGACTTATTGCCAAAATTAAAACCAGTATTATTTGTCTTCCGTTTGTTGGCATTGACATTCATTATAGTGGCTATGGCGCGTCCTCAAACTGAGGATATTTCCACTCGAACCAAAACCACTAAAGGCATTGATATTGTTATGGCTATTGATGTTTCTTCGAGTATGTTGGCAAGAGATTTAAAACCGAATAGATTATCAGCCCTTAAAGAAGTTGCTGCAGATTTTATTAGACAAAGACCAAACGATAGAATTGGTTTAGTGGTCTATGCCGGTGAAAGCTATACAAAAACGCCTATTACAAGCGACAAGTCTATTGTATTAAATGCTTTAAAAGAAATTACTTATGGCCAATTAAATGATGGAACAGCTATTGGTATGGGATTAGCAACTTCCGTTAATAGGCTAAAGGAAAGCAAGTCCATAAGCAAGGTAATTATATTGCTTACGGACGGTGTCAACAATTCAGGGTTTATCGAACCTCAAACGGCCGCTGATCTCGCTGTGGAATTCGACATCAAGACTTACACTATTGGTTTGGGTACAAACGGAAACGCTCTCTCACCGGTTGCTTATAATGATGATGGATCCTACAGGTATGGGATGAGACAGGTTGAAATAGACGAAGAATTACTTAAAGCTATTGCCGAAGCAACAGGTGGACAGTACTTTAGGGCAACGGATAATGAAAAATTAGAGGCAATTTATGATGAAATAAATAAATTGGAGAAAACAGAGGTTGAAGAATTTAAGTATTATAAATATGAGGAGAAATTCAGACCATGGATTCTTTTGGCCGGTGCTTTGCTCATAGTGGAATGGTTCATGAGAAATACATTATTTAGGAGTTTTATTTAAAAAATGATTCAGTTAGACGAGAAAATATATTTTTATCTGCTATCCATTATTCCGGTAATGGTGGTTATTTACATGTTGCTTCAAATTTGGAAAAAAAGAACCCAAAAGAAGTTTGCCACTCCCAATCTGCTGAAAAGACTATCTCCCAATAAGTCTAAATTCAAATCAGTATTAAAATTAATTTTTTTCATTTTAGGGATTTCATTCTTGGTTTTAGGTCTTGTAAACCCAAAAATTGGGACCAAATTAGAAACAGTAAAAAGAGAGGGAGTAGATATTGTTTTTGCTATCGATGTCTCAAAAAGTATGCTGGCTGAGGATATTGCGCCAAACAGACTGGAGAAATCCAAACGATTGGTTTCTGAAATTATTAATCAATTAGCAAGTGATAGAATAGGTATAATAGCATATGCAGGTCAGGCTTTTCCTCAGTTACCAATAACTACAGATTACGGCGCAGCTAAAATGTTTCTTCAAAGTATGAATACAGATATGCTCTCATCACAAGGAACGGCCATAAATGAGGCTATTGAACTGGCATCTACCTATTTTGATGATGAGGAACAAACAAATAGGGTATTGTTTATTGTTTCAGATGGTGAGGATCATTCTGAAGGCTCAACTCTGGATGCTGTTGAATTGGCCGTTGAGGAAGGAATAAGAATTTTTACTATTGGTGTTGGAAAGACAAAAGGCAGTCCAATTCCTATAAAGAGAAATGGAATCTTAGAAAGTTTAAAAAAAGACTCACAAGGTGAAGTAGTTATCACTAGACTAAATGAAGAGATATTGGAGGAAATTGCCGACGAGGGTAATGGGGAATACGTAAACGGATCAAATACAGATGATGCCGTTGACTTCATTAAAGAAGAATTAAACCAAATGGACAAAAAAGAATTTGAAGCCAAGCAATTTGCAGAATATAAAGACCAATTCCAATGGTTCCTGGGCATTGGTCTTTTGTTTTTATTTTTGGAACTTTTCTTACTGGACCGAAAAACTCAATGGCTCAAAAAATTGAATTTGTTTAACGAACAGGAAATTCACTAAAATGAAAAAGTTTGTATTATTTACTCTTTTTATAAGCGCTGCTGTTTTTCCACAAGATGATGTGAAAGAAAAGGAAAAAGCACTTAAAGCCTCAACAGATATGACATTTGAAGCGAATAAGGATTTAGCGGATAACGATTTTATTGATGCGGAGGTAAATTACAGAAGAGCCATTTCCAAAAGTAATGAGAATACGGCGGCCCCATATAATTTAGGAAATGCTTATTATAACGAAGAGAGTTTTTCTGAAGCTTTTGGCCGTTTCAAGCAAGCAGGTGAATTGACATCGGAAAAACCTGTTAAGCATAAGGCATTTCACAATATGGGCAACGTATTCATGAAAAATAAAGAATACGCTAAAGCAGTTGAAGCTTATAAGGAAGCATTGCGCAATAATCCATCGGATGAAGAAACCCGATATAATCTGGCACTGGCCAAAGAGCTCCTAAAAAAAGATAAGAATAATCAGAATAAAGACGATAATAAAGAGAATCAGGATCAGGAGGAGAAAAAAGATAAAAACCAGGATCAGCAAGACCAGGGAGATAATAAAGACGAAAACAAAGGCGATCCCAAAAACGAAGAGAACGATAAAGAGAGTAATGAAGGAGATAATGGTGAGCAGGAAAAAGAAGAAAATAAAAAAGGTGAAGGAGATGACAAAGAAGAAGAAAAAAAACAGCCTGAACAGGGAGATCAAGAACAACAGCGACAACCCCGACCAAACCAATTGTCTCAACAACAAATAAAAAATTTACTCGAGGCAATGGAAAATGAAGAGAAAAAAGTTAAAGAAAAAATGGATGCCCGAAAAGTAAAAGGAGTCAAAACTAAAAATGAGAAAGATTGGTGATATTTCATAAACCTAAATATTTAATCATTTATATATCTTTTCTATTACTGGCCTCAAGCCAGGCAATAGCACAAGATAAAGAGGCTATTACCTTCGAAGTTAAACTCAGCAAAAACAGGTTGGGAATAAACGAGCGTCTAAGGGTAGATTTTGAAATGAACAAAGACGGTGATAATTTTACACCCCCTGATTTTGAAGGTTTTAGAGTACTTATGGGGCCTTCCCAATCTATTAGTTCTTCCTGGATAAATGGTGTAAGGAGTTATTCCAAAACATATTCCTATACCCTTGCCCCCACTTCAAGAGGGAAATTCACCATTAAACAGGCAACAATCACAATTGATGGAAAGGTCTATAAATCCTTGTCGAAAAATGTAGAGGTTACAGCGGCTGTAGATAAACCAAATGATCAAATGTCAGTAGAAGACTTTGCTGATGATAATTTACATTTAATAGCAGAAGTTTCCAAAACTTCTCCATATCTCAATGAGGCTATAAGTGTTGTTTATAAACTATACGTAAGTCCTACAATTAATGTTTCTAATTTTCGTCCACTGGATAATCCTAAATACAATAATTTCTGGAGCCAGGATATGCCATTCACGAGATATGATGTTCAAAATGGTACTTATGAGGGAAAGGCTTATCGCTATGTAGTTCTTAAAAGAGTCGTGCTCTATCCTCAAAAGAGCGGTGAATTAACCATTGAACCACTCTCTTTAGATGTGACATTGGAAGTGCCTACAAACAAACGCGACTTTTTTGGTGGGAGAATATATACTCAAACCAATAAAACAGTATCCGCAGGAAAGCGTGTAATTAGTGTAAAACCCTTGCCAACTGAAGGGAAGCCATCAGATTTTGGTGGTGCAGTGGGTAGTTTTGAATTTTCTGTCTCCACCAGCAAAACAACTTTAAATGCTTCAGAGTCATTACAAGCGACAATTATGGTAAAAGGGAACGGGAATTTAAAACTTTTTCAATTACCCGAACCTTCACTTCCCGGAGCTTTAGAAGTTTATGAACCGGAATTTAATGAAGAAGTGAGAACAACACTCTCCGGTATGAAGGGAAAAGTGAGCAACAATTATACTATAGTCCCATCATTCAGAGGAAAATACCCCATCCCTAGTATTTCATTCAGCTATTTCGATCCGGAATTAGAGATGTATAAATCGGTAGCTTCCGATGAAATTATGATAAACGTCATGGAAGGCCCCTTAGGATCAGGTGCAATAGCGAGTGGCGCTTCAGCAATAAATAAGCAGACGGTTATCAACTCAAATGATCAGTTTAATTTCATTAAACTTAAACCAAACTTAACTGTTATCGGCACTAATTATTTTTTTGGTTCTACACGGTTTTATTTTTGGTTGTTTTCACCATTTTTGCTTATTCCAATCGCAGTACTGTTTGGTAAAAGGCGTGAAGCCATCGCTAGTGATGTAGTGGGTAACAAAATTAAGAAGGCCAACAAACTGGCAAGAAAATATCTCTCCGAAGCCAAAAGGGCCTTAGGTGACAAAGAGGCATTTTATATAGCACTTGAAAAAGCTTTACACAACTATCTTAAAGCAAAACTAAAAATAGAAACCTCTGAGTTTAGCAAAGATAAAATAGCCTCATTATTGTCTAAAAAAGGAATAGACGAGACCACTAAGCATGCCTTTGTAGATCTGCTTAAGAATTGTGAAATGGCCCGCTATAGCCCTTTCTCTGATGTTCAGATGCAACAAGATTACAATAAAGCCGGTGAAACAATTTCATCAATAGACAAAAAGCTTTAGCTATGAAAAATTTGGTTTTCTTATTATTGATACTGCTATCGTTTACAGCTAATGCTCAAAACGAGGCACTTTTTAATAGGGCGACAACGCATTATAATGAAGGTGAATATGAAAAAGCAGCTGAGAACTACTTTAAAATATTGGAGAATGGTGAGCATTCGGCAGCAGTTTATTACAATATAGGTAACTGCTACTACAAGTTAAACCAGATAGCACCAAGTATTTATTATTATGAAAAGGCGTTGTTACTTAAACCCAATGACAGGGAAATTAAAAATAATCTGGCATATGCTCAAAACATGACTTTGGATGCTTTTGAGCCTCTTCCGGAGACAAGTCTATCTAAGTTATACAAAAACATCACCGGATTGCTCTCTTTCGATCAATGGTCTTATGTTGGTGTTTTCTTTGTATTCCTCTTTGTTCTGGCCTATCTTTTATTTTATTACCTAAGATATTCTACTCATAAGCGAATAGCATTTATCACAAGCATTGTTTCTTTCTTTATTGCGGTTTTTTGTGTTGTATTGGCATTGGTTCAATTTCAGGATTTTGAGAAAGATATGCCGGCTATTGTATTTTCCGAGGAGCTAACAGTAAAATCTGAACCCAATAATAGAAGTTCGCAGGCATTCCTCTTGCATGAAGGAACAAAAGTCTTTGTATTAGATGAGTTGGATGATTGGAAAAAAATAGAACTGATAGATGGAAAAACCGGCTGGGTACCATCTGGTGAAATTAAATTGTTAAAAGACTTTTAATTTTTATTTAACAATTATTCACTGTAGTTCCATTTATATTTGTTTTCTAACCAACTCAATAATGACGAGATCTGCAATTATAGCTACCCTAATTGGATTTTGGCTATTTGCCATAGTTGCCCCATCTGTTATTACATTGGCCAATAATGGGGAAAGTATTTTGATCTCCTTGAATTTAGAAGAAGAGCAGCAAGAGCAGTCTAATAAAGACGACAAAGAGGAAAAAATACTTCAAGAAAATTGGCTTGCACAGACAGAACTATCCCAACAGGAAAAATCACTTTTTTTAGAAATTGAAAAAATAATTTTTTCTTCAAATTCCATTGAAATTCCATTACCGCCTCCGGAATTCAATAGCTACCCTGCATAAATCCATATTCAATTTAATTTCTAATCAATCTTTAATTATTTCTTAAGGAAAATATTTATAATTATGTTCAAATATTTGAAAAACGATCTTCCCGCCAGTATTGTAGTTTTCTTTGTGGCACTCCCCTTGTGTTTAGGAATAGCATTGGCCAGTGGTGCACCTTTGTTTTCAGGATTAATTGCCGGAATAGTAGGAGGTATTATAGTCGGATCACTTAGTGGCTCACAGATCGGGGTCAGCGGCCCCGCCGCAGGTTTAGCAGCCATTGTTTTAACTGCAATTGGTGCCCTGGGAGGCTACGAAAACTTTCTAGTGGCAGTTGTTTTAGGCGGTGCCATTCAAATCATATTCAGTATTCTTAGGGCAGGTATTATCGCCTATTATTTTCCTTCTTCAGTTATTAAAGGCATGCTCACAGGGATCGGAATTATCATAATTCTAAAACAAATTCCTCACTTTTTTGGATACGATTCAGATCCTGAAGGCGATTTTGCTTTTTTTCAGGTAGATGGACAAAATACAATATCCGAGATCTTTACAACTTTTAAATACATAAGTCCGGGTGCTACTTTGATAGCCTTTCTTGCCCTGGGGATATTAATTCTTTGGGATAAAGTACTTACCAGGAAAGCTAAAATTTTTCAACTGGTTCAAGGTCCCCTGGTAGCTGTTTTCCTTGGAATACTATTTTATAATCTAACAAAGGATAATGCTTTATTGAACATCTCTTCAGATCATCTTGTTAGTGTGCCAATCCCGGATACACTGGATTCTTTTATCGGCCAGTTTAGTTTTCCTAATTTTCAGGTTATAGCCCGTCCGGAAATATGGATAACAGCCTTTACTATTGCATTGGTAGCAAGTCTTGAAACACTATTATGTGTTGAAGCTACTGACAAACTGGATCCTCGAAAAAGAGTAACGCCAACCAACAAAGAGCTTATGGCCCAGGGAACGGGCAATATTATTTCAGGCCTTATTGGAGGTTTGCCCATTACCCAGGTAATAGTTAGGAGTTCTGCCAACATTCAATCCGGAGGAAGGACAAAAATGTCTGCTATTATTCATGGTTTTTTCCTTTTAATATCTGTAATTCTTATCCCCAGATTATTAAACATGATACCCCTTTCTGTTCTTGCATCCATTTTATTAATTGTAGGTTATAAATTGGCAAAACCAGCGCTTTTTGCCAAAATGTATCAGTTGGGATGGAAACAGTTTGTGCCATTTACAGTAACCGTAGTTGGAATAATTTTTACAGATCTGCTTATAGGAATCGGTATGGGATTAGGCGTTGGAATAGCGGTTATTTTAATTAAAAGTTATCAAAACTCTCATTTTCTTCACATTGAAGATAAAAGTAATGGAAAACACAAAATAAAAATGACACTTGCTGAAGAGGTTACTTTCTTTAACAAAGGTGCCATACTTAAGGAACTTGATGCCCTACCTAAAGATTCTTATCTTGAATTAGATGTTTCCAAGACCAGATATCTGGATAATGACATTATTGAAATTCTTGAAGAATTTGCGGGAAAAGCCTTTAATAGGAATATTGATATTAAGTTAATTTCGGAAAGAGGGGTTGTTGAAAATCCTGATAGTTATATTGAGTTTTTTAGATTAAGAAAGAAATTAGCATAAATCCCATATCATGAGAAAATATAAAATAACTGTACTAACAGACCTGGAGAGAGACGCAGGTGCTACCCTTAAAAGTGCGATTGGACTCGCAAAAATTATCGATGGTGAAATTGAAGTTTTTAGTGTTAAAAAGGCTTCTGAAATTGTGCATAGGGAAAATCAATTATCCGCCATGAGATCTATTAACAGCGGGCATAACTCATTACGCAAGAAAATGAAAAATTTAATTGCTCCCATATCAGAACAGTACGACATCCGAATTGATTCTTCTTTTTCAATTGGTAATATCAAAGGTGAAATTGGTCAATATATTGATACAAAAAAACCTGATATAATTGTCTTAGGTAAAAGGAGAGAGAAAGTGCTAAAATTCGTAGGGGATAGCATTATTCCTTTCGTTTTAAACAAATTCAAAGGAGTAATCTTGATTGTAAATAATAATAGTGTTATTGAGCCAAATAAAGAAATAGTCCTAGGTATGTTTAATAATTTGGGGGCAGATTTCAATCTGGATTTTGCAAAAGACTTGATAGAATATTCGCATCAACCTTTAATATCTTTTAAGATTGCACAAAATTCAGATGTTTCAGAGGGCTCAAATAAACCTTCAAACAGAAAAACCATTGAATATATTTTTGAACAGGGGGATGGAGCAATAAGAGGTATTTCCACTTATTTAGTCAAAAATAAAATCAATATTTTGTATATCGATAGATTTGAAAGGCGAAAAGGTGAAAAAATAAATACATTAAAGTCGGACATTAATAAAATCATTGATAAACTTAATGTAACTTTATTGTTGACCGGTGAAGAGCGATATAATTTGTAGGTACTAACTCATAAATGAAGAAAAAATGGATGTAGCAAAAGTATTTGAAAACAA
>Ga0316201_10005145_pt1 | contig 10009 bp, 7 predicted proteins | sample CS6wburrow_MG_FD_204516 | JGI IMG/M metagenome (GOLD analysis project Ga0316201, IMG submission 204516) | Coastal sediment microbial communities from Delaware Bay, Delaware, United States - CS-6 worm burrow | ecosystem: Environmental > Aquatic > Marine > Coastal > Sediment | place: USA: Delaware...
CTTCGCTGCCCGCCGCTGCTTCGCGTCCGGCGTGCCCGAGGTAGGTGTAGGCGAGTGCGCCCGGCAGCATAAACACGAAGGTTGAAAAGAGGTATTCCAGCAGCGGGATACGCGTCAGGCCGAGGGCGTAGTTCAGCAGGTTGAATGGAAACAAGGGCACCAGGCGGGTGAATGCGACAAAACGCCAACCCTCGGCCTCGACGCCTTTGAAGAGTTGCGACGCACGGCCCCCCGAGTCGCCGCCGATCTTCGCCTGCACCCAGTCCGAGGCAAGATAACGCGCCACCAGGAATGCCAGCAGCGCGCCGCTTGTGGCCCCGGTCAGGTTGTAGAGGGTGCCCAACACCGGACCGAACAGTGCACCGCCGGCCAGGGTCAGCACCGATCCGGGCATGAACAAAACGCTAGCCAGGGCGTACAGCCCCACGAACAAAAGCGGCGCGACGATACCGGCGTCGGCCACCCAGGCCTCAAGTGCGGCGACATCAAAGTGCCCGCGATAGTTGAACATGAGCACGATGCCGGCGGCCAGCACCACCAGTATAAGAATGCGCACAAACGCCTTATTCACGGATCCCCTGCGCCTCCGACCATTGCCGCCGGTTGATCACATAGTCGGTAATCCGGCCGCGGAACGGCAGTATCAGCATGCCCGGCAGCCAGTTCACTTCTCGCGGCGCACGGTAACCGTGGATGCCGATGGTCATGCCCTCGTGACCAGCGCGCGGCTGGTCGCGGTAGGTGCCGAACAGGCGGTCCCACCAGGGCAGATTGAAGCCGAAATTCGAGTTGGTCTCGTCGTCTTCCACCGAATGATGAACGCGGTGCATGTCCGGCGTTACCACGAACCAGCGCAGGACCCGATCGATGCCCGTCTGCAGTCGCACATTGCCGTGGTTAAATATCGCCGTGGCGTTGAGCAGCACCTCGAAAATGAGCACCGCCACGATGGGCGGGCCGAGCAGCAGGATGGTCGCAGACTTGATCAGCATCGACAGGATGATCTCGATCGGGTGGAAGCGAGCCCCGGTGGTGACGTCGTAGTCCGGATCGGCGTGATGCACACGGTGCAGGCGCCACAGCAGAGGTATTGCATGCATCATGACGTGCTGCAACCAGATCACGAAATCCATGGCGATCACTGCGGCGGGGATGGCAATCCATGCGGGGGTTTGGAAGTAATTCAGTAGGCCCCAGCCCTGGTCGGCTGCAAAAGCTGCGATACCCACCGCCGCTGCAGGAAACAGCAGCCTTAGAATGACCGTGTTGAGGACTACAAGCTCGAGATTATTGATCCAGCGCACCGCCTTGGAAGCAGTCAGCGCGCGGCGGGGCGCCGACACCTCCCACAGCGCCATGACGGCGAAGATGCCCAGAAAGAAACTGAGCCGGATCATGGCCTCGTTTTCTTGCACGAACGCTTCCAAGAACCTGCTCCTTTCTCCGGTGGGCCGGTTCCCCAACATGCCGGCTATACTGCTCGGAAGTGATTTTCTATTATTCAACTGATTAGTTGAATGTATAATCCAGGCCGGAAAGTATGTCAAGCAGCCAGGAACCCAAACAGGCCTTGTTCGAACAGTTGGCGGTGATCGCGCGCGCACTGGGTAGTGCGGCGCGTTTGGAACTGCTCGACTTCCTGGCCCAGGGAGAGCGCAACGTCGAGGAACTCGCCAGGGCGGCAGGACTTTCGGTCGCGAACACCTCGAAGCACCTCCAGCAGCTCAAATCCGCCGGCCTGGTGGAGGCGCGTCGCGATGGGAAACGTATCCGCTATCGGCTCTCGGATGACCGCACGCTAGATGCAATTCGTGATCTGCGGATTCTCGCCGAAGCCCATCTCGATCACGTGGGTGACCTGGTTTCGAGCTACCTGCGCAGCCGTGACGCCTTCGAACCTGTGCCGGCCAACGAGCTCTTGGACCGGGCGCGCGACGGACTGGTGACCGTGATCGACGTGCGTCCACCGGAGGAATTTGCGCAAGGGCACATTGCCGGTGCACTGAACATCCCGCTCGAAAAGCTCAAGCAGCAGTTGAAAAAGCTACCACGCGACCGCGAAATCGTAGCGTATTGCCGGGGCCCTTGGTGCGTGTTGTCTTATGAGGCCGTAGCGCGACTGCGCAAAGCGGGCATCGAGGCACGACGCCTAGAGGATGGGCTTCCCGAATGGCGGCGGGCGGGATTGCCGATGGAGTAATCGTGAACGCAGATATACATCTTCCGTCGATAGTGATGGCGGCCCTCGTTCCCCCTTTCCTGGCGGGCGCAGGCTTGACCGGTGTTTGCGGAACAGATGGGCGGCACATTGTTCCTTTCCAGGTTAATGCCTGGGTTCGGGTCGTCCGAACAACCAGCCCTGCGCATAGTCGCAGCCAAGGTCCCTTAGGAAGTCCCGTTGTTCGATGTTCTCAACGCCTTCTGCCACCACCCCCAGACCAAGGTCATGAGCCATACGTATGATGGTTCCAACCAGCACGCTGGCGCTGAGATCGTGGGGAAGGTCCTGCACGTATGAGCGGTCGATCTTGAGCGCCTTGACCGGGAAGCTTCGAAGATAGTTGAGCGAGGAGTATCCGGTTCCAAAGTCGTCCAGATACAGATCAACGCCCATCTCGTTGATCGCGCGAAGCTGACGCATATTCATGCTGTCGGGTTCAAGCAGGAGGCTTTCGGTCACCTCCAGTATCAGACGCTCGGGTGATAGCCGCAGCTCGGCGAGCAGTGCAGAGGTCCTTTGATGCATGTCGCCATTGCGAAACTGAACTGCCGAGACATTGATCGAGCAGCGGGGGAGTTTTTTCTGCACCAGGCAATTGCCCACCGTGTTCAGGACCTGATCCCCTACCTCCGTGATCAACCCGGTCTCTTCCAGTTGTGCGAGAAACTGCCCCGGCAGGCGCACCGTTCCGTCCGGGTGATTCCAGCGCAGCAGGGCCTCGAAGCTAAGCACCTCCTCGTCGGCCAGGCGCACGATAGGTTGATAAAACAGCTCGAATTGGGATCGTTCCAGCGCGTTGCGCAGATCGCTGACCAGCCTCAAGCGTGCATCTGCCTCCTGTTGCATCTGTGGTGTGAAGAAACGGAATGTGTTTCTTCCGGCGGCCTTTGCGGCGTACATGGCGCTATCTGCCTTCTGCAGCAGGCGCTCCACACATTCTCCGTCATCCGGATACAAGGCGATCCCGAGGCTGGTCGAGACAAAGACCTCGGTGCCTTCCAGCTCGGTGCGCCGTGAAATATTCTCGATGATTTTCAATGCAACAGACTCTGCGACCACGGGGTCGGTGATGTCCTGCAGCATCACCGCGAACTCATCGCCGCTGAGGTGTGCCGCGGTGTCCGAGCCGCGAATTGCTGATCGGATACGGTGGGTGGTCTCGATCAGTAATTGATCCCCAGCGCTATGTCCCAGCGAGTCGTTTACCGATTTGAAATGGTCCAGGTCGAGGAATAGAAGGGCCACCTTCTGCTCGTGCCGTCGGGCCAACTCGAGCGCCTGGGATAGGCGTTCGCTGAATAGGACCCGATTTGGCAGATCGGTAAGCGGGTGGTAGTTGGCCTGGTGATAGATGCGTTCCTCGGCTTCCTTTCGCTGGCTGATATCGATGATCGAAAGAAGCTTGGCCGCCCGATCGTGGTACTCGATGGGGATGACAGAAAGCAGTCCCCAGAAGGCGGTCTGCGTCCCGTCGTGAAAAACCATCTCGCGGTCGAAGACGGACTCATCTGAGCGCAGCATATCCCGCAACGCCGAGTTGTCGCTGCTACGGGCAAGCGCCCACTCCATCTCGGATGGACCACCGGACTGGCAAGCAAAGCGCTCCCGTGCGCCGCCATTCATGAACAGGAGCCGCTCACCGGCCTGGTCCAGAATCACAATCAGGGAGGGAACAGCTTCCAGTACCTGGTTGAGGCTGCGTTCCTTCCCTTTGAGCTCTGTCAGCTGCGCGGCGATCTGCTGCGTCATGGCCTGGACCCGTTGGGCCAGCGTCCCGATTTCATCCCGGCGTGAAACAGGCAGGGGGCCCGCAACTCCGCCTCGGGCGAAACTCGTCACTTGGTGCGCCATCTGGTTGAGTGAACGGGTGAGGAGTCTGGAAAGCAGCAACGCGACAACTACCGCGAAAACACCAAGGCCCAACATGATCTGCAGCGTATCCTTCTTCAGCGCGTCGGTACCCTGCAGTATCCGCCGAACGGGGACGCCGAGCCCAAGCAACAGAAAACGATCGTTGGTCTGGACATCGAGAGACGCCCGCACGAATGCCGCGACCTGAGCGCCGCCACCTTGCGGAGCGTCGTCTTGCATATGCAAGACCTGCTGGCTGGCGGATTCCTGCAGGATCGTTGCTACGGGGGGGAACTGGTCCTGGATCAGGAAGCGACGGCCCTGCTCGAACCCAAAGACCCTCGCGGGGTCTGGGTGCAGCAGAAAATCTCCATCCGCATTGGCCAGATAGAGGTCCGCATTCTGCGGCGCTTTGACCTTGAGGCGATCGAACAGTGTTCCCAAGTCCAGATCAATCACAATCAGGCCTTGAATCTGGCCGTTTGTGCCGGCCACCGGGGTCGCGATACGCAGATAGGGATGGGCTTCGGCGTGATCGGCATGTGCTGACGGGTGGAGGCGAACCCGCGACAAGAAAAACGCATCCAGTGGCAGGGCGAGCGTCTCGAAGACATAGTCGAAGTGCCCCTTCTCCTGAAGTTCAAGTGGCCCGGCACGGCGCAGACCTTTCGCACTGCGTTCGACGCGTACCTGCTCGCGGCCGAAGTCGCGCGCGCCAATCAAGCGTACTGCAAGGTATTCGGGATGGATTTGCAGCAGGCGGCTAAAGACTTCACCTAGCCGATCCCTGGCCAGTACGCAATCGGCGTCCGAAACGTCGTCGCGTGCCAACTGCCGCGAGTCCGGGAGCGAGGCCAGGAGGTTTACATTTCCGGCAACGGAATTCACTTCACCTGAAAACCCCTGTGCCATCACCAGGGCAGCATCGCTGAGTTTGCTTTCGGCCGCATCGATGAGCAGATTGTGGCTGACACCAAACAGATAATAGGCAGTGAGGCCGCTGGCAACGCCGGCCAGCAGGAAGAGCACCAATGCGAGTTTGAGCGCTATTCCAAATTGCATTTCAGATCTTGTTTGCGCCTTCCGTTAGCAATTTCTGGGGAACGTCTCCCGATAGGATTTTTTCCCAGAGCCTGTCGCGTCGCGCATAGTCTTCGAGCGGTTGCAGCCAGATGATCAGGTCGTCATCGTGTGTGCGGGGGTTGGGCGTCACGGTATTGGCCAAACCCTGCCGTTCGGTCAGGGCCTCACTCACGGGCCGTTCGAGCATGTAGTCAATCCATTGTGCCGCCAGTTCCGGATTCTTTGCCCCACGGGTTATGGCCCAGCAGTCGAGCCAGGCGAGCGCGCCCTCCTTTGGGATCGCGTAGCCTACATTGACGCCAGCTTCCCGCAACAGCTTTACCTGTTGCGAACCGTAGTTGGCGAACATCACTGCGACAGGGTGTTTCATGTACAGCTGCACGACCTCATCCGGCGAACGGTAAAAGGTCAGCGCGTTTCGGCGCAATGCCACCAGCGCCTCGGTAGCCTTGGAAAACTCAGCACCGCTGAGTCGAAAGGGGTTAGGAAATCCCAGTGCCATGGCGGCCAGAGAGAAATTGTGATTGCCGGCATCGAAGGCGAGTACCCGCCGACGGTAGGCCGGGTCCCAGAGGGCATCGAGCGAATCTGGTGGCTGTTCGATCTGAGCGGGATCGTAAACGATTCCCATTTCAGAGTAGGTATAGGGTATGGCATAGACCCGCCCTTCATGTACGAGCCCCGGTATTCTGGATAATTCCCTGAATCGTGGCAGCTGATGCTCATGGTTGCGAATTTCTCGGAGGTCTACTGGCGACACAAGGCCGGCCTGGATATATCGCTGCAGCTCGGCGGTATTGACCGCGAAAAGGTCGAAGTCACCACCGCCATGGGCGTTGACCCTACCCCAGAGTTCCTGGTCTGAAGTAACAAAGCTAACCTGCACCTCGGCGCCGGTGCGCTGTTCGAAGGTTGCTACTATATCGGGGTCGGCATACCCTGGCCATGTGAGCACCCGCAAAACGGGGCGGGCATTGGCGACACCCACCGTCAGGAGGATCAACAGGGCAAGGTTAACGATCTTGTTATACCAATTCTTCATCTCGTCCGGTCCTTCGCGTTTTGAACAACGGCCAGTATTCAATCATCATTGGGACTATCATTTGTTGCGCGGCCTTGCATGCTGCGATGACGAAACGCTGTTGTCGACTCTCGCCCCTTTGGGCCTGTCCTCAGCCAGCATCCGTGATGCCGGTGACGGATGCGGGCTGGGATACGAATTAGCCCTCGATCCAGACGTTCGGTTGAATTCAATTTCGATTCAGGCTTTTGGGCCGCCCAATGTCGCTTCGCACAAGACTGCACAAGTAACACCTTGAAGCACTTCGTAACTGCGGCGACATTATTTTTCCTCAACTGCGATTTTCTATGCACCCCGTGCAGAAGGGAGCAGCAAGTGTATGCAAGCAGCCCCTGAATCCGCTGTTCCAGAGATCGTTGTGGCAGCCTCAGCCGGGACGCCAGTTCGCAGTCTGCTAGCAGTTCAAGTCAGGTTCCGTCATGTTATCGCACCAGAATATCTACGCTCCGGGTTTGGCGATGCCGACGCGCAATGTTTTGCATCGGACGAAACATTCAGAGCGTCACGCCAAATTGTCGCACCAGATGCCTCAAGCCACGGCCGAGGCATCGGCAAGACTCCTTATACGTGCAGTACCATTGGCCTACGGGTTTTTGCTTGGCGGTCTTTCCGACCACCTGCTGCCCGGGTTGCTGGCTGGGCTTGCCGTTGCTGTCGTATTGGACCTGCGGTTACATGAGCGCTCAGTGACATGGGCGTGTCTGCAACTGGTCGCCGGGCACTTCCGCCGGGCCATTGGGCCGAAAAGCAAGCGGTTCTTGACCAGGTTTTCTCCCACCGTTATCCCGGTTCCTGGCCTGAATCGTTCAACCTCTTCTGAGCAGACCGTCGCAGAAGGGCCGACCTTACCGAGATAGCATAGAGCAGGCTGCGCCTGCCGATATCGGGCACAGCATCGAACCACTGTAGACTGGAAGTCTCAGGCGATTACCCCGAACAAGGCGCCCACGCCGGCCGTGAGTGCCATGGCCAATGCGCCCCAGAAAGTCACTCGAACAGCGGCATTGAATACAGAGGCGCCACCGGCACGCGCAGATACAGATCCCAATAGCGCAAGGAACAACAGCGAGCTGCCGGCAACGGCCCACATCAGGGAAGACAACGGCACCAGAACGACGACCAGGAGCGGCAGGGCGGCGCCGACCGCAAAGGTTCCGGCCGAGGCCAGAGCGGCCTGTACCGGTCGCGCCGCCAGGGTATCAGAGATCCCGAGCTCATCACGCGCGTGCGCGCCAAGGGCATCATGCTCCATGAGCTGGCGGGCCACCTCGGCGGCCAATCCGGCATCCAGTCCGCGTCCTACGTAGATCGCGGTCATCTCCGCGTGCTCGAATTTGGGATCTGCAGCCAGTTCTATCCGTTCGAGCTCCAGATCCGCACGCTCGGTATCTGCCTGCGAACTCACCGATACGTATTCGCCCGCCGCCATCGACATGGCGCCGGCCACGAGGCCCGCGACCCCTGCGACCAGGATACTTTCCGAACCGGCGTTCGCCGCTGCGACACCCATGACGAGGCTGGCGGTCGATACGATGCCGTCATTCGCGCCGAGAACCGCCGCGCGCAGCCATCCGACGCGGTGTGTTTTGTGTTTTTCGATATGTCTCATGGATTGCACCCTGGCTCTCGATTACCTGTCGCCGCCGAACGGTCCGCCATCGACATGCGGCCGCGTGATTCGAATGACTCCCGGAGAAGATAATACGCCCTTGCTCTCAGTCATCATCGTGGCGCTTGTGTCTTCTTTCCCCATATTGATATGACTCAATCGGCCTGGAATTCCCTGATTCATATCGTTTCGACTGCCAGATTCGCTCTGCTTCGTGTTCGTCGCCGCTGCGATGACATTCGACGCAGTTCTCATATTGGTATATTCCTTCTTCCATGTGCTCTTCACGGATCTTCGACCGTGAGTGCTCGTGACAGCCATAGCACGTGTAACCTGCATAGTCGTTGTTGATATGGCAGGTCGCACAGTCGGTGTCATGGTGCCTGTCGAAACGGAAGTATTTTTCATGTTCAAAGGTGGCTGGCATCCAGGCCTGCCGGGTGTGGCACTGTTCACAATTGCCCTTGATCTTCAGGTGCAGGGCATCACCCGGCCCGCTGTGGCAACTGTCGCATCGCTCCTGCAGGTCCGGCTGCACCAGCTCGTGCGAGAATTGGCCAATAGGGCGAAACGCCTGCACACCCTTGTGGTCGCTGTGACAGGCGACGCAATCGTCCTCGATCAGCTTCTGATGGAAGGCGACGTTCTTCTTCTCCTTGGCGATCGACACCCCCTTGGTCGTCTTCAGGCCAATCTCTGCGACCTTGTGACAGGCGATGCACTTCGTCGGACTGCTGCCAAGAAATGGCGTGTGGCAGGCGAAGCAATCCTTGGTGATCTCGGCGTGGGCATCAATGAGCTTGCCCGGGACAATCATCAGGTACGGCGCGAATATGGCCAGCGCTACGAGGACCACCAGATTAAGGGCAACGATGAGAAGGGTCTTGTTCGTTTTCATTTCCACTGCCAGAACAGAAAGATGCTAAGAATGTGGGTGAGGCCAAGCACGGCGAATGCCAGGGTGATCGGCAGGTGCACTGCACGCCATTTCTTCATCAGGTCAAACGTGGTGGCGTCCCAGAACAGTCTCTTCTCGACCTCGCTCTCTGGCAGTCCCTGTGCTGCATAGATCGCCTTCTTTTCTGCCACGAAGCGACGCGAACGATCCAGCAGAAACTTGCCGGTCATGCCGCTCAGGACATTCACCAGCATGGCAAGCAGGGCCAGCCACGGCAGGATCGCGTAGACATGGATGCCCGCATGGACCAGGATCATCAGTGCGCCCAGCCAGGCCAGGGTCTCGTGCAGCACGAGTAGGGTCTTCGGCTTGCCGAAACTCACCAGCTTGCGTTTACGCATCGAATAGAAGAGCGACAGCAGGATCAGAAGGGTGCCGGGTATGCCCAGGTAACGCCCAACCCAGACCAGATCGAAATAGTGCAACAAGGCATCGCTGACGATGGTCGCCACGATCAGCGTCCCGAACATCAGCAGAAAGGGGATGACTTCTTTTCTGATCAGTGATCGTTCCATGGCAGATCCTCTAGGCCTCCAGCACGAGATCGCAGCTCGGCGTGGCAATACATAACAGGCAGTGCCCGGGCTCGATGTCGGCGTCGGGCTGCTGATTATATTCAACCTCACCGGCCGTCAGTGCCGTCTGGCAGGAACCACAGCTACCCGCACGGCAGCCAGAGTCCACGTCGATACCATTGGACTCGGCAAATTCCAGTAGCGAACCCGCAGCGGGATCCCAGGTGAGGCGTTTCCCGGATCGGCTGAAGGTGATATTGACAGGTTGCGCGCCGCTATCCGCCAGCGCAGGTTTTTCGTGTTTGACCAGTGTCGCAGGACCAAAGGACTCGTAGTGGATATCACCGTTGTCCACGCCCCATTCTTCCAGCCCCGGGACCAGGCTCTCCATCATCGGCTTGGGCCCACAAACGTAGAACTGGTAGCGTGCCAGCTTGAGCGTGTTGCGCAGCAGCGGCAGATCGACCCGGCCGCGGTGATCGTAATCGACCCCCTCGACGTCATCCTCGCCCGGAGCGCTGTAACAGACATGCAGGTGAAAATTGTCATGCCGTTCGGCAAGCACCTGCAGGTGCCGCTTCATAACGTGCTCGCGGCCGTTGCGAACGCCATAGTAGAGCCAGATCTCTCGTCCGACACCACGCTCCAGCATGCTGTTGAGGATGCTCAGCATCGGGGTGATGCCGATACC
>Ga0316201_10005146_pt1 | contig 10009 bp, 6 predicted proteins | sample CS6wburrow_MG_FD_204516 | JGI IMG/M metagenome (GOLD analysis project Ga0316201, IMG submission 204516) | Coastal sediment microbial communities from Delaware Bay, Delaware, United States - CS-6 worm burrow | ecosystem: Environmental > Aquatic > Marine > Coastal > Sediment | place: USA: Delaware...
GACCGGTCCACGTGGCTCTCTGCAGCAAAATTGATAATGGCGCAGGGCTGGTGCTGCGAAATGATCCGGGAGACCAGGTCTGCATCACCGATGTCACCACGGATGAATACGTGCCTGTCGTCGCCTTTTAGTGATCGTAAAGTGTCGAGGTTACCGGCATAGGTCAGCGCGTCGAGGTTGACCAGCCGCAGGGTGTCATCCTGCGCGAGGCAGCGCAACACGTAGTTGCCGCCGATAAATCCGGCGCCGCCGGTAACAAGCAGGGTACGCATCATTTATCCCTTGCGGGTCAGAACGGAATATCGTCTTCGGCGAAGTTGTCTTCGGCCGCAGGAGCCGAGGATTGCGCAGGCGTTTCACTCTTCTGCGCCGGCTTGTTATCGCGGAATCCGCCGCCGGCAGGGCGCTGGTCTGCTTCACCGCCGCGGCCACCGAGCATTTGCATTTCGTTGGCTACAACCTCTGTCGTGTAACGGTCCTGGCCGTCCTGCCCTTGCCATTTGCGTGTGCGCAGCGAACCTTCGATATAGACCTGGCTTCCTTTGCGCAGATATTCGCCGGCAATCTCGGCCAGGCGGCTGAAAAATACCACCCGGTGCCATTCCGTGCGTTCCTGGTTTTCACCGGTTTGCTTGTCCCGCCAGGATTCGCTGGTCGCGATACGGATGTTGGTTATGGCCGCTCCGCTCGCTGTGTAGCGGGTTTCGGGATCCGCCCCAAGATTACCGACCAGAATGACTTTATTCACACCACGTGCCATCAGGCATCTCCTTAAAAATCAACGAACGAAGTTTATCACAGTCGCCGGGGCTCTCCTGTCGGAAAAACACCTTTTGAACCGGCTTTGAGCATAATGCCCCAGGACAGGCTGATGCCACCGGCAACCATCAGGGCGGCTGTGCTGCCGAATCTGCCCAGAAGCCAACCACCAAGCACTCCACCGGCAAAAGCGCCAAGGAACTGAAAAGAGCTGTAGATACCGATTCTGCGCCCCCTGCCCCGGCTGCCCGTGATGCGCGAGAGCAGGGAAGGCATCGACGCTTCGAGCAGATTGAAGCCGAGGAAGTAAACCGCGAGGACAACTCCCAGCGCTGCGAGGCTGGCACTCACGGGCAGAACGCCGACCGCGAATGCCAGCACGACGAACGACCAGGGCAAAATGCGCTGTTCCGAGAAGTTAGCCCCTACCCGCCTGAGGATCGGCAGCATGAAGATCACGGCCCCAATCATCGCCGGCACGTAAATTTTCCAGTGCGAGACCAGGCCGAAACCGAACTCACCCACCAGCATTGGAGGCAGCGCGACAAACAGCAGCGTCATGACCGCATGCAGCAGGAAAACGCTGATGGAAAGCACCCAGACCGGCAGCATGGAGAACTCCTGATGCGCCTGTTGCGGTTCTTCCTCCGGCGGTGCGGTGCGCGGAATCGTGAATACCAGGGCGATGCCGGCGATGGCGAAAACAACGGTCAGCCAGAACATACCCTGCAAACCGAGCAGTGTTGCCAGCGGCACCGACAGCCCCATCGACAACAAGAACGCAGCGCCTATCCCGATCCCGATTATCGCCATGATCACCGGCCTGCGCTCCGGCCGAGTCAGGTCTGCTGCGAAAGCCATCGCCACGCCCGCAATAGCGCCGCAACCCTGCAGGGCGCGGCCTGCGATCAGCATATGCATCGAATCGGCCATTGCGGCGACCACGCCGCCGATGGCAAACAGGGTCAGACCGAGAATCAGGACCGGCCTTCGCCCCCAGCGGTCAGAAAGCCAACCGAAGGGTTGCTGCAGCGCGGCCTGGGTCAGTCCATAGACGCCCACCGCCAGACCGGCAGCCTGGGGCGTGTATCCGGGCATCTCTGCAGAGAGAATCATGAAGACCGGCAGAATGAGAAACAGTCCGAGCATCCGCAGCGTGATCACGCCCGACAAAGTGGCGGCGAATCTCAGCTCCCGGGATTTTTCGCTAGCTGCAGTCAACGACGGACTCCTGAAAGGGATGGCATTATAGGCGCAACGGGCTTGTGTTCATACCGCCCGGAATTATAATTGGCCGACACTCCCACCAAGGATCAAAATGGACCAGTCAAGCGTGCACGCAACATCGGTGACCTCCAGGGCAGCCGACATCCAGCACGTATTCGACCTGTGTGAGGGGGAGATGTCCCAGGTCAACCGTCTGATCCGGAACAGCCTGGATTCAGACGTCGTGCTGATCCGCCAGATTTCGGAGTACATCATCAACTCCGGCGGCAAGCGGCTGCGGCCCATGCTGGTTTTGCTCGCTGCCCGCGCCTGCGGCTATCGGGGCACGGATCACATTGCCGTGGCCGCCATTATCGAATTCATTCACACGGCCACGCTGCTGCACGATGATGTCGTGGACGAGTCGGACCTGCGCCGGGGCCAGGAATCAGCTCACGAAGTGTGGGGGAACGCCGCCAGCGTGCTGGTCGGCGATTTTCTGTATTCGCGCAGTTTCCAGATGATGGTGACCATAGATTCCATGCGCGTCATGGAAGTGCTTTCTAATGCCACCAATACGATTGCCGAGGGGGAAGTGGAGCAACTGCTGAACATGCACAATCCGGACGTCAGCGAATCCCGTTATTTCAGCGTTATCGAAAAGAAAACCGCGAAACTTTTCGAGGCCGCCTGCCAACTCGGGGCCGTGCTGGCCGGCAAACCGGAACTGGAACAGCAAATGGCGAACTTTGGACGCGAACTCGGCGCCGCGTTCCAGGTCGCCGATGACGTGCTGGATTACACGGCGGATGCTGTCACGCTGGGAAAGAACATTGGCGACGACCTGGCGGAAGGCAAACCCACCCTGCCGCTGATTCTCAGTCGGAACCGACTGCAACCGGATCAGCGAGCCGTGATTGACGACACGATCCGCGAAGGCGGTCTCGACCGCATCGATCAGGTTGTCAAGCTGATTCGCAGCACCGGCGCTCTCGATGAAGCCATGGAAGTGGCGCGTGAGCGCGCACGCGCTTCGATTGCAGCCATTACTGAATTGCCGGACACCCAGTGGAAAGACGCGATGGCGGACCTCGCGTCGTACAGCGTCTCTCGGCCGTACTAGCCCAAAATATCGTTCCAGGCGTTGATCCGGTCAGACTGGGAAGCAAGCACGTCTTCCGCACCCTCGATCTCAATGGATTCGATGACATCGCCCATTTCTATCGCATCGACTACAGCCTGATCTCCCGAGTCCAGCACCTCTCCGAATACCGTGTGGCGGCCGTCGAGCCACGGCGTTGCGACGTGGGTGATGAAAAACTGGCTGCCGTTGGTACCGGGGCCGGCATTTGCCATCGACAACTTGCCCGGGGCGTCGTGTCTCAATTCGGGTGTGCATTCATCCTCGAATCGATAACCCGGCCCGCCGGTGCCGGTTCCGTGAGGACAGCCGCCCTGTATCATGAAATCCGGAATCACCCGGTGAAAACTCAGCCCGTCGTAGTATCCTCTTTTAACCAGGTTGGCGAAATTAGCTACTGTTAGAGGTGCTTTTGCCGCAAATAACCGCAATTTTATATCACCCTTACTGGTTTTCATTACCGCTTTGACTTCCCGACTTGCTGCGTTCACCTGCTCTTTCTCCTGCTTGAAAATTTCTGCAACTTTATTACCGTTTATGCGGTCTATGTACGTAAGGCCGCGGGATGGTCTCTCCCTCAACCAACAGGGTAAACTCTGCACTCCTCACCCCTGACCCGCGGCCTTACTTTTTTCCCTGCTTTACAGCTCCTGCTCACTGAATTTGAAACCGCAAATTTTTGCAAACTGCTTGCCCCGGTCCCGGTAATCCGTAAACCGTGGAAAGCTGGGTGCACCCGGCGAAAGTAATATTACCCCATCCGGCCGGGTAATTTCCCCAGCCAAAGCGGTAGCCGCCGCAAGATCGCTGGTCTCGTGCAATCCCCCGGGGGGGATGATTCCAGCGTGCCGCAGATCCCGAATGATCCTCGGCCCGCTGTCCGGCATGGCAATGATCGCCCGCGGCATTGAGCGCCTGATTCTGTCCGCAAAGGGCACCCAGTCCAGTCCCCGGTCGAATCCGCCTACGAGCAGTGTGACATCCCGGTCGGCGAATGATTCCAGTGCCGCAACGGTTGCAAACGGGGTCGAGGCGATGCTGTCGTTTACAAACTGCACGCCTGCGCGCTCACCCAGGAGCTGCAGGCGATGCGGCAGACCCTTGAAAGACGGGATATGCCGGATTGCCGCAACGGGGTTTTCGCCAATGACTTCAAGTACGGTCAGCACGGCTGCGACGTTAGCGAGGTTGTGGGCGCCGGGCAGACTGGCTGGCAGATCAAGCGATAACCTGGTTTCACCGTCATATAAACAACCGTTATCAACATGGAATCCGGTTGCTTCGTTGAACCAGACAGCATTATCCCGTGCCGATAGTTCTGCAGACAACCGCTTGTCGGCCGCATTGATGACCAGCGGCTGCCGGCCGGAGAGAGCCGCCAGCCGCAGCTTGTCCTTTCGGTAGTTTTCATCGCTTCCATGCCAGTCGAGGTGTTCGGCGGAGAGGTTGAGAATGACCGCAACGGTTGGCGCCGCCTCGAGATCGGCAAGCTGGTAGCTGGACAGTTCAATCACCCACCAGTCCACATCGCGGTCGTCACAGTCCAGCAGGGGCAGACCAATATTTCCCGCCAGCCTTACCCGGTAGCCCAACTGCTCCAGCAGATGGGCGATCAGCGCGGAGGTCGTGCTTTTACCCTTGGTGCCCGTGACGCAGATCGTGCGCTCTCCTCGATGCCCGGCGAACCACAGGTTGCTGGGCGTGGTGATCCTGGCGCCGGCCTCGCGGGCGCTGCGTAAGCTGTTGCGATACAGGCTGATTCCCGGAGACCGGATGAGCAAGTCGAAGCGATCGAGGCCGGCACTCGACAGCGGGCCTGTAATCACTTCATCACGCGCCGTCAACTGCGCTTTGAATTCCGGCTCGGGCGGTGACTCGGCGATCAGCGTTATGTGCGCCTCCGGGTTCGCCTTGCGCAGATAGCGCCAGACCGCTTGCCCTTCCCGGCCGATACCCAACACGGCGATTCGCTCTTTCCCCGGTTGCGGCTCAAAATCAGCGAAGCGGATTTCTTCAGGGATGAAGTGCCTGTCCGACGGCTGCAGCAATCGCTCCAGCGGCGGAATCTCCACGTGTTCGAGATCAGGCAGCAACGCCTGGACGATTGCGTGCTGCCTCCATTCTTCGCGGGAACCGAGCGCCACCAATGCCGCCCTGCTCTCGCCAGCCTCGCCGACACACTCGAAAGGCTTATCCTGGCCCAACTGGCATAACGCTCGAAAACCCTGCTCCTGGCCGGCATCGTTCAGCATGTCGCCGCCCTGGATCGCCAAAACCTCATTGGGGGACAGGAACAGCGCCAGGCTGAGAGCCGCGAAGCGGCACTTGGGGCAATCACGGCACCAGCGGTTTTCGACCCGCGGGCCGTCCAGGTGGAAATTACGGTTGCAACTGGAATAAACGTGATGAAATTGCGTCAATTCACTGAAGCGTTTGACGATGCCCAGTTCAGAGAACGGCCTGAGCACTGAAAAATACTCGATATCCGGGCTGATTTGCTCGGCAATCACCTTGCGGAAGGCTGATTCGAACGCGGAACCTTTGCTGTACTGGTGATTGACTTCAATGCCGTCAGCGGTCACCAGCGTGGCTTCGTCGGCTGACCGCTCATTGGAAAAGACTATGTAGCGAAATCCGTAGAGAACCGCCGCGCAAAGCAGGATGGCCGAGTTGACGGCCGTCACCGGAATATGCCCGTTCCACGCGCCGGCCCGGTTCAATTGAGTCAACTGAGGTGCCAGTTGTCGCCCAATCCGGATCAACGGAAGCGAGGCAGCCTTGACGGTATCACCGATCAGCGTGGAATGGCCGACACAGACGGGCATCACTTCCAGGCCTGCGCGTTGAACCAGGTCCAGGCCCACGAGACTGTCTTTACCGCCGCCCATCGCCACCAGGGCACGTTCAGGCAGTATCAGAGGGTGGGCCATGACCGATTGCTGCTCCACCGCTGAACCTGCAGCGGGAAAGCGCACCCTCTCCTCTATATCAATCCCGTTGACATACCCCAACTCTCCGAGCCCCCGGACGTACAGCTCGGTCAGAAACGGAGCGAATCCCGTGAGCGCCCGGGGATTTTGCAGTTCGATTTTTCTGCTCAAGCCCGCCTTGTAGTAACTGACGCCAGCCACCAGGTGAAGCAGCTCGAGCGCCCGCCGGAAACACGCCTGGCGGGTCGCATCCGGAGGCCACGGTGCGTGCGGGAAGGTGATCGTTTCAAACATCTCGGGGCCGTCATCGAATCCGTATGAGAGCCGGGCGACCCCCTTTTCCGGATCGTAATCACAAGCCAGGAAACGGAAGCATTCCGCGGCGCGCGGGTCGGGCAAGGACGGGTTGAACGATTCAGTCATTTGCCATCGCTGCGGCCGGCGGATTGCTGAATCTGCATCCAGCTGGCGCCAAACACGCTGCCGGAAGCCTCCTCGGCCGGATCACAAGCCGGGATCAATTCGCGATGAGCACTTCTCAACAGGGCTTCGTGATCACCAGAATTCACCAGCAGGCTGAGGCAAAGGTCGTTGGCCGACTGGGAGGCCATCAACAACGGCCGTTCGTCGAAATACGACATCGTTTCCTGCAGCCGGCCAAGCGCTTTCCGGGCTCCTCTGCCCACGAGGTTTACGCACACGCAATCGCGAAACAGTGTGACCTTGCAGCGAGTCCCCAGATCTTCGGCCAGGTCTTTCAATTCATCGTCCCCAAGATGATTGGCTGCACAATCCACAGCGACCGTAGTGGTTGTTTCCGATGTTGCCACCAGGTCGACAGAGATACCGCGGCGCCGGAAGATATCAAAAACGTCTGCCAGGAAACCGACCTGGAACCGGGCATCCAGGTTTTGGAGCAACAGGACAGCCATCTGCTCCTGGCAGGTGACGGTCTTCACACCGGTGGCGTCAGACTCACCCCTGACGATGCGGGTTCCCGCCATATCAATTCGCCCCAGGTCGCGAATCTCAATCGGCGTACCGGTTGCCGACGCCGCCCGAATGGCGCGGGGATGGACTACCCTGGCGCCGCTGGCGGCCATTTCCAGGGCCTCGGCATAATCGACTGTGGTCAGCAGGCGGGCCGCGCTGATAAAACGTGGATCTGCGCTGAACAAACCCGGCACATCAGTCCAGATCTCGATCTTTTCCGCCGCCAAACGACCCGCCAGCAAAGCCGCCGAGGTATCAGAGCCGCCGCGCCCCAGCAGGGCAGTCTCACCTTCTTTGGTCTTGGCCACGAATCCCTGCGTAATCAGCACCGGATTCAAAGCGGACCAGCGGCCAGCCAGACCGGGAGCCTCCGCTGCGTGGCAGGCTGCGGAAAGCCATCGACGGGCCGGTGACATGTCTTTCTCCGGCACCACCTCCAGCGCCTCCCTGGCATCCACCCAGCCGGCATCCAATGTTTGACGCAAATAACAGCAGCCAATCTTCGTACTGAGCCATTCCCCCATCGCCAGCAACGCTGCATGGAAACGGGGTCCAGGATCATGCGACAGGTCGTTCAGGCAGCGCTCCAGCATGAGCCGTGCCTCGGGAAGCCAGCTCTGTTCGTTGACGCCCAGCGAGTCGCCCAGCTTTTGGTGGAGTTCCAGTATTTCAGCCAGGCGCTCGGGGGAGTCCGGCCTGTATGCCAGCGCGCTCAACTGGTTCGTTACGCCGGCAACGGCAGAACAGACCAGCAACACCCTGTAGCCGGCAGCCACACGTGCCTGCGCCAGGTTTGCAATCGCATGCCATTGCTTGCGGCCAGCCACGCTGGTACCGCCAAACTTGAGCACGATCCATTTGTCAGCCACGGTTAAATTTCCCTGCCATCGGGATCATTGACAATGGAGGCACGTTACCTAAATCGGCCGGGACTGTACAGCCGGAGAAAGCCAGAAACCCGGCTTTTTCCTGCTCACGCCACGGCTATGCCATTTTTGCCCGGCAGCGCAAAAAAAACGGCGCCGAAACCGGCGCCGAGAAGGAGGGAGTCGTGCAGAAATGAATGACTGCCCTTGAGGAGTGTAGTTACGAACAACTTTGGTAACTGGTCATATGACCCAAGCCAAACACGAGAGTTCAATCTTTACCGTTAAAAAATTCAGCCGCGTTCGATTGACCAGAATCAAGGCCCGCCGTGGATTTCCTGCCTACCATGTGAACGGGTCCCGGCTGATGGGATCAGACTAACCCTACCTGCCTGAATCTCCGCTGAATGAACAAGCAGACAGGCCAACTTAACGGGATTTGGCGCATCTGCGAATCTGTACTAGGATGACCATCCCACAAATAGTTAATCAGGAATAGCGAATGCCGAATTATCGCACTGAAGACATCCGCAACATTACGTTTGTCGGCCACTCCGGCGCCGGCAAAACCTCACTGGTGGAAGCCCTGCTCGTGAAAGCAGGCGTCATCGGTGAAGCCGGCAGCATCGAGCGCGGCACTACCACGACCGATCACGATCCCCTGGAAAAGGAATTTCAGAGCTCTCTCGACTCGGCACTGGCCAGTCTCGATTTCGAAGGCACGCACATCAACATGATCGACACTCCGGGATTTCCTGACTTCCGCGGCCCGACCATCACCGCCATGAGCGCCACGGAGACCACCGCGGTGGTCATCAATGCACACAACGGCATCGAGCTGTCCACCCGGCGCCTGATGCGCCGCGCCAAGGGCCGCCGCCTGTGCCGGATCATCGTGGTCAACAAAATCGATCAGGAAGGCGTCAACCTGACGAAGCTGATCAACAAAATCCGCGAGGAACTGGGCCCCGAGTGCCTGCCGATCAACCTGCCGGCTGACAACCTGAGCACCGTAAAGGACTGCTTTTTCGGCACCGAGGGCGATACCGACATCTTCACCCTGGCCGAAGCACACGAGGCTATCATCGACCAGGTCATCGAGGTCAACGAAGAACTGATGGAGAAGTACCTCGAAGGCGAAGAACTGAGCAGGGATGAACTGCATGATGCTTTCGAGCAGGCGTTGCGTGAAGGCCACGTCGTGCCGATCTGCTTCACCTCCGCCGCCACCGGGGCAGGGCTGGGCGAATTACTGAAATTTTTCAAACGCCTGTTGCCCAACCCGACCGAGGGCAACCCGCCGCCGATTTTCAAGGGCGAGGGCAAAGCGGCTACGCCGGTCGAGGTCAAACCGGACCCGAACGGCCACGTGGTCGCTCATGTGTTCAAGATCACCAACGACCCGTTTGTCGGCAAGATGAGTATTTTCCGTATTTACCAGGGCACTGTGCGCCCGGATACGCAGTTGTTCATCGGCGACGGGCGTAAACCGTTCAAGGTGGGGCATCTGTTCAAGGTCCAGGGCGGGAAACACGACGAAGTCGATTACGGCATACCCGGCGACATCTGCGCCGTGGCGAAGGTCGACGAGATCCATTACGACGCGATCCTGCATGATTCCCATGACGAGGATAATTTACATCTCAAGCCGGTAAATTTCCCGCAACCGATGTACGGCCTGGCCGTCGAGCCCAGCAGCCGGGGACAGGAGCAAAAACTCGCCCAGTCCATCCTCAAACTGACCGAGGAGGACCCCTGCTTTGTCGTGGAACACAACCAGGAGCTTAACGAAACCGTAATTCGTGGCCTGGGTGAACTGCACATGAGGGTCATGCTGCAGCGCATGAGCACGCGCTACAACGTTGAAGTGGAGACCCGTCCACCGCGTATCGCTTACCGCGAGACCGTTACGCGGCCGGCCGAGGGGCACTACCGGCACAAGAAGCAAACCGGCGGCGCCGGCCAGTTCGGTGAAGTGTTTCTGCGAATCCGGCCGCTGGCACGCGGCGAAGGATTCGAATTTGTTAACAAGGTGGTCGGCGGCGCCATCCCGACCAGCCTGATACCGGCCGTTGAGAAGGGCATTCGCATGGTGATCGCCGAGGGCGCCATTG
>Ga0316201_10005147_pt1 | contig 10009 bp, 8 predicted proteins | sample CS6wburrow_MG_FD_204516 | JGI IMG/M metagenome (GOLD analysis project Ga0316201, IMG submission 204516) | Coastal sediment microbial communities from Delaware Bay, Delaware, United States - CS-6 worm burrow | ecosystem: Environmental > Aquatic > Marine > Coastal > Sediment | place: USA: Delaware...
TCATAGGTGTTCGCGATTAATTAATATTTTCAATTATTTCCTACCCATGATTTCTTTAATCTGATCATGGATAACCCTGTTTTTAGAAATACGCCTTAGCGCAACTATACAACCTTGTTTAATATAGTACCACACATCGTTAATCTAATTGGATAATAATTGATTAATTGTTAATTATTAATTTGTGTGTGTTAATTAATATATGTAGGTTCACAAAAGTCTTTTAACAAAATAGTCAAATGATGTAAGTAGGTACGCAAAAGTTTATTTACATTTTGTAATCCAGCGTTGTGAGGGTTGGTGGGCAGCAAAAACACGCTACCCACCCGAAAGAAAATGTTAAAAGATTTATGTGTCCCTACTTATGACATTGTAGAGTTAATCGGATTATCATAAATCTGGTTGCTGTTTCAACGATAAATTAAAACTACACAGCATCGTTGCTAATATACCCTGTATGCCTATAATCGTAAAACTTAATAATTGTAGTACGATTGAATAAGCAACAGCAAGGCTTTGATCAATACCATACAATCCTAAAGCGAATACACAAGCGACTTGATAAATCCCAATATAACCGGGGGCTGAGGGTATGGAAATACTTAATAATAAAAAAACACCCACTGTTAAGCCGGCTTCAAAGGGTAAATCCCATCCAAATGCAAGCGTTATTTGCCACATCCAAAAGTAATCCATGACAAAAAGGGTTGTCGTTATCAGTAATGCAATCAAGACATGACGCGCTTGGCGAAAAACTTGGAGGCCTTCTATGGCATGAACTAGCCATTCTTGCAGTTTGTGTTGCCATTGGCCTTGTGTCTTCCAACAAAGCACACGCGCATGTAAATGATTAGCAAAGATAATTAAGAAGGTTAATATTAAGGTGGAGAGTATAAATATACTGATAACCCCTTTGCCAATATTGGGATCAATTCTATGGGCATGTAGAAAAAGCACTAGCAGTGTGAAAACGCCCAACACAATCATATCAAACATTCTGTCAATCACTGAACTGGTGATAGCACGCCCTAATACTAATGGTACCAAGTGATGAACAGCCATGATGCGTATCACTTCACCGGCCCGTGCTGGATAAATCATATTGCCTAAATAACCCATATTGGCCGCATACCAAAAGGGTTTAAATTTTGTCAAAGGCATACTGGCTACCAAAGTCCAACGCAATGAACGCAAGGCAATAATAATGATCATGATGCCCCCTGCCAGCAAGATTTGTGGTATACGAACCGTTTTTAGGGCCGTCAAAAAAGCTTCCCAATCTAGGCCTGATAACACAACAACCAGTAATACAACACTGAGCAGCGTGCCAAAAATAATGAAGATTTTTTTTGAATTCATATCGTTTTGCACACAATTCTAAATAAAATTAATATGTTGTGGAGCCCTTCCTTGGGGAGGTTGGCTCAGATCAATCCGCCCTTTGATGTATGCATCCAAAACGTCATTGACTTTATGTTGTAAACATAAAGAACCACACATTTTTTGTGCGTTAAATTCAGGTGAGGCGAGATAGTTCATCACCTCCCAATAACGCGCGGAATTAAAAATATCTTTAAAACGTTGCTCTGCAATATTGCCAATATGAAACTTTTTATATTTTTCGTTAAATAACATGCCGCAGGGGGCAACCAAACCAGAGCCGGACATTTGGAGTATAAAGGGAGCGCCAAAGCAACGCTGATAGCTGCGTTTTCCTTCAGCTTCAATTTTTGACCATTTTACGGTAACTTGGTATTCATCATCAGAAAGTTTTTCCGCTTCGCGCAAAGTATTATACAACTGTTCATATTGATCATAATTCACCCCCAAATTGCCTTCTTCATTGTCACTACAGTGTTTAATGATCAAATAATCGGGACGTAATGCCTTGCCCAGTTGAGCTAATGGCATGATTTGATCTGCATATTCTGGCATCAGCACCATTTGTAAACCTATGGTTACGTCTAGTTTCAAGCGTTTTTTAATCTCCACCATATCAATAATATTTTGTTTGACGCGATAAAACCATTTTTCCTTGACACCCATGATTTCAGCATAACGTTTAGGTTCACCAGCCGAAATATTGATCCTTAAATAAGTCAGGTGAGGTAAGATTTCTTCCAGTTTTCTTTTGGTTAGAATAAATCCATTGGTACCGGTTGCCATGGACATACCCAGTTCACTGCCTCGTACAATCGTGTCAATAAAAACCGGTGAAATACTGCTTTCACCATCCGAAACGAGGCTAATCCCCTTGACACCGATATCGGCACAGTCTTGGAGAAAATCATAAATCACAGGTTGTGTAATGACAGAACGATCATTTTCCTGCAACATGGCATAACAAAAATGGCAAGCATAGTTACAGGCCCGGGTTAAGGCCATATCAATGGTAATTGGCGCAATTTTTTCGCCCCTTTTCCACGCTTCGATACGCTCTTGATGCCAGCCAATTTTAGTGCCATCAAGAATCAGTTTTTCTGTATGTGCTTTCATGAGTTTAATTGATTCAGTTTGGTTTCTCTTTGTTTATTGATATCCTTGTGGGGTTCAAGATACAGATGGTTTTTTCAATCTATTTCACTTTGACTTCCAAAGCGTTATATGGGCGCATTCCCAAAAAACAAATCATTATCAATTTTGGCTGTTGCAAAATAAATTTTGCACTCCAATCGGGCCTTCGCAAAATAAATTTTGAACGAAAATCGGGCCTTCGCAAAATAAATTTTGAACGAAAATCGGGCCTTCGCAAAATAAATTTTGAACGAAAATCGGGCCTTCGCAAAATAAATTTTGAACGAAAATGGGCCTTCGCAAAATAAATTTTGAACGAAAATCGGGCCGCAAGATTTTGTCTATTTTATGTAGGGGCGAACCTGCGTGTTCGCCCTGTTCTAGCCGGAAATGGTATGACAATAATTTAGCCAACAGGATAAAAGGGACATAATATGCTAATATATGTCCCGAATACACCTATTATTTAGGACAGACTATGGATTACTTATGGCAACATCCAGATTGGCCAAACTTTCAATACGACTCTCAGGCTGTTCATGGCTGATTATATCGTTATGCGATTGAAAGTAGTCAATTAGCAGAAAGTGTTTAAAAAAAACAGTACAAAGTCAAGTGTAAATGACCCTAAGAGCAAAAACTCATATCATTGTGATCGTGTTACCTCACTTAATTTTCCATTAAGCAATTGGTATTGATTAGTGGGCACTTGTCCCATTTTTTTCCAACACCAGTGATATAAGGTTCTTAACGACGCACAGGTTTCCTTATTGGACAAAACATGTTCAACATCCAATATAGAGAGAATTTGACCGCCATGCTGAATTTCATTAAAACCTTTAAAAAGCCTTTTCAACTCACCTTTAGGATGGCGGATGATTTCTACATCAGCTTCATAATCTTTTAAATCGGTAGACAGTACAGAATTGATGGCATTGGCATCGGCAAAGTAATAGGCCTCAAGCATATAAACCAAAAAATGTACTGCTGCACGATTTTTTTTAGCTTTTAAAATCACATCAAAAATCTCTCTATAGAGTTGGAAAACATCGAAGGCTTGTTCTTTCCACTCATATTCTAAGTCATCTATTAGCAATACATGGTGATGTTCCGATTTGTTAATGTACTTTCGTGCGGCAAATCCAATGTGAGTTGTTTTGTCAGGAATGGCCTTATTTTTTCCAATTATGTTGATGCCTTGTTTCTTCTTTTTGGGACGAAGTTGGTTAACAAATCTAATGACTTCAAAATGGCAATGGCCCTGTATTTCAGGCAGATTCTGAAGAGTGCTAAACAATTTGGGAAGATGCTTTTCTTCAGTCCTACCCGTCACAAGTAAACCAAAATGGAAAACTTGCCAAGTATTATTCTGATTGTTCATAATTCATTTCCCGCTCTGCGACGCAATCATTTCTGCCATATACAAGGACCCGGTTGCGTAATCTTCCAGCAAATCTTGGATGTCTTCAATTTCACTGACTCTTTTCATAACGGTTTGCCCACTGTCATCAAGTTCTACCGCTAAAAGATATTCTGGTTCAAATTGGCTCATAAGCACCGGAGAATGGGTGGCAATAACAACTTGCTTATGGAATTCCTTGGTTGCTGTTTCTATCGCTTTAGCGAGTACTGACAATGCCCAAGGATGCAAAGATAAATCGGGTTCATCCAATAAAATCAAGCTATTGTCTTCTTCAGAAAATAAAGCGGTGAGTTGAATGAGCATTTGTAATTGACCATCAGAAATCCCCGAGGCTCGTATTGGTTTATGTCGGTATTTATCAATAAAACTGGCATAAACACTATTCAGTCCCGTTTGTTCTGTGACAAGTGCCTTGAAAGAAGGAAAACTTTCTTTCATAAAGCCAATAATCGTATCATAACGTGTATCAAGAAGTTGCTTATCACGAAGATTACGCAAGATTGACCATAGATTCTCACACCGTCCCGAAAGCCTTGTCTCATAACTACTTTCTGAACCCAAGGTGCGTAATTTATAAAAATGAGCTGATCGTGTATGATAATAGCGAATACCCCGTAAGAGTTTATCCAAACCGGTGACTTCGTGTGTACCAACACAGGTCATATTTAAAAAGTCTAGATATCTAGCTAAGCTAGGTTTTTCTGGCTCAATCAGTTTTCCGTTTGGCTTGAATGCTTGAATCCCCTTAACAGCGCTTTCGACGTTCAAGATTGCCTTATCGCTGCCTACTTTTCTGTTAAGTAGGACTTTTTCCAGTGTTTTTGAAAATAAATTTTCACCAACAAAGGTTTCTATCCTGCCAGATGAATATCCAAAGAAGATTTCATAGATTGTCGCTTGTGTTTCAATAGCAATGGAGATCAGTGCACCATCGTCTGCGCCTTCCCAAAGTAAACCAATGCCATGACCTCTGTCAGAAGAAGCCATATCGACTCCCCGAATGCCACAATCTCGCACAAACCACAGTGCCTCTAAAAAAGCAGATTTACCTGCACCGTTAGGCCCAAATAGTACAGTCAGGCTTTCTGTATTAATCGATACATTTGCTAATGAACGAAAGTTTTTGACAGTTAAGTTAACTAATTTATCTTGTAACATAATCAGAATATAGGTTCAGTGTTGTATGCAGATAAGCAAGGAGATATGAAATCAGTTCAATCCCTATATCTATATCTATAATTTATAGGTGTTTGGGGTTTTGACAGAAGCCTTGTATAAAGGCCGTATGTGCTTTCATTAGTTTAATTTTTTTAATTTGCTTTCTCTTTGCTTATTGACATCCTTGTAGGGTTCAAGATAAAGCTGGAGTTTCGGTTCGACTTGCTTGTGTAAATCCTTTTCCATATTTAACATCAGAGTCGCTTGTTCGACGCTAGAAAGGCTTCCCCTCATTTCAACATGAACTTTAACGGTTTTTTCTATATATTTCACTTTAACTGTCAAAGCATTCTGTTGAGATTGACTTATCAAGTCATCTAAAACCTCCTGAACCTTCTGTATTCTTTGTTCATCATGCCATGTTAACCAGTCTTGATGGGGAGGAGAATCAAAATAATTTAATTGTGCTTGATAGCCAGTCTGTTCACAATAGTTGTGAAACAACTGTCGGATCAAATGCTGTGGTAATTGAAAAAGGGGATCAAAATTAAACCGATTAATAATACCTGAAACGGGTAAGGGCTGTTGCTGATCGCGTAAGGCATATTCTAATTTAAGCAGGCCATGATCATAAATCTCTTGAATTGGGAGGCCTTCAATCAACTGACACAGGGCCTCTAACAAGGCCTTTTCTATTGCTGAAGCGGTGCCCGCGAAGGTGGCTTGTATCAATTTGTGCTGTTGGACATCGAAAAGCGCAAACAGGCTGATACCCTGATGGTTGGCATGGATTAACAAATGTACGTCATCATCAGTTAGGGTATATTCATGTTGAATATTTTTTTCTCGTTCCATTAATTGGGTTCGATACAAGGGATTGCACTCTTCCAGTTTCGCCTCGTTTTGGTGGCTCACTTGTTCGCCTATCAGTCCAGATACCTGAAAAATGAATCCCTGTTCTGTCTCGCGCGTATTGACTTCCCCCAATTTTGAGGCTTCTTGAATTAATGTCTTGATATCCAACTCGTCCAAGAGTTTTTCTTCCAAAAATAAACTGACTTCATTTTCGCCTTCTATCTGTGCTGCTTCTAATAAATTAAGAATGCTCTTGTCTGGCTCTGCATCGGGTACCCAGATATCAAGAAATTCATATTTTGGGCGAAAGCCTCTTAATACATTGACTAGGGCTTCATTATAGTCAGTGACCAGTTGTTGATAGTCAATAATATCCAATTGATTCAATTCCTTGTCATTCATTCTATTGAATTGTTTTGATTTTTATTATGTTGCAAAATAAATTTTTCACGACAATCGGGCATAAGCAAAATAAATTTTTCACGACAATCGGGCCTATAACTTAAAAGGGGCCAGTAAAACTATTATCAGGTACATCAAGAGGTGCTGGACGCGCCAGGCCTTCAATCATTGGGTCGATTGTTAATTCATCAAAACCGATGAGTTTGAGCAATTGTGAAGCAATATCGGGTGCTTCGGGATAATAGGTATCGGCCAAAAAATGTGAAGTCGGTACGGGATAATCAGGATTGGAAATCCTCACTGGTGCTGCTTTTAATGTCTCATAAGCCTGCTCGAACACCTGAGCGAGAATTTCTGCCCCAATCCCCCCCGTTTTACAAGCGGTATCCAATACCATCAAATGCCTCGTTTTAGTGATCGATTCAATCACAATCGGCATATCTAGGGGTCTGGTTGAACGCATATCAATGATTTCAACCTCAATCCCATGCTGTTTCAAATGCTCAGCAACACGCAGTGCTTCAATCACCATATAGGAAAAAGCCACTAGGGTAACACTATCCCCTTGACGTAGATAACGTGCTTTATCCAGAGGAATCCGATAAGCCTGTTCTGGTACGTCATCTTGTAGCGTATGCAGCCATCTATGTTCAATGAAGATGACTGGATTATCATCTTCAATCGCACTGATTAGCATGCCCTTGGCATCATAAGCTGTGGTCGGCATCACCACTTTTAAGCCAGGAATATGGGCAAATAAAGCTTGCAGGCTTTGAGAATGTTGCGGCCCTTGTCCCCAGCCGCGCCCTATGATCACTCTGACAACCAAAGGAACACAGGCCTGACCATTAAACATATAATGCCATTTGGCAGCATTATTAATTAATTGATCCAAGGCTAACAGAGCAAAATCAATGCGTTGATGCACCATCACTGGCCGCATCCCAGTCAAGGCGGCACCAATACAGATACCCGTTAAACCATTTTCAGCCAGTGGCATATCAAATACGCGCTGATGACCAAATTTTTCTCTCAGTCCACTGGTTGTACCAAAAATCGCTTTAGGATCAGGCACCCCTTCACCAATTAAGATGACTTGCGGATCCTTGGCCATAGATTGATGCAAGGCTTCATTAATTGCCATCGCATAAGTGATAGGACGACTTTGATTAGGCTTGTTCATGATGTGGGGCATAAATATGCTGGCTCATAGTATCAGGATGTGGGGTTGGACTCTGTTCAGCAAAATTGAAAGCGGCTTCAATTTCTGTTTCTATATCCAGAGACAATTGTTTCAATCGTTCCTCTAATTCAGAAGAGTCAATATTATCATCCAATTGCATTTGTTTGAGATGATTCAGTGCCTGTTTAATTGGGCAAAGCCGTTGCCAGTTTTCCAATTCACCTTCTGGGCGATAACCCAAATCATCATCATAATTAGGCCCACAATGTTCCAGCCAACGATAAGTGCTATATTCAATAAACTGAGGGCCGGCACCTTGTTTGATTCTGTCAATCGCCTGTTCTGCAATCTGTGCAACGCTCATCACTTCAACCCCGTTGCCTTGCCAAGTCTGAATACCCTGTGCTGCAACAATATCTACAATGTTATGCTCAGGTTGGCGCTCATTGAGCGGCGTATAGACGGAATAATGATTATTTTCTAACACAAATAAAATCGGCAATTGGTGTAATCCGGCAAAGTTGAGTGATTCATGCACAACGCCTTCTTCAAAACACCCGTCACCGAGAAAAATAACTGTAATAGATGCCTTTTTCTGCAATTTTGATGACCAAGCGGCACCAACACTTAAAGGTACCGTTCCCCCAACAATTGGCGTTGAAGCCACAAATCCGGCCTCTTGATCAATCAAATGCATGGAACCCCCACGTCCGCCACAACAGCCCGTTTCTTTGCCATAGATTTCCGCGATGAGGGCATTGAGATTACCCCCTTTAGCAAGATAATGGGCATGTCCACGATGACTACTGAAAACCCTATCCGTTTTCTCCAATGCCTGACAAACACCAACAGCAATGGCTTCCTGACCGATGCTTAAATGCATGGGACAACGCATTTTCCATTCTTTATAACGTGCCGCAAGCATTTCTTCTATGCGTCTGATACGCTGCATTTGTGCATAGAGTTTGAATAATTGATTAAATGTATTCCGCATATTATTTCAACAGTGTATTCATATACTTATAAAGGCTTCTCGGCGCAATGGATTCACGGTTGCACACAATCTGTACATCCAGTGCAGCCGCTGAACTGGCAACAAATAAACTGATTTCTGGCGACATCTTGCCGGCCAAACAGAGACTGGCCAACGCCAAGAAACTATCTCCAGCACCAACCCTATCAACTATTTTGGTAGAAAGCGCCGGACAGTTATACTCACAAACCTCTTTAGAATTGAGAGAAAGCATGATGGCACCCTGGGTACCCCGAGTGATCGCCATCTTGCTTGCCTCTAACTGTTCACCAATCTGAGTTGCAATTTCAGTTAAAGCACTATAACGATCATGAGCAGCCAATCTTAATTCAGGCTCATTTAAGGCAATAAAATCGGCGTGTGGATAACGGGTAATCACATGATATCCACGATTACCACTGTTAATTTGAGTATTGACGCTAAGAAACTTGGCTTCATCACAAATAGCCTGAATCATATCACCTGCAATAAAACCATTACCAAAATCAGACACCACCACCAGATCAAATTGACTTAAATTCTGTTGAATCCATTGGCAAGCCGCTTGTTCAAGTGCTTGATCACGAGGCTCTTCTTCATAAAAATACACTTCAAATAATTTGGCTGCACTGGAATCGGCATCCACATAGCGCCGTTTGATCACAGTGGGCGCGGAAGTAAAATATAAAAACTCTGCTCTAACATTTTCAGCTAACTTATGACGAATAAAGGGCTCTTGAGAATTTTCTTGACCCAAAGCACTGAGTAGAGTCACCTGATCGACAAAACCGGCAATATGATTCGCTACTGCAATGGCCCCCCCCGCAAATTGTTCCATTGACTTGTATTTGACGGCTAAGATATTGCCTTTACCCGTTTGACCCAACGGTTCAGTATAATGATATTCATCAATAATCGCATCCCCAATAACAGCAACCTTAAGACCACGCAACTGCTCAAGCTGAGCTACAATCTTATCAATGTTATGATGTTGGCTGAATCTTTTTAAATAGTGTTCTGTTTCGGGCGGGAATAGATTAAAATTTTGATTCAGCAAACTCGAAGAACTGAATGTGGCTTCATGGGTAAAAAATATTTTCCCCCCCCATGCTTCTGTCGCCTCTTGTTCTAAACGAATATTACCGCTCAAATCCTCTTCAGGATTTTCATATTCATTGCCTTTGACATAAAAATGGGGTTTAATTTTATTGATCACATTGACTGCTGTTTCAGCATGATTAACGGCAACATAGCTGACCATTGAAAGGGCCGCCATATGTTCTGTTCTTAATTTCGCAGGAAATACAGGACGGCCCGGGCCTTTATTGACATAGTCATCTGCAGTCAGGGTGACGAACAATTCATCGCCCAGACTACGCGCTTTATTTAAATAACGAATATGCCCAATGTGTAACAGATCAAAACAACCATGACACAAGATAATTTTCTTGCCTTGTTTACG
>Ga0316201_10005148_pt1 | contig 10008 bp, 8 predicted proteins | sample CS6wburrow_MG_FD_204516 | JGI IMG/M metagenome (GOLD analysis project Ga0316201, IMG submission 204516) | Coastal sediment microbial communities from Delaware Bay, Delaware, United States - CS-6 worm burrow | ecosystem: Environmental > Aquatic > Marine > Coastal > Sediment | place: USA: Delaware...
ATCGGCATCGACCAAGAAGGCGGCACGGTGGCGCGATTGAAACCACCGTTTACCCAGTTTGAAGGCGCCCGGCACATTCGGACGGAAGCGGCCGCCGCCCATTTCGCGGGGGTCACCGCCAGGGAACTGCTCAGTATCGGCGTCAACATGAACATGGCGCCTGTGCTCGATGTTCTGCCGGCCGAGGGCCAAAGCGTTATGAAAGAGCGGTCCTTCGGCCGATCGCCCCACCATGTCGCCCGGATGGGTTGCACCATCATCGAGCAATTTCAACGCCACGGGCTTCTGGCGGTAGCCAAGCACTTCCCTGGAATCGGGCGCACCATCCTGGACTCCCATGAAGACCTGCCCGATCTGGAGACCAAAGGCGATCTGTTGGCAGCGTGTGACGTGTTACCCTTCCGCGCGGCTGTGGAGGCTCAGGTTGCCGGAATCATGCTGTCCCACATACGCTACCTGGAACTCGACCCACAATGGCCCGCCAGTCTCTCGACAACCATCGCCCATGATCTTTTGCGCGACGAGTTGGAATTCGACGGGCTGGTCCTGACAGACGACCTCGACATGGGGGCCATAGCGAAACATTACGCTCCTTCGGATATTGTCCAGCAGTGTTTGAACGCCGCCATCGACATTGTGCTGATCTGCCATGAGAGCCCAAAAATCGATGTCTTCCTGGAATTGATCCTGTCGGAACAGCAGCGGCAGAGCCCCTTGGCTGCAGAAATGGACGCCTCCCTGAAGCGTATCCTGAGGGCTAAACAACAGATCGTGGATCCCGCGGCACCGCCTGACTGATTCCTGTAAAGGAACGCATGGCACTACTGGGGCTTGACGCGGTGGCGCGAATAAACATCGGCGTCCAGAGGTGTGGTATGCCCTGAACGGAGATGGTGGTGGGCAGCCGCAGCGATCATCGCCGCATTGTCGCCGCAGAGGGATAGATCCGGTATGGTTACGCTGATACCCCGTATCCGGGCCGTTTCGGTGAGTTTCCGTCTAAGGCCCTGATTGGCCGCCACGCCACCGACAACCGTGACCCGTTCACACTGATGGACATCGGCCGCAGTCAACAGTTTATGGACCAATACGTCGATGACCGCCGCCTGGAATCCTGCTGCGATATCCGCCTGCACAGCTTCCTCCAGCGGACCGCCGTGATGTTGAATGTGGCGGGAAACCGCCGTTTTGATGCCACTGAAACTGAAATCGAAACGCGATTTGTCCAGGTAGGGGCGTTTGAACTTGACCTTGTCGGGGTTGCCCCGGCAAGCCAATTGGTCGATCACCGCCCCGCCAGGATACCCCAGGCCCATCATCTTGGCCACTTTGTCATAGGCTTCTCCCACAGCGTCGTCCCGGGTTTGGCCCAGCAACCGGTAATGCCCCGGTCCATCGACAAGGTAAATGCCGGTGTGGCCCCCCGACGCCAGGAGCGCCGCATAGGGAAATTGAAACGACGGGTGCGAAACCTGCACCGAATAGAGATGGCCCTCCAGATGGTCGATCCCAAGAAAGGAGATCTTCCGGGCGAAGGCAAATGCTTTAGCAAAGGAAAACCCCACCAGCAGGGCACCAACGAGGCCGGGCCCCTGGGTGGCAGCCACAGCGTCGATACGCTCGGGAGTCAGGGCTGCCTCCGACAATGCCTGTCCGACGACGGCACCAATCGCCTCGATATGTTTGCGGGACGCCAGTTCTGGAACCACACCGCCGTAGGCATGATGGACAGCGATCTGGCTGGCCACCACCGACGCGAGCACCCGGCCACTGTCGTCCACTACCGCTGCGGCCGTTTCATCGCAACTGGACTCAATTCCAAGTATATTTACTGTCAAAGCTGATCCATCATCCGTAAAAAAGGCCGACAGCGGGATTGCACACTTGCTGTCGGCTCCAATGGGCAAACCTGCCCCGAGCTTTCTATTTAGGCTTCCGCCGCACCGAACCGGCGCCGGCATCCCGTGAGCCTCAGGTCTTACACGGCGGTTGCTGCCGAGCGCCCGTGGCAATCCAATGGATGAACCGCTGCCACCGACCGGCAATATGTTTGAGAACTCCCATGCGCTCCTTGCACCTCTAAACCCATTGAACGCGATCTGCATCACTGGACTGCCGCTCCGTGATCTCTCCGATCATGTAGGCCTTTTCATTCATAGCACCCAACCGCGCCAGGACGTCCTGAGCGGCTTTTTCCGGAACCACGGCAATCAGGCCGATACCGTTGTTGAACACCCGCAGCATCTCCTGATGCTCAATCCCCCCTGCGTCTTGAAGATAGGTGAATATGGGGGGCACATCCCAACTCCCGGACCGGAAGGCGATGCCACAGGCCTGTGGAATAGTCCGCAGGGTGTTGTCGGCGATGCCGCCGCCGGTGATGTGAGCCAGCCCCATGATGGGCAGCCCGCGGACCAGGGATTGGACCACCTCGGCATAGATGCGGGTTGGCGTCAGCAGCGCCTCGCCCAACATCTGGCCCAGTTCCGGGATGTGGCTGTCGATGTTCAATTTCAGACGATCGAAGCAGATCTTGCGAACCAGAGAATAGCCATTGCTGTGCAAACCGCTGGAAGCGACGCCGATGATCTGGTGCCCCACCCGAATTTCGGAACCATCTACGATTTTATTGTTGTCCACCATGCCGACGGCAAAGCCTGCCAGGTCATATTCGTTGTCGGGATAAAACCCCGGCATCTCAGCGGTCTCTCCGCCGATGAGAGCGCAGCGGGCTTCCTGGCAGCCGTCCCCCACGCCCTGGACAATGGCTTTGACAGTGTCGCTCCTGATCTTTCCAGTAGCCAGATAATCCAAAAAAAACAATGGTTTTGCGCCCTGCACCAGGATATCGTTGACGCACATGGCCACCAGGTCGATACCCACCGTATCGTGCTTGTCCATGAGGAATGCAATTTTCAGCTTGGTCCCCACACCGTCAGTCGAACTGACCAGCACCGGTTGTTCCATATTGGCGACATTAAGAGAGAATAGACCGCCAAATCCCCCGATTTCGCCCATGACGCCGGGAACGCGCGTCTTTTTGGCAATCGCTTTGATGGAATGAACCAGGCGGTCGGCTTTATCAATGTCCACGCCTGCATCGGCATAGGTCAGTGGTTTGTCCATAGATACTCCCGAGAATAGATATTCCTGAAACTAGAGACCCCTGAAAAAAGGTTGAGAACAGGTCAACCAATAAACTGCCACCTGTCAAAAGTCAAATAAAACGGCCCTGTGGCCGAAAACAAAAATTTTGACTTTTTTCAAATCCTTTTATACGGTTAGCACACATTTCCCAGCCACCCAAAACCTCGAATCCCGCAAAGGGGACCATCATGAGCCAATTTGCCCGTTTGGATCGCCTTCCCCCCTATGTCTTTGCCCAAGTCAATCAAATCAAAATGGAAGCGCGCCGTGCCGGCCGGGACATCATCGATCTGGGAATGGGTAACCCGGATATCGGTACGCCCGACCATATTGTCGACAAGCTGGTCGAAGCCGCGCGGAAACCACAAAATCATAGATATTCCGCCTCCATGGGCATCACCAAGCTGCGCCATGCCATCTCGGCGTGGTACCAGAGGCGATATGATGTCGAGATCGACCCCGATGAGGAGGCCATCGTGACCATCGGGGTCAAGGAGGGAATGTCCCACCTGGTGCTGGTTACCATCCGCCCAGGTGACGTTGTCATGACCCCCAACCCCACCTATCCCATCCACCCCTATTCGGCCATCATCGCCGGAGGGGATGTGCGGGGCGTCCCTCTGGGGCCGGGCCAGGACTTCTTTGAAAATCTCATTCAGGCAACCAAGCAGTCCTGGCCGCGCCCCAAGCTGCTGATCCTGAGCTTTCCCCACAACCCCACCACAGAGGTGGTGGACCTCGATTTCTTCCAAAAAGTGGTGGACTATGCCCACGCGTACGACATGATGGTGATTCATGACTTCGCCTATGCCGACTTGACCTTCGATGACTACAAGGCCCCCAGTATTCTCCAAGCCAAAGGCGCCAAGGACGTCGCCGTTGAGTTCTTCTCAATGTCCAAAAGCTACAGCATGGCCGGCTGGCGGGTGGGCTTCTGCGTCGGCAATCGGGATACCATCTTTGCCTTGCGGCGCATCAAGAGCTATCTGGATTACGGCATCTTCCAGCCCATCCAGATATCGGCCATCATTGCATTGAACGGTCCCCAGGACTGCGTGGAGGAAATCCGGGAGACCTATCGATCCCGTAGAGACACCTTGATTACCGGCTTGAATCGCTCCGGATGGGAGGTGGTGAGCCCCAAAGGAACAATGTTCGTATGGGCTAAAATTCCGGAGCAATACCGCCAGATGGGCTCGGTGGAATTTTCCAAGTTCTTAATTCAGGAGGCCCAGGTGGCGGTATCCCCCGGCCTGGGATTTGGCGAGTACGGGGATGACTTTGTCCGCTTTGCCTTGATAGAGAATAACATGCGCACCAACCAGGCCATCCGCGGCATTCGCAAGGTCCTGTGACGCCAAACTGCCGTTAACGGCGCTCCAAGAGCGGAAAACACGCCTTGGAGCGCCTTTTTTATTGACTTTGAACCGGCACTTATAAGAAGACAGACCCTCGGCAGAATGCTTACCGCCATTTCGGGGAATGGTATCCTAAGGAGTGTTGAATGAGGCCAGTGCAACTGGGATTGATGGGATGCGGAACAGTGGGCACCGGGGTAGCCCGGTTGTTGATCGAAAAACAGCGCCTGCTGGAACAGCGCGTGGGCGTGCCATTGCAGCTCAAGACGGTTGCAGACATAGACCGAGAGACAGACCGGGGTATCGCCTTTGCACCGGGCCTCTTCATCGATGACGCCTGGAAGATCGTCAACGACCCGGAGATCGATATCGTTATCGAGATGATTGGCGGAGAAACGCTTGCCCGTGAATTGATCGCCGCAGCCATCGACAACGGCAAGCACGTTGTCACCGCCAACAAGGCCCTCCTGGCCGCTCATGGCAACGCGCTGTTTCAATTGGCGGCCGAAAAGGGTGTCGACCTGGCCTATGAGGCCAGCGTCGGCGGTTGCATGCCCATTGTCAAGTCCCTGCGCGAAGCCCTGGTAGCCAATGACATCCATGCCATGTCCGGAATCCTGAATGGCACCTGCAATTATATTCTCTCACAGATCACCGAGACCGGAATAACCTTTCAAGAGGCGCTGACCCAGGCCCAGGACAGCGGGTACGCCGAAGCCGACCCCACCTTGGATGTGGGGGGATTCGATACGGCCCACAAACTGGCCATCCTGACGGCTATCGCCTACGGAATGTTCATCAATTACGATGATATCTACATCGAAGGAATTTCGTCCATAACCCCCATGGACATCCAGTACGCCGAGGAATTCGGCTATCGCATCAAACTTCTGGCCATCAGCAAATACAAGGGCGGTTCGGTGGAAGCGCGGGTGCACCCGGCCATGATTCCGAAAAACAACATCCTGTCGAATGTCTCGGGGTCGCTGAATGCCATCACGGTAAGCGGAGACGCCGTCGGAGACCTGTTTCTTTCGGGCTATGGGGCCGGCCAGTTGCCCACGGCAAGCGCTGTCCTGAGCGATATCGTCGACCTGGCGCGCAATTTGATCCACCATACCGCAGGGCGGATCCCCCTGACGGCCTGCTTGCCGGAGCACCTCAGGACGATTCCGGTGCGGCCGGTGACGGAGATCGTGGCCCACTATTACTTCCGCTTCGCTGTTCTGGATAGGCCGGGCGTCCTGTCCACCATCTCCGGTATTCTGGGCAATTACGGCATCAGCATTAAAACGGTTCATCAGAAGGGCCGCAAAACCAACGGCACCGTTCCCATCGTCATGCTGACCCACCATGCCAGGGAAGCAGATGTCCGCAAGGCCCTCAATGAAATTTCGGCCCTCGATGTGGTCGGCGCACCCCCTGCGTTGATCCGCATTGAACAAGATGATAACGAAGCGTGAGCCCCCATTGGCCCAATGGTAAACACCGCCCTATGGGAGGGCGGAGCACATCCAATCCGAAGCCGTTGATAGGGAGTTGCTGAATGAAAATCGTCTGCACAGATCTGGAAGGGGTGCTGGTCCCGGAAATATGGATCAATGTCGCTCTGAAAACGGGTATCGACGAACTCAAACTGACCACTCGGGATATCTCCGACTACGATGTCCTGATGCGCAAACGACTCGATATTTTGGATCAAAAGGGGCTCAAGCTCAAGGATATCACCGACGTCATTGCCACCATGGCGCCCCTGGACGGTGCCCTGGATCTCCTCGACTGGCTGCGCGCCCGCACCCAGGTCATCATCGTGTCGGACACCTTCACAGAGTTTGCCGCACCGCTCATGGCCCAGCTCGGCTGGCCCACCCTGTTGTGCAATCACCTGTCCATCGACAATACCGGGGCTATCGCCACCTACATCCTGCGCCAGCAGGATGGCAAACGACACGTCGTCGAGGCCCTGCAACGGCTCAACTACGAGGTCGTCGCCATGGGGGACTCCTACAACGACATCAGCATGCTGCAGACGGCCCAGCACGGCATCCTCTTCCGCCCGCCGAAAAACGTCGTGACCGAATATCCACAGTTTCCGGTCACAACAGAATATGGACAGCTTAGAGAGAAACTGGCGCCGCTTCTCTAACACCGGATCGATCGTCGACCCATTGCTACTAAAATTTAGGACCTTTGCGATGCTTTCCCACCAGACCCCCTATCGGGTGATATACGGCGATACCGACAACATGGGGGTGGCTTATTATGCCAATTACCTTCGCTGGTTTGAAATCGGCCGAACTGACCTGCTGCGCCACTGGGGGCTGACCTACCGTGAGATCGAAGCCCAGGGATTCCTGCTGCCGGTGGCTGAAGCCCATTGCAAATATCACGCACCCGCCCAATATGATGCGGTCCTGATCATCGAAGCGACCGTGGACGCTCAGGTCAAAGGCGGCCTGAAAATCGACTACCGCATCATGAGCCAAGACCAGGCGACACTTCACGCAACCGGCTATACCCGCCATGCCTTCGTCAACAAAGAGGGCCGGGTGAGGCGCCCGCCCCGATTCCTTCGCGATCTGATTCTCAACCAAGCCGCCGAGACCCCATGATCGCCATCAAAACTTCCCCACAGGCCGTCACCTTCAAAGTGGTTGTCCTGCCCAGGTCCTCTCGAGCAGCCATCGTGGGCACCCATCTGGATATGCTCAAAATCAAGCTCACCGCTGCACCGGTGGACGGCGCAGCCAACAAACAATGCCTGCAATTGCTGGCCAAAGCAATGGGCATCCCTAAAACGCGGCTGAAGATTGACTCTGGCCAGACCAGCCGTCAGAAGCAAATCCGAATCCAACCCGGAAAAGACCGGTGGAATGCCTCCGAGCAGAAGGCATTGAAGCTGAAAATCAGGGCGTTGGCTGGAAAATCCACCTAAAACATATTGACTGATGTCGATTTAATGGCTATAAGTGGTGATTCAATTTGATGCGGGGTGGAGCAGTCTGGTAGCTCGTCGGGCTCATAACCCGAAGGTCACAGGTTCGAATCCTGTCCCCGCTACCAGGTAAAAATATCAAGGGCTTAGATGAAAAATCTAAGCCCTACTTTTTTGTAAAATCTGGGGCAATTCTTCGATTTGTAAGCACTATGTAAGCATATTGGGCCCAGTTGAGATACAGTTCGATATATCTGTAATGGTTCTGGCTTAAAAAACCAATGGGCGTCCGATCGTTGGCCGCCTGACGTATTTCATGCCTTGATTGCGTAATCCTTTCATTTTCAGTATATATGCCATGCCAGTTTCTCCCCAGGAAGGCCGGGCTATGGCCGCCCGTTCTATTATTATGTGAGGTGACACACATCACAGTCATTCCTAAATAATTGTCCTACACAGTTGCTCGGGTGCGCTTTTTAGGGCGGTCTGGATGGGGCCGCCCGTTCAATAAGCCACGTAATCTGGTCACTAAAATTCCTGCTGATAACGTAAATATTTTTGTCGAGCAGATTGGGGCCTTTTACGGCTGCAGGCCAAGGTCTGTCTTCTCTGTTCCCGCCTAGTTTCCTGACGGTGCCACAATATTTCAGCCATACCTGCGATTGTTCCCCAGCCCCTCTCAGAACCGGACAAGCGGCTTTCCCAGACATCCGGCTCTTCGGTTAACCATTCAGATTACCTGTGCTATACGAAATGGATTCATGTTTTTCCGGATAATCGGTTTCGGCCATCCAATGTATTTTGATGTCACATGTAATTTTGGTAGACTCAAAAAATTTCAGATTCATCGACCGTATCAAAACTAGGTCAAAAATAGAGATATGTTGGAACTATCAAACGGCATTTGGCAATGTGTTTTTCATGCAAAAGCCTTGGTAGCAAAACTATATGCCTTTATTGGCTTCCGGAGACCTTTCACACTTATCTTTTCTTCTTCTAAACATGAGATTTCATCTTTAACAAGCGCCCAAGTTGTATGGCTAATGAGGATACCCCCAGGTAAATTTGGTGTACCCAGATGATTTGGGTTTTAGAATTGGGAGGACTTGACCAGCATATTGACGATTACCGCACGATACTGGTAGGTTGCACCGAACTGTATCAAAATGAGACATATTATGGTAATCTGTTGTTTTTGCAGGGCTGATTTATAGCCAGTATGTTGAAGTTATACGTAACACTCTGAAAATAAGCAGAATACATTTGTCCAGGGTTTGTATGATTATTACGAAAATTATATATATTGACAATTATTTCAGTTTGATTGTAGCTTTAATACTATATGATTTTTGAAGCTGACATTACCGCAATCACCCTCCTCGATCAACGATCATAACACTTTAAAATGCTGACCTATCAGCGAGATCTATTCTGTCATCCAACCTGTCTATGATCGGCATCTTCTTCTTGATGAACCAAATCATTTAAGCACTGTTTGCAGTAAACAACTAAAAAAGGAGAAGAGTTATGAAAACACTATTAGCATTAGTTTTAGGCATGGCGATGTTACTTTTTGCAGCTACAATATACGCTGAACCTGATGAGATATGCTGTACTTGGGTTAACATGAATTACAAGTCAGGAGGCCCTCCACAGAAATTGATATATCATCAAGATGGGACATATCATGGATATGCTAAACAAGACTCAAAAGATGCTATCCTAAGTAGAACATATTCAATCATTAAGAAATGGAAAGATTCATCAGGTATTATTTGGTACCAGATCAGGTGGGATGGCAAATTAAAAGAATCGGGATACGATCTTGTCAAACTAAGCGACAATGGCAGCACACTTGAATATGTGACAAAGAAAGATGAATGCCCCAAAAATATTAACGCTCAAGATCCAAGCTACTGTAAATACAGTCGAAAAAAACCATAGAAAAATATGCAACGTTATAGTTACGATAGTAATCTAAATTTATTGAAGCATATCAACTTGCGCTAAAGCTGCAGAATCTATTATCCCATTTCTTTTTTCATTTGAATCCAGCAGGTTATCTCCAGTCCATAAGGCTGACTACCACTTTTTAAGAATCAAACTCCAATTCTGTAAGACAAAACAGTAAAGGTCAGTTTGCGTGATCTGTGGATAGATCTTTCCAGTTTGTTTTTGGTAAATACCAGATAGCAAAAGGAGGTAATCATGTCAGAAACAAATAAAAGGACAGGCAGCAGGCTAACGGGGGCAATGAATTTTCTTTTGGCTTCGGCTGTCTTTCTACTATTCTCGTTCATGGCTTTTGCAGCCAGTATGGATGAAGAACTGATTAATGCTGCCTCAAATAATGATATTGAAGCGGTTAAAGCTCTTATCGACAAAGGGGCCAACGTAAATTTTACAGGTGATTTTCTTAATACACCTCTTATTGCAGCGTCAAAATTTGGCAATACGCAATGCGTTAAGACCTTATTGGAGGCAGGTGCAGACGTCAAAGCCAAATGCCTCCTGGGATGCACACCCTTGGTCTGGTCATCAGAAAATGGGCATGCAGAAATTGTAACG
>Ga0316201_10005149_pt1 | contig 10008 bp, 5 predicted proteins | sample CS6wburrow_MG_FD_204516 | JGI IMG/M metagenome (GOLD analysis project Ga0316201, IMG submission 204516) | Coastal sediment microbial communities from Delaware Bay, Delaware, United States - CS-6 worm burrow | ecosystem: Environmental > Aquatic > Marine > Coastal > Sediment | place: USA: Delaware...
CTGTTATTGAGGCTATGATGCCCCCATTTCCGATCTGACAACTTAGATTAGATTCAGGTTGATGATAAACGGTATGCCCATGTGAAACTATAAGGTCCACCGAAACGTCCGTTTTCATTAAAAAATCCCGTGCTGACTGTGCCAAAAATAAACCTACATCACTGGAAAGTATAAGAAATTCTTTACTGGATAATCCCAGAGGATCTGATAACCGAGCCCTAATTGATTCAGGTAGGGAGATCTGATCAGTTGCATGAATCTTGTATCGGTCAGCTTCAAATTCACATATAGCAAGATCCAATCCATCCAGTGAACTTCCGGACATCATACCAAGGATCTTAGTTGCCATTGATGATTTTATTTTAAAGTGAAGGTATAGTCAGCAACAGCTTTGATCTCATCTTCGTCAAGTAAAGATGAGAATCCTACCATGGTATTCTTACCATTGGTGATGATATCGATTCGTTCCTCTTTTGTCAATTTAGACACGGTAAGATCTTTAGAGTTGTTTAACCCTAGCTTGCCATCATCACCATGACACAGCATACAATTAGATTTATAAATTTTAGCTCCATCAATGGAAGCAGAAGCTTTGGAATCGGCTGTAGATTTTTTATTTCCTCCACTACAAGCAACTATGGCAACCATAACAATGGCCATAACAATCATTTTCTTCATAAATAGGTGGTTTTTTTAGTCAATGGAAAATTCAATTTTAAATTATGCTTATGGCATTATATAGAGTGTAAACATACAATTTTGAATTGTGTTTCTAAGACCGGCGGCGGATTTTGAAACCATCACAATTACAATTCATCGGTAGAATATGACAATTCATCAAAAAACCGAGGAAACTTATTAACTTTTTTAAGTTTCCGTCGTTTTAAGAATTGTTACCAATCATTGCCACTATGCAAACCAAACAAAAAATACTGGACACTACATTCAACCTCTACATGAAGTATGGGATAAAAAGTGTCAGTATGGATGACATTTCTTCTGAATTGGGCATATCCAAAAAAACCCTCTATCAGCATATTGAAAACAAAGACGATCTGGTAAGGCTGGTGATAACCAAATATATAGATGATGATGAAAAAGAAATAATGGAAATCGTCAAACGATCAGAAAACGCCATTGATGAAATGATCGGTATTGCGCGTCATGTGCTATACTTTTTAAGAAAGATGAAACCATCCCTCATTTATGATCTTAAAAAATACCACCGCGAAAGCTGGAGGATTATTGATGAAAAGCACTTTCAGCAAGTCCATTCAATCATACGAAAAAATCTGGAAAGAGGAATAAAAGAAGGGTTATACCGAAAGGAAATCAATCCCAATATTATCGCCACTTTCTATACCAAGGTGACTGAAATAGCAGTAGATGAATCAGTATTTCCAATTAATGAATACAAACACCAGGATTTATATATATCCCATGTCAACTATCACATGTGCGGCATCGTCAATGAAAAGGGAAAAACAATGTTTAAAGAAATTACGCTCAATTAATAAAAATGCAGACACACCATTCAATTCTATCGATTCTCATTCCTTCAGGAAAAATCCTGAAGCTATCAGTCTTGATCTCCGTAATGATGGTCACTTCTTTAGCTTATAGCCAGGAATCGTTCACACTTCAGGAAGCAATAGATTATGCGCTTGAAAACTCCAACGCCCTCAAGTTAAAGCAGAAAGACATCTCAATCGCCCAGGCTGATATAAAGGAGTTTAAATCCATAGGGATGCCTAAGGTTTCAGGATCGGTCAATTATCAATACTTTTTCTATGTGCCACAGCAACCTGTTACTGATTTCATATCCCCTTCAGTTTATGAAGTGTTATTCCAGGAAAGTGTTTTGGAACGCAGAGAACTAGGAGCTCCGGATGTTTTTGAACTCGCATTTGTCCAACCTCATCAATTGACAGGTGGAATTGAAGCAAGTGCTTTGGTATTCGATGGATCATACCTGGTAGGATTGAAAGCCGCTAAACTCTATAAAGAATTGGTAGCCAAAGAAGTCAATGCAACAGAGCAAGAAATTAAGTCCAATGTTACCAAAGCTTACATGGCTGTCCTCATTGCGGAAGAAAATATAGAAGTCATACAGAATAATATAACAACGGTTGAAAAATCATTAAATGAAACCAAAATCTTATTTCAGGAAGGATTCGTTGAGTCACTGGATGTAGACAGATTGACGCTTTCTTATAACAACCTCAATACAGAGCTTGAAAAACTGCTGGGACTTGTGACCATCAGCAAGAATCTATTAAAATTTCAGATGGGAATGTCCATAGAATCAGATATCATCCTGGAAGAAGAAATTGACATCCTGGTTGACAGTTACAAGCTCGAAAATGAAAAACTAGAAGGATCATTTGACTTTTCTCTTAGAGCAGAATATAATATACTCTCTACATCCAGAGAACTTAACTTACTGGATCTTTCAAGGCATAAGAAAGGGTATCTTCCATCTGTACGATTATTTGCCAATGCATCTGAAAACCTACAACGAAGCAACCTATTTGATGGCAATGAAGCCAGCTGGCTTCCTTCTGCTGCTGCTGGAATTGGGATTAATATTCCTATTTATGACGGTGGAGAAAAAAGTGCACGTATTCAGAAAGCCCGCATCAATATAGATAAAGTAGATATTCAGATTGATGAGTTCAAAAGGAGCATGAATATGCAGGTTATGAATTCTCGACAAGCCCTTCTTAATGCCCAAAAAACAGTTATAAACACGCGCAAAGCCCTTGAGATCAATGAAAGGATATATGAAAAAACACAGATAAAATTTAAAGAAGGTGTAGGGTCAAGTGTTGAATTAATCCAGGCTGAGGCTTCCCTTTATAAGGCACAAGGAAGTTATATCGGTGCACTCTATGACCTCATCACTGCCAGAACAGACCTGGATATTGCTCTGGGTAAATTATAAAAAACCATTATTGCTATTAGTTTAATCGAAATAACATGAAAAAATATTTATTACTTATACCGGTTTTTATCATCGCTGGAATATATGCTTGTCAATCAGAAAAAGCAGAACCAAAAGATGTAGAAGGTAAAAGAGTTTTACTCAAAGAGAAAAAGCTAGCTCTCGTAGCCCTTAAAGATGAAATCAAAGTTTTAGAAGAAGAGATCTTCTTGATGGATCCTCCCAAAGATAAAGCAGCAGTATTGGTTAATGCGATAGAAATCTTTCCTAAAACTTTCAGAAGATTTGTATCTCTTCAGGGTCGTGTGACCACGGATGACCTCGTAAACGTTTCCAGTGAAACAGGAGGCAGAATCATGAAAACTTACGTCAAAGAAGGTTCTCCTGTAAAAAGAGGACAACTATTGGCCAAGATCGATCTGGAAACCCTTCAGAAGCAAATAGATGAGCTGGAGACTTCTCTTTTATTGGCCACAACGGTATACGAGCGACAAAAGAGGTTATGGGACCAGGAAATAGGATCAGAAATCCAATTCTTACAAGCTAAAAACAACAAGGAAGGCCTTGAAAAGTCTCTGGAAACTATAAAGTCCCAATTATCCAAGCAGAACATTTATGCACCCATCAGCGGTATCATAGACCAAGAATTCATGAAGCAGGGAGAAATGTCCGCACCCGGAACCCCCATTTATCAGATACTGAATACATCAAAGGTCAAAGTAGAAGCTGATGTCCCTGAAAGCTACCTCGGTAAACTCAATAGAGGAGATGTGGTTACTGTTACTTTTCCTGCATTAATGGACACTTCGACACACCGGATTAATGCCGTAGGCCGTACGATAGATCCTGCCAATAGGACATATGAAATAGAAATTAACATTTCCAATACACAGAATAAATTCAAGCCCAATTTACTTGCTGAGGTCATTTTCCAGGATCTGGAGAAGGAAGGTGCATTTGTAGTACCTGTGGATTTCGTATTGGAAGAAGTGAGTGGAAGGAAATATGTATTCATCATAGAACAAGCAGATGGCAAATCTCTTGCTAAGAAGACTTATGTAACCCTTGGAGAAAGCTATGATGGAGATATTATCATCACTGATGGCCTAAAAGAAGGAGATATGATCATAACAGAAGGTTCAAGAAGCATCTCTCCTAATGATCCGGTAAAATTAAGTAACTCTAATAAGGATATTACCAATGGATAAGAAAGAAAACAATTTGAGACAATTTTCACTGAGTTCTTTTGCAGTGGATAATGGCACAAGTGTATTCTTGATAGCCATCATGATCCTGGTATTCGGAATACAGGGATACAAGGATATGCCCAAGGAGCAATATCCTGATGCATCGCTGCCTACTGTTTATGTAAATACACCCTATTTCGGAAACTCAGCGGAAGAAATTGAAAACCTCATTACCCGTCCTATTGAAGATGAAATAGAATCAATAACAGGTGTAAAAGATGTTACTTCAACTTCAATCCAGGACTTCAGTGTCATCATCTGTGAGTTCAGTGCTGATATGGATATGGAAGAAGTATTACGTAAAGTTAAGGATGCGGTGGATAAAGCAAAAAGCGAGCTCCCCTCAGATCTGGATGAAGAGCCTTCAGTACTTGAAGTGGCATTTTCAGATTTCCCTATCGTTACAGTTAATATCTCCGGTAATTACAGTAATGATGAGTTGGAGGAATATGCAGATGATCTTGCTGATGAAATTGAAAGCATCAAGCAGATCTCCAAAGTAGAAAAAAAAGGATTGCTGGAGACTGAGATAAGAATAGATGTTGACCTTGCTAAGATGCAGAGCCTACAGGTAAGTTTTGGAGACATTGAGAATGCGGTAGCTTCTGAAAATATAACAATGTCAGGAGGTGAGCTTGTTAAAAATGACTTCAGAAGGGCAATCAGGGTCATAGGACAATTTGATTCAGTTGATGAAATAGAAAACCTCATTGTAAAAAGTGAGAATCAAAGACCCATATTCCTGAGAGACATCGCCAGGGTCAGCAGAGGATATAAAGAGAGAACAAGTTACGCTCGTGCAGATTCTCTTCCGGTTGTATCCCTGGATGTCATTAAGCGGAAAGGCGAAAACCTTCTTTATGCATCAGATAACCTTAAAGAAGTCATTGACAAGGCTAAGCTGGTTTACCCTCAGGACCTTGAAATAACTCTATTTAATGACCAATCAGTATACACAAGAAATGAAGTAAACAATCTTGAAAACTCAATCATCTCAGGAGTGATATTGGTTGTCGTAGTATTACTTTTCTTCCTGGGATTGCGTAACTCTCTATTTGTAGGACTGGCAATTCCATTGTCGATGTTAATGGGAATTTTATTTCTCAGCATCACTGGTGCTACCATGAATATTGTGGTATTGTTCTCTCTGATTCTTGCGCTTGGATTGCTTGTAGACAATGCCATTGTTGTGGTCGAGAACATATATCGATACATGCAGAACGGTTACTCTGGCATTGATGCTGCTAAATATGGTGCAGGAGAAGTAGCCTGGCCTATAATTGCATCTACTGCTACGACGCTTGCAGCATTCATCCCATTGGCTTTCTGGCCAGGATTGATGGGTGAGTTTATGTTGTATATGCCTTTGACCCTGATCATCGTCCTTACTTCATCACTCTTCGTAGCATTAATCATAAACCCTGTATTTACTTCAAGGTTGATGAAAGTCGACAAAGAGGCTGAACAAAAAGATGTATATAAAAGAAAGAGAAAAAACGTATTGATAGGATCTGCAATCTTGCTGGGTATGGCAATAATAGCCCATCTTGGAGGATCCACCACACTAAGGAACATGATGGGCTTCGCACTGGGAATTACTCTTCTTAACTTCTTTATTTTAAGGCCTGGATCATTCGCATTCCAGAATCGTTTTTTACCCAGGCTGGAAAAAGCCTATGATCGGTTCATTAAATTTGCTTTAAGGGGATTTGCACCTCTTCTATTTTTCTTCGGTTCATTCGCATTGCTTGGCTTTGCTGCCTTCTTATTAATGGTAAAAACTCCTCCCATTGAGTATTTTCCATCTACCGACCCACTTTATGTCAACACTTTTGTTGAGTTACCTCTCGGAAGGGATATTGAAGCCACCAATAAGATTGTAACAGATGTAGAGCGTAAAATAGAAAAGGTGATCACTGACCGGCGATTCATTGTAGAGGCAGTACTAACTCAGATCGGAGAAGAAACTTCTGATCCCAATACTCCTCCTGAACCCGGAGTAACACCACACAAGGCCAGAATCACTGTAGCATTCGTAAAGACTGAAGACAGAGATGGAATCAGCACCAGAGAGATTATGAATGAAATCCGTTCTGCATTGAAAGGATATGCCGGAGTTCAAGTCGTTGTAGATCAGAATCCCAACGGACCTCCTACTGGAAAACCTATCAACCTGGAGATCAGGGGTGAGGAAATCGATACTTTATTGGTCTATGCTCAACACATCAAAAACTACATTAATGATTTAAATGTCCCGGGTATTGAAGAATTAAAATCAGATGTGTCTCTAGGAAAGCCAGAACTACTTGTCAACATAGACAGGGAGGCAGCCAGGCGTTACGAACTTTCTACATTCAGCATAGCCAATGCGTTAAGAACTTCAGTATTCGGAAAGGAAGTATCCAAGTTTAAAGAAGGTGAAGATGAATATCCAATCATGCTGAGATTAAATGAAAAGTACCGGAATGATGTGGGCGATTTAATGAATCAAAAAATCACATTCAGAAATCCGGTAAATGGCCAGATTGTACAGGTACCGATCAGTTCTGTAGCAGACGTAGAGTATTCCTCTACATATAACTATATAAAGAGGATCAACAGTGATAGAGTCATAACGATATATTCCAATGTACTAGATGGTTACAATTCCAATGAAATAAATGCAGAACTTGCGCAAGCAATGGCTGAGTACGATCTTCCTGAAGGCATGACCTATGCATTCACCGGAGAACAACAGCAGCAAGCTGAAGATATGTCATTCTTAAGCAATGCCTTTATGGTTGCACTATTTGCAATATTTATCATTCTAGTGGCTCAGTTCAATTCATTTATTTCTCCATTCATCATTGTACTTTCTATATTATTCAGCACTATAGGTGTATTCCTTGGATACACCCTTACGGGAAATACCATATCAGTCATCTTCTCTGGAGTAGGTATCATATCATTGGCCGGAGTTGTTGTGAATAATGCCATCGTGCTGGTGGATTACATCAACTTACTCATCAAACGAAAACGCGAAAAACAAGGACTTACAGAAGATGAAAGCCTGCAACCTGAAGAAGTTAAAGATGCCATTATTGTAGGGGGAGCTACTAGGTTGCGGCCTGTGCTTTTAACAGCGATCACAACCGTTCTTGGTTTGATTCCACTTGCGATAGGTTTCAATTTTAACTTCTTTACATTAATTACAGATCTTGACCCTAATGTATTTATTGGAGGTGATAACACAGCAATGTGGGGTCCCATGGCCTGGACTGTAATTTATGGATTGGTATTCGCCACCTTCCTAACTTTGGTGGTTGTACCTGTTATGTACTGGCTGGGTTATAGAATGAAGTATTCTGTAATTAACCTGATAAAAAATTAGATAAATTCTGCAAGAAGGCTGTATTACATTTAATAATAGTGCTACAGCTTTCTTGCTATTATTTCGCATCAATATTGCTGATCATCCTTTTACTTCCATCAGCAGCATAAGTAATGATATAATATGTCTTTTTTTCAGGAACAGGAGGAGCAAATGTCCCGCGTTGTGGACGGAAAGCATACATTAGTTTATTACTGCCTTTTTCATAAACCTTTAATAAAGTATTTCCGTCAAGACTCATAAGGTCCAATTTATACTTATAGCTACTCCCTAGATTAGCAAACTGGTCTATTATTATTGGCCATCCCTTGAATGGAATGTGATCCGGAGACGGCTTATTGGGAGCGGCCCATCTGGGCCAGACAGAAACCATCATTCTACGTTCAAGGCGATTAAAGTCTACAATGGTGTAACCAGTAGCTTTGTCATAAATTTTCCCAGGTTCTTTTTCAAGGTCATAAGGATTTGCAATAGCTTTAATCGACATCTTATTCCCAAATCCATCCTCATAATTACCCGTATACCTTCTCTGATCACCTGATCTTCTTCCACCTTCAGGTTCCTGAGCAGGAAACCATCTTCGGGGCCATAAATTAGAAACTGCTGGAGTTGAAACCCAGTATCCTGCATCTCCATACTCATCAATTCCATATTGACCTGTTGACCCCAGGTGTTGGTCACCAGTAATATGAAGTGCGAGCCCTCTCCTCATTATTTCCAATGCTTTATCTCTTTTATTTTGAGGCCACCCATTGGAATCAAAATCAGCAACAGGCCGATCATCAGAAGGGTAATCTCCTATTTTATATCTCGGTAAAGTAGGTACATATTTATCATGATAGATATCAGCGGGAAGCGTTGCAACATTACAGAATGGAGATTGGGAAATCACCGTTTTAAAAACTACACCATTTTCCCATTTATCTACCCAGGATTCAAGAAATTTTTCCTGTCGATCACCAAGTAAATGTGCATCAGGGTGAAAAGCATCAGTCTTAGGATTCCACCTCTTATTTTGAGGCCAGCCATTCTCAATTTCTGCCTCCGGAAACAGTGGTTTAGGAGCTGACTTCCATTGCCGGTCTCCTAAGATGGCAAATGAAATCCCGCCATACACCATGGAGGTATAATACACACTGATTCCCTGCTTTACAGGCCTCTTGTCCGGAGAATCCGGAAGATGGCCGGTCTGCGTACGATGTACCATATTGACAAATGACGCAGGTTCCTTATATCCTCCGCTATCCTGGCTATCATATCCGTAACCCAGGCTTACATCTGCTCTTTTTCCACCTTCTCCCCACAGGTTTCCATGGAATACATCGTGATCATCAGGAATAATAATAGTCGGATGATCCCTCATCAGGTCTCTGAATGTCCAACCAAACATGTACCACTTCCTTAGATAATCTAATTCAGAATTTCTTTCAACTCCATACCCTCCTACCCGCTCATACAACTGGTCCCCATGAAAAACATAAAGGTCTGCCTGGTGGGAAGATAAGTTATCTACAAGATCCTGATGCGGAAATCCTACATCATCGACACAAGATAAAGAAGCCAGCCTGACAACATCTTTAATTGGCTCGCTCTTTATCGTTCCCTCATATGTGTATACCTGACCATTACCGGAGGTGTATTCAATAACATATGGATGATCAACGGTTGAATTCCAATTGACTATTTTAAAATTGGCAACGTATCCATCAGGATTGATATCCACAGTGTTGAGCGGTGTTCCATCTACAATCAATGTTACCTGTTTCGAATCCGAACCAATGGGTGCCATCTGGACGTTCATCTTGAGAATATTTTGAGATAAGGTGTGCTGAGTCCATAAGATGGGCCCATAGGATCTATCCTGAAGCCGGCTTACTTTATCTCCACCTATCTTCCATTCCTGGAAGGAAAATTTATTATTTCCTTCTGCCCTTTTCTTTAATTCTTTCAACGCATTAAATGAAGGTCGCAATGAGGTGTAATCCAAAGTATCAGGATAAGAAGTAGAGCAAGCTATCCCTACCATCCCTTGCAACCAACTGCTGTGAACCACTTCTGAATGGACTCCTAACTCATTACCCTCCTGATCCCTTATTGACATTTTCAGAAGGAATCCCTCAGCATCTGCAGGTTCACCTGAAATGTGTAAATTATATTTTCCTTCTCCTATTGTTTCAATTGGGGTGGATTGTGTCATGTCTCCGATAAAGAGCTTCCCGTCACTATTCCACCCGGCACATAAGCCTATCCCTTTTACTGCATCATCCCGATAATCATTGAATTCTCCTTTCCTTCCCAGAAGGAAGCCAACCCAGCCCTCACCCTGTGAATTGTCTTGCTCCATATTTTTCTCGATGGTCAACTCCATAAAAAATGGACTCTTCTCTTCGTTCAACTCGGTTGTTAGAGATATGATATTGCGGTCTCCTCCGGAAACCGTACAGTGC
>Ga0316201_10005150_pt1 | contig 10007 bp, 9 predicted proteins | sample CS6wburrow_MG_FD_204516 | JGI IMG/M metagenome (GOLD analysis project Ga0316201, IMG submission 204516) | Coastal sediment microbial communities from Delaware Bay, Delaware, United States - CS-6 worm burrow | ecosystem: Environmental > Aquatic > Marine > Coastal > Sediment | place: USA: Delaware...
TTGTTTGGCATGTGCCATGGCAGAATCTGATAAATCCTTGCCTCCAAGCATTTCTGCCAGCTCTTCAATGCGTTCTTCCTGATTCAATTTTTTCATTCTGGTACTTGTTACGGTGCCATCATCTTCTTTAAATACCTTATAATGATGATCGCCTTTAGAGGCCACCTGGGGTAAATGGGTAATGGAAAAAACCTGCATATGCTCACTCATCTGGCACATAATATCCCCCATATTATTAGAAATTTCGCCCGAAACCCCTGTATCTATCTCATCGAACATCATGGTAGGCAACTGTTCATAATGCGCCAAAATGGATTTGATCACCAGCATTATACGTGACAATTCGCCGCCCGAGGCCACTCTTTTCAAAGTTCCATATTCAGTGCCGCGATTTGCGGAAAACTGAAATAAAAGCAGGTCCATACCGGTCAACGTATATTCTTCCGTCCTTTTCAATTCAATGTTAAAGGTGGCATTTGGCATGCCTAGGTTCAGAAGGGCTACTTCGAGCTGCTTTTTTAATTCTGGTACTACCTTATCCCTTCTCGTATGAAGCGCCTCGGCCAATTCCAATAAGGCCTTATGGGTGGTCCTTATGATAGCCTGTTGCTCATCGATATCCATTTCTAAACTTTCAGACTTCGCAACCTTGGCTGCCAGATTCTCTCTTACCCCAATAAGTTCTTCAATGCCGCTTACGCCATGTTTTTTTTGAAGATTGTGAAGGAGCTGTAATTTCTGGTTGATCTCATCTAATAAAGCCGGATTGGCTTCAACGGTATCTTTCACGGCTTCTATTTCGAAGGTAATATCATCGAGCTCCACAAAAACAGATTGTATACGCTCATTGATAGCCTCATATTTTGGACCATATCCCGTTAGTCTTGCCGTTATTTGTTTTAATTCATTCAATAATGAATTGATCCCTATTTCTTCATTGGTCAGTAGTTGATGTCCCTTAGACAGCTTATCCAAGATAGTCTCCACATTGATGAGCTGTTCGTACCCGGTTTCCAACTCCTGCAGGATCCCTTCCTGCAACGGCGCAGTGTTCAACTCATCAAGTAAAAAAGTGTTGTAATCCTGCTCCTTTTCTGCATATTGCTGTTGCTCAATTAACTCCTCCAGTGCTTTCTTCGCTGCGGTATACACTTTTAAATGTTCCTTGTATGCCGAAAGTATTTCCGAATTGTCTGCAAGTGCATCTATAACCTTCAATTGAAAATCGTGCTCCGCCAATTCCAGGGTTTGATGTTGGGAATGGATATCAATTAATCGTTGCCCTAATTTTGATAAAATATCTAAAGTAACGGGGGTGTCATTCACAAAGGCCCTCGATTTGCCACTTGGCTGAATTTCGCGCCTGATTATGGTTAGGGGATGGTAATCCAGATCGTATTGAGCAAAAAAAGAATTTAGTCCGTAGTGTTCAATGGAAAATTCTGCTTCAATAGTACACTTTCGATCTTTATCCCGCAAGGAGCTAAGATCGGCCCTTTTGCCAAGTACAAGAGATAATCCGCCTAAAAATATCGATTTACCTGCCCCAGTTTCCCCGGTGATCGTTATAAAGCCCTTGTCAAAAGAGACCGAGAGATCATCGATTAAAGCGTAGTTTTTTATTGTTAAGTGGGTTAGCAAGATTCTCTAAATTAATCGTGCCGTAAAGATAACCGATATTGCCCTCTAAAAAAATGAGGTGCCTAATATTTTATTTCATTCCAGGTAGAGGAGTAAAATGGGGCTATCCTGTTCAATGTACTTTTTAATGCAACTACATCTACTTTAGGGCCATCCGAGAATATATTTAATATTTCTTCCGATTTGGCATCGAAGAAGGTCTGTATTAAAAAAGCATTGGGGCGTCTCTGAATAAGTGTTTCGAACAGCCGCATTGAACCTGATATGACCTGTTTCCCCGTACTATTATTATCACCCAGGATATCCAATCCCTTCCGATGGTAGTTATACATAGCGATCCTATATTCCCTAAAGGTATTCGACAATAAATTATCTACCAAAACAAAACGGGTCCTGTTATCCGTTGCCGACTGACTCCATCCAGGGAAGCTGCTTCCCTGAGCCTGAGTCACGATCTTCTGAGCTTCTTTATAGAAATCAGTTCCGCCTTCCAGGGCAAAAGTATCAGCATCGAGACCTAAAACCATATATACATAGTAAGATATTACCCCCACCAGGTTAGAATTGAAGACATTTTGATTGTAAATCAGAGGTTGAAATTCTATGTACTCGAAATTAAATTCGTTATCCTTATAATTGAATACCGGACTTTCATAGGACGTATTAAAAACAGGGCGAGACGATTGTATTTGGATATTGGCCTCAAAACGATTCGATTCATATTTGGTGACCGTTATAAACATACGTGCATTAACACGTTCATTTTCTTTATAGACCCTGTTCGTCCATTTATTTTTATTCACAAAATCGTTTAAAGAGCGCTCCAGGGTTCTGAAAATCTGCTGGTTGGTCTGGCTAACCTGATCCGAATTTACAGTAATAGTGCAGTTGAGTTCCTGCCCCATTGAAGTAAAGGCAATTCCCATGAGTAAAAAAAGAATACAAAAACTACGCATTAATTTGATGAATGATTTCGTTCCAAATGTCCAGAGCTACTTCGGCTTTGGTCTTTACTTCAAACGATTTAATCGTGGAATTCTTATCTATGAATGTTATTTTGTTCGTTGTAATTCCAAATCCTGCACCGGGATCATTTAATGAGTTCAAAATAATGGCATCCAGATTCTTCTTTTGCAATTTTTGCTTTGCATGCTCCATCTCATTTTCTGTCTCCAGGGCGAAACCTACCAGGTACTGTTGTTCTTTTATTTTGCCCAGCGATAGAAGTATATCTTTATTCTTTACAAGTTTTAAGGTGAGCTCTCCTGAATTCTTTTTGATCTTTTGAGCAGCTACTTTGTCAGGCCTGTAATCTGCTACTGCGGCAGCGGCAATTACCACGTCCTTATCTTTATAATTCTGATGCGTGGCTTCATACATCTCATCAGCCGATACCACAGGGATCACTTTTATGTTTGGGTTTTTTACTTCGAATTGGGAGGGACCCATCACCAGCACTACCTCTGCCCCCAGGGAAGTGGCCCTTTTCGCCAATTCCAAACCCATCAAACCTGATGAATGATTCCCTATAAAACGAACAGGATCAATAGCCTCATAAGTTGGGCCTGCAGTGATCAAAACTTTTTTACCGTATAAGGGGGCATTATCAGCTAAGTGCTTGGATACAAATGCCACAATTGCTTCAGGCTCCTCCATTCTTCCTTCGCCTTCAAGCCCACTGGCCAATTCTCCTGAGGCAGCAGGGATCATAATGTTTCCAAACGACTGTAACTTAGCTAAGGTTTCTTTGGTAGATGGATGCTGATACATGTCCAAATCCATCGCAGGAGCAAAATAGACAGGGCATTTGGCAGAGAGGTATGTGGCCAACAACAGGTTATCGCAACTTCCGTTAGCCATTTTCGACAGTGTATTTGCCGTAGCCGGTGCAATGATCATGAGATCGGCCCAAAGGCCCAGTTCTACATGGTTATTCCAATCGATGCTACCTTCTTCTTCCTTTACAAAATCGATTAAAACGGGGTTCTTGGAAAGGGTGGCAAGGGTCAGGGGGGTCACAAAAGAACCGGCGCTTTCCGTTAAAATTACTTTAACTTCAGCGCCGGCTTTTATCAATAAACGGACTAAAAATGTTGATTTATAGGCAGCAATACCTCCGGTAATTCCCAAAAGGACCTTTTTGCCTACTAACATTTATTGTTCGTCTTTCTCTGTATTGCGGTAGTATATTTTATCCTCTAACCATTCCATAATGGCCATGGCATGAGGTTTTGGCAGTTTTTCATAGAACTTAGATACTTCTATCTGTTCTTTGTTTTCGAACACTTCTTCCAAACTGTCACTATAGGTGGCAAATTCTTCCAATTTCTCCAATAATTCCTTTTTGATTTCAGAATTGATCTGGATCGCTCTTTTAGAAGCAATGGAAATAGCCTCGTAAATATTATCTGTTTTTTCGTCGAATTCGTTCCTGTTAATGGTTACTGTACTAACCGGAGCTTTGGAATTCTTTAGATCATTCATATTCATTTCGATAGATTTTCTTGTTCTGAGTATTGTTCTAATTCCTTATTTACTTTTCCTCTTAGGTTATCTGCATCTTTTAGAAAGCTGGTTTGCGGATAATATCGCAGAAGGTTATTATAGGCAGCAACGGCTGTTTCCAACCGCTCTTTCTTTTTGTTTTCGGTACTATTTAAAGCCAAATTTGTTGTGGCAACTATTTTTAAATAGAGTGCTTCCTCTCTGAAAATGGTCCCGGGATAATCAGAAATAAAATTATCCAGAGCCGCTAAAGCCGAAATACTATAATCCAGGATGTACGAATTACCCAGTTTGGTGAATTGTTTGGCTATCTCAAACGCTTTCTTCTCCTTTTTAGTGGTTAATTCCTTGGCCATAGCGTTAGCCTCTGCCATAAATTCTGATTCTGGATATGCATTAATAAAGAGTTGCAACTTATTCAATGCCTTTTCTGTATCGGTTTGATCTAATGAGTACCGGGGAGATAGCATATAGTAGCTCTTGGCTCCCAGAAACGACGCTTCACCTGCTTTATCACTCTTTGGATAGGATTTTAAAAATCGCTCAAACTGATACCCCGCAAAATTGTAATTTTTTACCCTGAAGTACGTATCTGCCAGGAAGAATTGTACCCGCTCTCCCTGAGGTTTCCCCACATATTTTGGGGCGATCTGTTCAAATAAACGATTAGCTCTTTTATAATCCTTAGCATCGTAGTACTTCTCAGCTAAATCGTACTTTGCTTTTACATCCTCATTTTTAAGTACTTTTTGGTACTCATTACATGAATAAAAAAACAGGGATAACACCGCAACCAGAATTAACTGCCTCATTTTTAAAAACATTCTGCAAAATTAGGGATTCTAACTGGAATAAAAAACAAAATTCTTTTCTGTAAAAATAGGGTGTTATTCAACGTATAAAGGCCCTTTTAGCGAACTTTTAACGTATGATTACGCTTTATATTGGTATTGCAAAAGCACGAACAAAGGCAGCTATCTTTTCTTTTAGTGCTTCTGACGCTTCAATTAGCGGAAGTCTTACCTCGGCCGTTGAGAGTCTCAAATGCTCAAAAACGGCCTTTATGCCAGCGGGATTTCCCTCTTCAAAAATGAGTTCCATTCCGGGTAATAAAGCATGATGAAGTTGAAATGCATCCTCATTTTCGCCATTGAGCCCCAACCGAATCATTTTACTAAATTCGGATGGCAATCCTTGTCCCAAGACAGAAATTACCCCGATGCCTCCTTCCAACACTGTTGGCAAAGCCGTAAAATCATCGCCCGATATTACTTTAAATCCCGGCGGACACTCATTTAGTATCTGTTTTATCTGGTCTAAATTACCTGATGCTTCTTTTATGGCCACTATGTTCTGACAATCCCGTGCCAAACGTAAAACTGTTTCCGGAAGTACGTTACTACCCGTTCTTCCCGGCACATTATAGAGAATCAATGGTTTCGGAGATACGCCAGCCAGTACTTTATAATGCTGATAGATACCCTCTTGAGTGGGCTTATTATAATAGGGCGATACAGATAGTACCGCATCAAATTCGTCCAAATTGGCATGCTTCAATTGCTCTGCCAGTTGATGGGTATTATTACCTCCAATTCCTATCACAAGTGGTAATGTTCCCAAATTTTCCTGGACTATGGTCTTAATTACAAGTTGTTTCTCCGTTTTGCCCAACGTAACTGCCTCCCCTGTAGTTCCCAAAACCACCAAATAGTCTACTCCGCCATCAATACAATACCTGACAATACGTTTAAGAGCTGCCACATCTACAGTTCCGTCATTTTTAAAAGGAGTTACCAGAGCCACCCCTGTACCGTACAATCGTTCCATAATCAGAGTTCGTTCATTACTTTTAAATATTTCTTTAGTTCTGACTTGAACATCGGAAAATCACTTATGGCAGTCTGCAATATTAGATCGTTCAGGTCTTTATCAATTTCAGAAAATCCTACTTTAATACGTGCATTAGATTTCACCGTTGCCAACTTCATAATGAGTATATCCTGAGTATAATAATTTACTAATAAATCGTATTCCTTGGTTAAAAATTCCAGCACATAGCTATTCTCGATGGCCCCTCCCCAGCCCAGGTCTTTGTCTGAAAAAACCGGGGTGGAATACGGTGAATTTTTGTCATAATAGTTTTTATACCCTATTATTTTCACTGCATTCGGTCTCAAATTAAAATCGTCAATAAACGTGAAGAAAATCTCTGCATTCGGATAAATATCCAGATCAACTATTACGCCAATACTTCTGATACCGGTGCGACCGCTTTTACTTAGAGATCCCTTTTTTAGTTCATTCCTGAGGAATTTAACCCCTGATTTATGCTTAAATTTGTCCTTGAGTCCCTTTAAAAACATGTAGATTTACATTTTTACAAAGGTAGCCATAATCTGTCCATTTTCGTTGCTAAGATAGCAATGTTGAATTGTTTAAATATGAAACATTTTGTTTTATTTATAACTATTCTAACGGTATTATCCTGCAGACAGGATCCGAGTCTGCTGGTTAAAATTGATGGTAAGCAACTGCCTGTAAGTCCGGAACTCCCAGTAATGGACTCCATCGAATCATTCATTGTCCCCTACCGCAACAGGGTCAATGAAGTTCTCGATAGTACATTGGCCTATGCGCCATTCCTTATCGGTAAAAATGACGGCACTTATAATACCTCAGAAGGCAATCTGTTGGCCGATATTTTAATGCAGCAAGCGAATCCAATTTTCAAAATCAGAACAGGAAAAAAAGTAGATATCGCACTTCTGAATTATGGTGGTATACGAAGCGTAATTAATCCGGGGAAAATTAGTGCCAGGACGGCCTATGAGATAATGCCTTTTGAAAATAGCATTGTTGTCGTGGAATTAAAAGGTAAGTCCGTTCGGGATATGGTGAGCTACCTCATAAATGCAGACAGGCCCCAGCCCATAAGCGGCATGCAGATCATCCTTGCGAAGAACGGAGAGCTGAAATCGGTCTCCATACAGGGGAAACCTTTCGATGAGAATCGTTCCTATTTTGTCGCTACCATTGATTATTTGTTGCAAGGTGGCGGCAACATGTTCTTTTTAAAGGACGGATTAAGTGTTACTGAACTGGATTACCTGTTAAGGAATGCCATGATCGATTATTTTAATAAAGTTGACACATTAAAAGCCTCAGTAGACGACCGTTTTATTAAACTTGAATATCCATGAAGCGAAGGGAATTTGTTACGAGAACATTGGCCGGTGCGGGATATTTAGGATTGACCGGGGCTTCTTTGAATGCATGCAAAGGTTTTAACAGGAAGCATATCACCATTCTTCATACCAATGATGTTCACAGCCATTTAGATCCTTTTCCGCCAGAGCATTCCTCATTTCCGAATATGGGCGGCTTGGCGCGCAGGGCATCCCTGGTAGCACAAATACGAAATGAAAACCCACACACACTTTTGTTCGATGCAGGCGATATATTCCAGGGCACCCCCTATTTCAACTTCTATGGCGGGGAACTGGAATTTAAATTGATGAGCATGCTGCGATATGATGCGGCTACCATAGGAAATCACGATTTTGATAACGGTGTCGACGGCCTGTTGGCACAAATGCCCTATGCAAAATTCCAGTTCTTATCGGCCAATTATAATTTCTCAAATACGGTTTTAAACGGTTTTGTGGAGCCTTATAAGATCTATGTGATTGATGGAATAAAAATAGGCGTGTTCGGTCTGGGTATTGAACTGGACGGATTGGTTACAAAAAAACTTTATAAAGAAACCGTTTATTTGAATCCCATAGAAATTGCACAGGATATGAGTCGGATCCTGAAGAATGAGCAGCGTTGCGATCTGGTCATCTGTCTTTCACATCTGGGATACGAGTATAAGAACGAACCACAAATTCCGAGTGATGTCCTTTTGGCCAATAAGACAGAGAATATTGATTTGATCATTGGGGGCCACACGCATACTTTTCTGGAACGCCCTGTAGTGCATCGCAACAAAAATGATGAATCTGTTTTGGTAAATCAGGTTGGATGCTACGGTATTAATCTGGGCAGAATAGACTTTTATTTTGACACACAAACCGGTAAGGAATACAAGGGGGTTTCCATTACGGTATAAATCAGCAGGAACTGCTTGTTAAACTTACCTTTAATTAGGATATGTGCTCAATTAAAATCAAAATAAAAACTATAAGTACATAGTGAACAACAGGCCCATACGCCTTTTTTTAGTACAACCAATGTGAGCCTGCGGGAATCATTTTATGGACATCCCGGATTTCTCGCCTACTATGGCCAAGATATCAAAGTGTTTTAAAGACCACCTAGGGCTTCAGCAGCTCACTAGCAATGGAAATAAATTCTTCGTCTAGCGTGAGAGAAGGTATTGAACGATTGGCACGTTTATACCAATATCCTGCATTCCACAAATCGCCTTCCTTGCGATGTAAATAGCCGTGGATTCGACTGGCAGTAACAGAATCTAAGGCTTCAATACAATCATGTGCTTTATCCCAGTCACCTTTTGCATCCCACCATAAAGAAGACAGTTCTTTGGAATAATATGCTGGCGGATGGTCCTGTGCATCAACCAACTCCATAAATGCCTTAAAACTCTGTGGATACTCCATCTTAAGACCTAATTAAACATTTCCTGATCTTATTTTACTTTATCTAAAAATTCGTTCTCGGAAATAATAGGAACACCTAATGCTTCCGCTTTCGTTTTTTTGCTGGGTCCCATATTAGCCCCGGCAATGAGGAAGGAAGTCTTTGAAGATATTGAAGAACTTACTTTCCCTCCATTGTCTTCAATAAGTTTCTTCAGTTCTGTACGTTCCAGTTTTTCAAAAACGCCAGAAACCACAAAAGTTTGTCCCTTCAGGATATCAGTCTGGTTCAATAACTGTTCTTCCGTAAGCGAAAATTGAAGGCCATATACTTTTAACCTTGCTATTATTTCTTTATTTTTCTCATCATTAAAAAAAGAGACCACACTTTGCGCGATACGGTCGCCAATCTCATTCACCCGGATTAGCTCTTCCACACTGGCAGCCATAAGGGCATCTATGTTCTTATAGGCTTTTGCTAATATTTTGGCCACAGTTTCACCTACAAACCGTATCCCCAGAGCAAATAACACACGCTCGAAGGGGATGTTGACCGATGCTGCAATTCCTTGCACCAAATTATCGGCCGATTTTTCTGCCATCCGTTCCAGTGGAATCACTTCTTCCCTACTCAACGTATATAAATCCGCATAATTTTCGATAAGACCTTCCTTAAACAACAATTCGACAGTTTCTGCCCCCAAACCCTCTATATCCATTGCTTTTCTAGAAATGAAATGCTGTATACGGCCAGTAATTTGAGGTGGACATCCGGAATAATTGGGGCAAAAATGCTGTGCTTCCCCTTCTTGTCGTTCAAGTTTCGTTCCGCATTCAGGACAATACTGTATGTATGCAGTTGGGGTAGATTGGGCAGGGCGTTTGCTTAGATCCACTCCTACGATCTTTGGTATGATCTCTCCCCCTTTTTCAACATAAACCGTATCACCTTCCCGGATATCCAGCTTTGAAATTTGATCTGCATTGTGTAGTGAAGCCCTTTTTACTGTAGTGCCTGCCAGTAAGACTGGCGTAAGATTGGCAACTGGGGTGATGGCCCCGGTACGACCTACCTGGTAGGTGATCTCCTCGAGTATGGTACTGGCCTGTTCGGTTTTAAACTTATACGCCAGGGCCCAACGGGGAGATTTGGCCGTATATCCCAATTCTTCCTGCAGCTGCAAATTATTTACCTTCACTACAACTCCGTCTGTTTCATAGGGCAGGGTATGCCGGTTTAGGTCCCAATACTCCAAATAC